>Ga0123354_10006933_pt1 | contig 16933 bp, 8 predicted proteins | sample TergutLab28metaG_2_FD_97872 | JGI IMG/M metagenome (GOLD analysis project Ga0123354, IMG submission 97872) | Labiotermes labralis P4 segment gut microbial communities from Petit-Saut dam, French Guiana - Lab288 P4 | ecosystem: Host-associated > Arthropoda: Insects > Digestive system > Gut ...
GGGCCAGCCCAATCCAGTCCATATACCCACATCCCACCTCCTGGAGATCCATCCTAATATTATATAATCTAATAAACTTACTTACTTACTCCATGGTGCAGAGTCCTTCTTGAGCAGCTAACTGGTTTGCAGCTAGTCAAGAAATTCCCCACATTTCACGGAACCCGAAGGTTCTTACCGCACCCACAAGTGTCTGTCACCTGTCTCTATCCTGGGCCAGCCCAATCCAGTCCATATACCCACATCCCACCTCCTGGAGATCCATCCTAATATTATATAATCTAATAAACTTACTTACTTACTCCATGGTGCAGAGCCCTTCTTGAGAAGCTAACTGGTTTGCAGCTAGTCAAGAAATTCCCCGCAATTCACGGAACCCGAAGGTTCATTACTGCACTCACAAGTATCCCATCCCGCATGTGAGTGTTTCTTAACAAAGTTTTTTACAGGGAGGGGTTGTTAGCACCTCGCCCAACCCCCAAGCTGGAGGACCACCCCTCGTCAGCTGTCCCGCAACTGCTTATTCAATTTATTCGCAGCTACCCTCCTCATCCGAGGCCGTTCCTCTATCTGCAACCTGAGGACGCGCCATGCTGTGGTGACAGGAGTGAGCATTATATAAACAGAAAATATTGTGAGATGTATGCATTTGTGCATTAGTTGAGTGTAATAAGAGCAATATAAAGGTACATGGTACATGCATTAAAACAGTTTTCTAACTTCTTGTTATATTGAAGACAGTCACATATCTGAAAAATGCTGTGAAGTCAGACCACATTACTGTATTGTGGTCATTCCTGCCAAACTTTTGTTGATAAATGTTGCGCCACGGTTTCCATATTTTGCCTCTTGTTGTTGGTTTGGAATATCACTGTCTCACATTAGATCACATGTTGACATTCTGTTTAACATTCATTATAACTAATTGTGCTTTGGGTTGTGCAGTATTTGAAGAGCGACCATCTGTTGTCCAGTCGGATAATCAAAGGGGTGTGAGGACTGGTCCATCAAGCCCCATGTCAGACCTGCCTACAACACCGTCCGAATCATCAGACACCTCAGATCAGCATCCTGTGGAATCCTCGTTGCAGCAGACTGTGCAAAGGACAGAAACACAGTCTGAAGTAATGTTTTCACATTCAAAGAATGAGGAACTGGAGACCTGTCTATGTAATGCTAGCGTAAATGCTTAACAACATGTTATTTAGTATAAAGTAATTCGTCACCTTATATTATAGATTACACCCCTTCTCTTCACATTAGTCTACTTTGAATATGCTACAAGCATTTAATGAGCTATATGTCACGTTAATTTTATTTCATTCTTATTTAAGTGCCGAAATCTACATTATTTCTATTTCGATCTTAAGTTCTGCCTTTATTTATTCCTCAATGTGACATTTTTTATTACTTAATACACTGTGTTAAGAGTCATTACTAGTCATGACCATTAATGTCATATTCTGAGTAACTAAATCAATGAACCACTCACTACTTCCAAATGGTTTGCATGTAAAGAGAACTGGAAATTGTGTAAAATATTTCATATGTTTTGTTTGTTTAAATTATATCTATATGTTCTGAATATTAACCAAGCTTCCATTTTGTTTGTCTCCTTACTCTTTGTGAATTATATATATATACTTACGATATATGTAGGATTAACTGAAAGGGCTACCGTAATACCCTGCACAGAATTGTACTGCCAACAATAGCACGGATATTGCATATAGTTGCTGGATCTCAAAGTATAGCCATGTACTTGGAAAGAAATTGCAAACAGTGGCTCACCATAACACAGAAATTGTAGGGACAGCTGAAAACCATAGCCAGGTACCATAGATCTGAAATAGTGGCCATATCTCAAACAACAAGGATGTACTAACAGAGTAATTGTAAATACTACAGTTACCAGGTCTCAAACAGCAGCCAGATAATAGCACATAAGTAGCGAAAGTAAAGTGGTTAGAGCAAATGGTAGAAAAATAAGGATGATGACATTGCTAGTCTGGGCTGAAATGAATTCTGTAAAAGTGTGTTTTCACAGAGCATGATTCAGATAAATATGAAGGATATGTTTTGATGATGATGATTAACTGTGATGGAATTAGTGAGATGTTCATCTCTTTATTTTTTAAACCTTTGAAATGTGTCGGCAAGAACTGTAAAGATCGGCAAGGCTATGAACTTTGAGTTATTTATTATCTTAAATTCTGAAAATCTCCTGAAAAAAAATGGCCTGAGACTTGTTCAGGAAATTGTGTCTGAAATGGTGTGAAGTTTTCAACAATAGTCGATCGGGCATATTCCCAAACATTACACTTTACAGTAGTATTTTAAAAAGAAAGGGATATTATTCATTGAATTGTAAAATCACATTTTCTGACAGGGCTGCAGTGGCAATACTATCATTTCTTATGATTGCTGTTTCATCGTTATAGTCATTTCCAAAATCAGCTGATAACACTCTATTTTAATAAAACCACACTGAACTCTCAGTAATTGACCAACTTAATGCACAAAATCTTGTTTTGTAATAAGTTTATCATATGCCTCTACATGTTTCGAGCACATATTTCGAGCACTATGTGTTTATCATCAGGAGATCAAAATTGTATTATACACCATCTGGTATCATCACACCTGTAGGTGGCCATCCCGTGCACAGGTTGAGAAGACTGTCTCAACGGGATGGCCACCTACAGGTGTGATGATACCAGATGTTGTATAATACAATTTTGACCTCCTGATAATGAGCACATAGTGCTTGAAACATGTAGAGGAATACAGTCTGTTCCCACACTCCAGGAGCAGGAATCATAGGTGGAATCACAGGAAATATAACTTGTACCTGAAGAAATTCATTGTCAATTGCCACTGATCCCACATAAGGCACACCTGGAACTGAATCCATATTTTTTATTGCAAACCAGTAACAAGAGCTGCCTTGGTGTGGTTTGAGGTTTTCACAGATTTGTTAATGAATATCAAAGTCTTCTGCAATGTGGCATTTTGTTTACAGGTAATTAGTTACCAATGTTTCAAGGAATGGTGCTGCTGTAACCTTCAGGGTAGTTCAAGAAGCTGGAAGAAGCAAAGTTTTGTAACTACTACTAGTTGACATGGTGTCATACCCCCAGAGACTCTAATTTTTTAGGACTATCTTGGTTGAATGAACATGACTGCATAGGTATTCTGTCACTGTGTCATTTCATACCTGAAGATGCTGTTGACATAATAGCTGCTGCAGATTATGGACATACCCACGGTACATCCTTGTATCACAGCAGCTAAACACTTGCCTTGTGAATAGCCAGTGTATTTTATAAATCTGCTAAGAGCAAACATCAGACTAATCTCTAAAATAGAATTTTGAAAATTTATATGCTTTTGGCAATATTATGCTGCACCATTCAAGGGTTTGTAAATATTTTTGACATTTAAAACTGTCAGTATATCTCTTCGTGTAAGTTTCTTCTGTGAAAGTTTTACTATTTTATGTCATCACTGCACGAACAAAATACAGTGTGTGTTGAATGTTGAAGGTTAGCCCTTAGCATGTCTGCTTATTATGTGGGAAGTTCCAAATTCTGTTCTAAGTCTGACCTTGCAGAGGTTTTTGTGTTTTTCTTCTCTGTGTGTAGGTGATTTTTAATTCTGACATTCCATTGCCCTCTTATCACAAATATACAAAAACAGCAAAGTTGAGTAGTATTGGCACAGCTGCTTAACCTTTATTATTGTCAACTCTTGCTACATGCTTTGACTGTACACATGTATTTACCATGTGCTCTCCCACACTTAATCATGAAGGGCTATACTTACATAAGTATAATAACATCTCTCGACATGACCTCCGGTATCTTCATCTTTTCATTATTCAAGGTCACTTACCCATTTCTTTGAATACTATATTTAGTTTAGTTTAGTTCTGTTTATTAGTCCAAAATATCATACATATGATTGTAGACTCGTCAATTTCTAGCAATATACAAGAAGTGAGATAAGTCCAGTAGCAACAAACACAGTATTCTACAAATGATTTCAGAACCTTTTATATATAGTGTGATAAAGTTTAAATTAGATACAGAACTAATGAAGTTACAAAGCTACAAATTCTTCCACTGAGTAAAAAGAATGCAGAAAAAGGAGTGATTTCAGTTCCTTCTTAAAGGTCTTATAACTATTTCTTTTATGTACCCAGGAAGTTTGTTATATAATTTAGTCCCCATATTTATAACACTTCTCTTATATAAATCAGTATTGTGTGATTGGATGTGGATATCCATCTTTCTTCGTGTATTATGAGCATGGATATTCGAATTTAGATCTACAAACTGGTGATGTTTTCTTATATAACATAACTTCCATTATATATAGTGAAACCAAGGTTATATTTAGCAGAGTCCATTCCAGACATTAATTATTCCTCATTTAGTCGTGAAATTTCCCTGTATTTATAGAACTTGAAGTTTCATGACCATGTTCACAACAGCATACCATTAGTCCCTATACAAAGCCATATTTTTCCACATATCCTTTTTGTCTAAGATCTTTTCAGTACTGCATAGATTCTGAAATAAAAAAAGTGAATAACCCAGCTCATATATGAACTAGATATAGAATATGATTGCCACACAAACTTACTGTGTCACTTAGTGGCCTAGTGGCATTTGGGAAAAATTATGGTAATGAGGATTTAGTTCTTCTGGGATATGATGCTCTGTCACTGGCTAACAGGTGTGTGAATCTTCAACATTGTTGTGAGAACCTCAAACCCCACAAGTACTCTGATGGTAACTGAAGAATAAAAAATCAACTAGATGCCAATTATTTTTTTTATTGTACTTCTTATAGGCTCAACATGTTTCGGGCACTACTATGCCCATCATCAGGAGCTTGCGACTATAATGTTGATTACCACATTGGTCGTTTCTTTCTTGGTTTGCTGTATGTTCGAGGTTAGGTGCTGTTAGGCCGGAGTAGTGTCCGGGTTGCAGGCTAAAGCACAACAACAACAGCAACTTGTGCTTTACCCTGCAACCCAGACACCACTCCAGCCTAACCGCACCTAACTTCCAACACACAGCAAACCAAGAACAAAACAACTAATGTGGTAATCAACAACATAGTTGCGAGCTCCTGATGATAGGCATAGTAATGCCCAATACATGTTGAGCCTATAAGAAGTACAATAAAATATCAAGTGGCATCTAGTTGGTTTTTCATTCTTCAGTTACCACAATGATGCATGGTCCAATAAACATCAGATACTCTGATAGTTTTTTAAATGTGAATTAGGTTACATTGGCACCACTGCAACCCTGTTATTGTTATCCCGGCTGTTGACTGTGTTATTCCTTGACTTGAGAAGCATCATATGATGATTATAAAGAATAATGTGTGTGACATAACTATCCTGAATGGTGAAACTGACTGCATTTGTATAATCTTTATCAGTCACTTCATGATAATTCTCAGTCAGTACTTACAGACTACTGTCACGTATAACTAGTGTTGTGTTGTCATACTTAAATATCAAGCATGTGGATATGCTAATATGCATAATGCCTTTTGAGAGCTCTTATATGTACTGGATATAATATTTGTTACACAGGGTTTGTAATCACAGATTTATGTTTTGGATGCATTCCTCGAAATAGCAGTGTATGTCAAAATGACAAAAATGGGGAATGACTATTCAAGCTTCAGCTACAGGTATGACATTGTACTGGGCATTAATAATGTTAACTGTTTAAAGCCTGGTGGTAAACTTCAACTGTATCTATTCTCTGCTGTGAATATTTAAAATCTGTGTTTATCCACACCTTGTGTTTATGTTTGTTGTATGATTCTCTGAACAGAGTGATTTTTAACCTAAACAACTGTAACTGATTTGTCAATAATGGACATAGACTGTGTCATTTGCAAGGTACGAATTGAACTGTTATGTATAATTGGGATGAATGTCAGTCTTCAAAGGGTTGAATTTGTTATATTTCCCACTTAGTTAACAGCAAAGTAAAGCAATCCCTGTACAGGTCTGGACAGGCCCTCTGGGTTGCAGGAGGTTGAGGCTTCCAGATTTCAAGACAGTTGGCACATGAAGGTAGTAACGTTGTCAGCCCTTTGCACCAGCCGCCTTTACCCCCCAGGAAATATTCCTGGAACTCATTTCTGTTAGAGGCTGAGTCAAACCCAGGGCCATAGTGCGGCCGGAAGGATTATGTCAACGAAAAATTTTCAGTGACACCATCGAGAATCGAACCCGCGACCTTCCGGTTTGTAGCACAGTGCCTCAACCAACTGCGCCACCTTGATTAACATTGTTACAGTTAATGGATGAAAATCACATGGGCATAAATAGAGCACTGGCTGAAGTTAACACTTGTCTCATTCTGTTGCGGGATTGCATGTCATGTACACATTTGTGATCACACTATTTATAATCTCTCTTAAGATTCTGAACAGGCGCAGTTACTCAGAACTATATTAGGAACTTATCTTATTTAACTATACGTATCAGTATTATAGGCCCTAAGTGATGAGTGTTTATGCAACAAATATAAACAAACGTCATTGGATATATATGAATTTTGGTTTTTGTTAATTTTGGGTCGTGAACTATACCGAAATAGTGGCCTTGTTGGAAACGCTGATATTATTGTTTATAGTGTGAAGAATTAAAAACAATGACAGGTGTTTGGACATTAGTTATCATTTATCTTTTATGAAAGTGGGAAATAACAACATGACTTGCGTGTGAAATATTTTTATAGGCTGAGGTAACTGATAGGTTATTCTAATTCTGCATATCAGATTTACGTGATGTTCTAAAATGTGTACTAGTAGTAAGAAAGGGCTCCAAATAGAGATAAGTTAACAGAGACAGGTCATGATTATACAGTCTGTATGAAGATTACTGTAGAGCAGATGGATTTTGTCGTAAAACAACATGATGTTGTGGTTATTGCAGAATTTACATCAAATGTTTGGTCATATGTTGGCATCTGGTGAGTAAGGTGGATGAATTCTCAGTTTTTAATATGTTGTTCTGTGCCGATCCCAGTAGCCATGCGGCCTAAGGCGTAGGTCTGCAGCCGCTCACCTGCTGAGATCGTGGGTTCGAATCCCACCAGGGGTATGGATGTTTTTCTGTTGTGAGTGTTGTGTGTTGTCAGGTAGAGGTCTCTGCGACGAGCTGATCACTCGTCCAGAGGAGTCGTACCGACTGTGATGCTGTGATGTGTGTGACCTAGAAACCTCGTAAATGAGGAGGCCATGGCCCGCATTGGGCCGCAGTGCCACAAAAAAAATATATGTTCTTTGGTGGGTTTCTTTAACCGCTGAGATTAATTTTGGAGGAGTAGCCACTGTAGGAATATTACATACAATTGCCATATTTCTCAAAGTCTGGTTCATTTGGTTGGAAGAAATATATATTAAGTATGAAACATTTCTCTGATTAACTTTCATGTATTTGTCACTTACACTTGACATTGTGTACCAGATAAACATGCAGGGTAATTTCTGTTTTAAGTCAAGCAGCTCATCGTTAAACAGACACAATGAAATAGTTGTGTTGGAATCAGATTCCTGAAAAAAAAAATTTCGTCACCATGTCTGTTACGTGCATTCGATCAGAGATAGAATAAATGCCATACATATATGCTGTGGCTGTGTCTCAAAATTGATCTATAAGTTGTTGAATGCATCATATCCAAACACGAACACTTACAATAAAATATTCTCAGGCAATCAGCAAGTCAATTCAGAGTAGACTTGCAATTTTTCATAGACATTTTTTGCTACCTTGTTCCAGGAATTATTATTTTCTGATGATTCAGGCAGAGAAAGTCTAAAGAATATTAGACTAATGCTCATAATTAATTTTTGTCACAGTTAGTAGCCATGAAATTGTCAAATGTTCTGTGAAAACTGTGAGTATGGTTGTATGATACAAAACAACATTCCTTGATGTGATTGGTTTTTCTGAAATCTGAGAGTGACATTAAAATCTGGAGGACTCATTTTTTTCTGCCTGTTGGTAATTTAAGTGTACAAGGGCCATGATCTGATTGTGATTATTTTGTTAAACATGGAAAAGAGAGATCTGACATCCTGTGGCCAGTAAATATTAAAATAGTGTCTACTCTGATGCAACACTTGTTGTTGGATATGTAGATAGGTACCAGCATTCTAGAGGAACAATTATTATGTTTGTTCAATCCCAGTTTTTTTCTTCTGTTCACACTATATCCATACCATTCTTTCCCAAGTGGCTTACACTTCTACCCTGATTGTTTTAATTTGCTGTCATAAATTATACCAACATGGTGACCTTCTGGGGAAAACTGTCATTATTACAGGGCAAAAAGTGATACATTATTAAACATCTTTGAAAATTATATATGTTTTATACAGGTATAATTTTATAAAAGGAACCAGGGTATCTCACTGTCTATAGTGAGCAGGCTATGGGCTGGATAATACTGGGTTTGACTACCCACATATCCAGATTACATCTCAGACCCACCCATCATCCTGTTCAGTGGTTACCAGATGTCAAGCACCTGAAGCCTGAAACTGACCACTCACCGTCATCCAGTGCTGAGGTTAAAAATTATTGGAGCTATCCTCTTCTCCCTCCATATGCCTTTTAGTCATGCACAGGGTCGACTTTGCCTTTTACCTTTCATAGTTTAACAAGAATGGGAAATAACTTTATGGCTTCCATGCAAAATAGCTTTCTGTGATGAGTTACTGCTGAACTGTACATATGTGGATGTTCCTCTGACAAAATTAGCATGTACCTGTCCACCAAACCATATGGCATCACACCATATCTTTATCATAAGGGAGTTGATTTCTGTGATGGACCCACACAATTACAACAAAATTGTCTGTCTTAAACACTGAAGCTCATTGCACCATTGTACCAGTTTTTTAGCAGTGAGACATATTTGATGCATGACCTGTAATGTTAAGGTTTTCAAGAATATCATATCTATTCATTGGGTTTAAAATGTACGCACAGAGCTTTTGTTTGCTTTCGATCATACCAGCTTCTCATTAAAATGGAAAGTTCAAGAAGAGCTTGTGACTAATAAAACAAAGTTTAAATTGCCACATTATCTTAATAAAATAGAATCCTTACTTTCACAAAAGATGTGCATCATTTACCCAAACTATCTACATCAGGAGTGCACAAATTTTTCAAGAAAATCTAGAAACCACCTCAGAATTCTAGTTATGTACAACACGTCAGTCAATAACACACAACACTTTATTCATATACAATAAAAATAGTATATTATCAGGGCAACATGTTTCGACCTTTATTAGGTCATCTTCAGGCCCTCAGGGAAAACAGATCCAAGATCTATCTATATTTCAATGCATTGTGGGATCCCAAATACTTACAAATTTTTGTTATAGGAAAGTAAGTATTGTAACAAAAATTTGTAAGCGTTTGGGATCCCACAATGCATTGAAACATAGACAGTGCTTGGATCTGTTTTCTCAGAGGGCCTGAAGATGACCTAATAAAGGTCGAAACATGTCGCCCTGATATTATATACTGTTTTTATTGTATATAAATGAAGTGTTGTGTTATTGAATGACGTGTTGTATTTATATGTTACAACACTTCAGGATGGAAAACATAAAAAAATCAAAATTCTAGGCTCCAGGAGGGTGATGTGCAGTATGGACCCACAAATATTAGGCACAAGAGTACACACTATTCGCCAGTGTGACCTGGCACCTGGGATTTGTGCACCTATAATCTAAATTATAAATTTCAGCTAAACATTAACTATTTCAAATGCTTCTGAAGAATTTATTCTTTATGCCATTATCATTAATACTGTCCAGACCAACTAAACCATCAGATAATAAAATGCAGTGTTTCTTTCATCTGTATGTAAATAAATTATATTTAATTAACTTTCAGTGAATTTTGCTGTATAGTTGCACTGGACTGTGTGATTGGTGCTCTTCAAGTGGTGTGCAATGAAAAAAAAGAAATTAATCAATGGTTGTTATTAATTATATCACAACACATGTGTAAAGTGTCCAGAGAGTGTAAATCTTTTCGTAATTTTTTTATTTACAGTTATTTGTTAGTCTTGTTAATATGTAAATGATTGTGTGTTATTTTCTGAACTTAGTGTTTGACAGTGTTGATGTTTTATTTCACATCTCAGCCCATTTCACGAATTGTCATTAACGTTGTATATAAATATTTAATTTTTGAAGTAGTGGCAACAACAGACACATACAGTCTGCTTAACACATTGAGTGAGTCACCAGATACTTTCCACAAGAAAAATCCCATAATTAAAAAAATGTATCAACATTTAGGTAGAGGACACACACACACACACACACAGAGTTATTTTTAATGGTTGCACACAGCAGTACACAGTACAAGCACCTTTTGAAGACCGATGTTTATCTAAATTACATAGAGAATTTTAGTTCCTACCTCACAGAGAACACTGTGTCCACTATGAAGACCAAATATTTAATATTGTATGGGTAAATAATCACTGCTTATTGTGAGACTTACTCAGACTGCATAAATACACTCTGTCAGTAAAATTCAGAGTTTCTTAAGGTTCGAGCAGGTGGTATGTATCCACCCAACCAACTAACCAAAGAGCTAACTGAGGGCGGAGAATTGCATGAAAGCGAAAGTCAGCATCCCTCAATCTGTGTGCCCATTCCTGTGTTACCACACCACTGGGCTCTATAACAGACACCTGAAACCATAATTGGGATTACTGTTATGCTAACGATTTCCCAGGTGGTACATACATTAACTGCTGGGCTTTAAAAGGTTAAGGAAGAATGTAAGCCATACAGGTTTAAAATTGGCAATTTTTCTTGAGTACTACCAGATTTCTTCAAAGAAGAAAAACACACTGTGTGTGCTTGTATGTATGTGGGGGGTGCTTAAGATGGCTGAATATTGAGACCAAAACTCTACCATCAGATGCAGTAAATCCTGTATAATTGTCGTGTTTTTGTAGCCATATATCTTCAGCATCATTCTTCTTGATGGGAACTTAAATGATCAGAAATCTTATGATACTAGCTAACCGAGGTAAATTTGGTTGGACGAGAGTTAACTTACATACATAAAAAACCAAATGACAAGGTACAAGATGTCTGAAGGTCATTTACACCACACAATATGTTTAAAACAATTTGAATACACTTTTTAAAGGGCTGTTAACTTAGATGAATACTTGTGACACAATCTCAAATGATGCATACATCCAAGTTGCTTCCAACTTAAATAACTTTGAATCACTAAATACATAGAACAGTAAAGGCTCATAACTTAACATAGATATAAATATATTATCATAGTCTTAATACTATATATTTCTCATTGAGGCACTAAAATGCGTTTATTGCACATTGAAATTAAGAGAAGTAATGACAAATATATGTTCATATGCATGAGAGTGTATTTGAGTGAATGTTTATGTAAATATGTGTGGATTTTGTGAGTCAGATGTTGTCGATATTTTCATTATAAGAAAAGTTGTATGTTAACTAAAAGATATTTTAAATATGTTAGTTGTTGATCTCAGTCTCTGACTATCAATTTAATAGTAAAAGTATATTGCAATGCTGTGAGATGCTGTGACAAAAGAATCAATGAATTTATGGTGAAAGTATTTTTTTTATTGTAAATGCAAATTTGATCATATAAACTATCAGTTTTGGACTGATACAGAGAAGTTGTTATATTACTGAATGTGTGTAACTGAATATATAATCTGTTCTTTGTTTGAACATTTGCACTGTTGGACTCTTAAATCTTTTCAGATGTATGAAAATGTGTACCATTAAGTTAAATCACTTTTAAATACAGTACTTAGTTGTCATTTAATCATAATCAAATTATTCCTGTTTTAATAATTAATGTACAAAAATCTTCCAGTCAGGGATGCCACCTCTCTAGTTGTGGACTGCAGTCTCCATATGTCTAAGTTATTCAGTGACATTAATTCAAACTATAGCCATGAGTTAATGGATGATAATTTTGAATTGGAAAGGATGTGGAAAGAAGCAGTCTTGTCATAACTGAAAGTTGCCAGGTAAACCACAAACAACCACACTTGGGATAGTCAGTTTCCTAGCTGATATTTGAAATGAGTGCCTCCCAAATGCAAATCAGAGTCATCAGTACTTGATCCAACTTGCTCACTTTCTGGAAATTTGAGTTTCACCCCTGAAGCCTGGCCATGTTTTCTCCTTACACTGAGATTCTAAATTATATTTGCTACAACTGAAGTATTTTTCACTGTTAGTGCATTCCAATAATACAGCTTCTTCATTTAACATCAGAATGTAAAACATTGTACTTACTTTGAGTTTTATTGTAGAAACCAATCATCAGAGGTAGTAATATGAATTTTTTTATGGCAGTAGACTGTAAACATGTATAACAGTTTTGTATGAAATATTTCTCATAGGTTAAGAATTATAAACATGGTGTAGATAATAATTTTGAGGTTATGTTTAGTAAATTATTCAGGGAAAGAGATCAGTAAGTTTTGTAATTATTAGCTTGTAGTTCCTGCTAGCATGTTTGTAGAGATTATATAAATGAAAAGGAACTGTTTGTTGTAAGTCAACAGGAGTTTATTCTTTGGATTTCTGAATGAAGTTTCATCCCCATGTTCAAAACATGTTCTGAGGTGGTATCCCTCCTTCTGGTCTTCACAGTTTTCATATGTAGTACTTAACTGAGTCAAATCCACAACCCAATAGCCTTTATAATTAGGACACTTCAGGTGGATCTTAAAATGACAATGTAAATCATTCCTATTTAGTTTTGTAAGTAGGTTCAAAACTCTCTCTTTTTTTTTTCTGTATAAATGACATCTGTATATTTAGTGTACCTCTGCAGTTTCACTCTTGCAAAAATGCACAACACTTGTTTCAAAGACATGGCTGTTGAATTTCACTACCATCTTTATTAAAAAATATGTTTTACATAACATGAAATGTTATTATAAAGGCTGTAAATAGCACAATATATTATGTACACTCACGAGAAATATTTATATATATAATATTTAAGTAGAGTATATTAATAATTTTATTGTGAATAAGATACATAATTATTATAATACTGTATATGGGAACTTTTTTCTGGAAAGTTTATGTTTCATAATTGATATGGAGGGGGGAATTTGTTATTGTAAATTATATAAATATTTAACACATAAAAGAAGCAGGTACAACTTGAAACTTTGGGTATAGTTATTTATACATATATATTTGTATCCATTTATGTATTTTCTGACAAAATAATCCCTGCTTGTATTTTAAATGTCACATATCGGGGTTGAATTAACTTCTTCAAAACTGTAAAATGTACCATGGATTAATTAAACCCCATGTGTATTAGAAATGAGTTATCTGAAGTTATTTCATGAAATTATGCAGGGTAAACTTTAACAATCGAAATACAAATAGTTAAGATGAAACTGAAATCAGATACTGTGTTTACAGGAATGAAATTAAAACCAACGACTTATATATGTTTTACAGTGAAACAGTGTATGTAAAATATAAGGACCATCGAAGTATTTCATTGCCTTCTGCTAAAAAAAAATTCTTAATCTTCTATATCTTTTATTTATTTCTGGGGATCATAATTTATTGACATAACACCTTATTGTGAATTATCTTGTTGATTTGGAAATACGTGTATGATTGTTTTTCTCATGATGACTTGGTTGCTGCACGAATGTGTAAGAAGAAATCACACTTTACAACTGAAAGTTAGATCTCAAATTATTATGGAACTCATAGGTATAAAAAATTGTATTGCAGCAAAGATCACCACATTTTCTTCTAAGACTCTCTCCAGTCTTCTTACACAAAAAATAAAATCTTAAGTCATGAAACAGTAACATAATTGTCATCCGCAATCAACTCATATAAACTGAGCTGGCCTGATGTCACATGTGACTGTCCTTTCAGCATAAAATTATATAACTGTACTTACCTGAATACAAGACAAGTCCTCTTGAACGTAATTTAACATCTAAGAGATGTAGGTGTCTTGTAACAATTGTGTACAATGAAATGATTTCTGTGACTATAACAGTTTATCATGCACGTTGATCTGTACCAAAGTTAAGAACGTGTGGAACTATACCTCCGCTTTCCTATATTGCTTTAAGATGTGCACAGTGGGAACTTCTTTACCATACTTTGTGGCCATGACGATTGTTAGGAATGGTATAGAATTTTAGGTTCTTGCTGTCACAATCATTTGCTTTATGTAATACCATGTATAAGTACTGCACTTTATCCGACAAATGATATTAGTCATATAAAATTAGGACACTGTTCTACACGATCACACTTTGTTACTTTGTTGTCCCGACATGCACAGTCTGGTAGGTGATCCTCTTTCGGGAAACGGGTGTGGCTCACCGAATCATATAAAGTTTTAATTATTTCTTTTTACTTGTTGTTTTATTTACTCAATTTATGGTTGATAAAATGAAAAAAAGTCGTGCTGTATCAAGTTAAACAAATGAATAATATTTTATTAATATAACACAGTCACTTGTACTCCCACCTACACCACCTCTCGTACGCGACTAATTCCTTACAGGACTGCTAGCGTCCGTTATCAGCTCCTAACCGTTTCTCTGTTTAAATCTCTCCCCTCTTACCTGTCACCAACTGTTCTGAATAAATGTTGACAGATTAACTTACAACGCATGGTCATGAACCGTCCGTAACTGACGCCAGCAGTCCTAAGAACAAATATATTAAAAATGTTTGGCCACACTGCATAATCAGTACTAGTTTGTTACTTAATGGAGGTTTTGAATTTTAGCTAAACAAAAAATTTTCCTGATTCTCAGGTGGTGCGAGAGTCAGGGCGCTAATGGCCGCACATGGAAGAGCTGGAATATGAAGGGTTGAACAGTGTGATAATAGTGACATTGGCTCTCATATGTACTCTACATTAAAACAAAATTATGCATAGCAAAACAAAAGTGATGAGTTTCAAGTTTGTGTGTGCCAGGGTAATTATTAAACATTAAAATATAGTGCTATTTATATGGGGTTTGTCCCTCATTTACATACTGTTTTGAGCCACTGAGATATCAGAGCAGCTCTACCTCTGAACCCATTTGAGTAGGGTTATCATTATATCCTTTCCACCTGAAGATGTTAATTGGAACCCATTTCCAAAATATTGTGGTCTGTATACTGACAACTAAGAAGTTGGTCACTCTTCGAGTTCATAGCCTTGAACATTGCGTCATACCAATGTCAGATAAATTAGCCTAAAAATGTATGTTTTCCAGCATGTATGTGCTACCTCTTCTGCTGTTTGGTATTGGCGCTCACAGAGTTTTGCCTTTGCAACACCTGTGCCTTCCTTCCATTCATATGTAGACAGAAAGGTTTCAAGAAATGATTGGACTCTAATATGTTTGTAATATTTTCTGGTGGTAAAAAAGTGCACATAAACTTGTAATTCTGATTATATTTTTAAGTACTAATGAATAAATTGCAGTTCAATGTGTTTTATTTCAGAATTATATTTAGCAATGACTTCCAAGAAAATGTTACAACACTTAAATTGAAATATTTTCTGTTTTCAATTCCAGTTTTTGAATGGGTATTGTCTTATATTCAGGTAAATATTATGCAAACCAGTTAATAAACCGTTCTTCAACAAATAACAACACGTTACACGTGTAAGTATATTTGTGGAGAAATCTGTCTTCTGCAATGTGCTACTGCATAATCTGACATCACATGCCACATGATACTGTGTAGCGAGGCATCACATCCCAGATGAAACTCGATTGTCTGGCATCATACCTCAGAAAATACTATGTAGTCTGTTTTCAGATTCCAGAGGACATTTTTCTTCATAATTATCACCATGAGAATTTCAAATCTTACAAATATATTTGTACTTTAATAAAGAGATAGCAAAGAATTCTGTAAAACACAAAGACATTTCATTTTTTTATGCGTGCTTATTGCTATACTTTTAAGTTAGCATATTTCACACTCAGTAATTTGGAAATTAATGTGGATCGACCCAAAGAACTGAATGTCATTTACATCAGGATATTCTACAAGGAACAAAAACTATATATGACTGCATTGCATTAATTTATAAATCTCTTATGTAAAATGCATGATTTTTTTCAGAATAATAAACCTGTGCCTAAATTAGCTTACTACAAAATGTGGTTAATGTCACAGAATTCATATCTTAGTTCAACTGAGCATGAAGGCAGATAGTTGCTTATGTAGTGCACAAACAGAATTTCAGACAACTTTGAATAACTACATAAAGTATTACAACAGTTAATATAAAGTTTTAAAAAACAACATGCTCAAGAAGTTAAATTTTCAAAACACAATAATAACATTTTTTTATGTGCAGTATAAGCAATGTAAATATTACAGTAACACTTTCAGTATTTGCCTTATTCAAATGTACTGAAACCGCATCTACCGTAATTATAATGGAAACGGACAGTACTGTTTTAATGCATAAAAGCACATTTTCTCTGGGCTTGAATTATAATGATATATCAATTGTAATGTATGATAAAAAATACTTTGGAGGTTTCTAGTTGAAATAGTTTGGACTGCATGCATAGCAACAAGAGATGCAATAAAGGAACAGTTATAATAAAACAGTAGTTGTGATTTTTAAATTTCAGTTTATGAAATACAATACTAAAAACCACTTTCTTCTTCCTCTTCTTCTTTTTCTTCTTCTTCTTCCTCTACTTCTTCTTCTTCCATTGGCACTACAGCCCACTGTGGGCTTTGGCCTGTCGAACAATGTCCTTCCATTTTTTCCTATCTGCCACCAACTCTCTCCATCTTCTCACTCCCAGCACTTCAA
>Ga0123354_10006934_pt1 | contig 16932 bp, 14 predicted proteins | sample TergutLab28metaG_2_FD_97872 | JGI IMG/M metagenome (GOLD analysis project Ga0123354, IMG submission 97872) | Labiotermes labralis P4 segment gut microbial communities from Petit-Saut dam, French Guiana - Lab288 P4 | ecosystem: Host-associated > Arthropoda: Insects > Digestive system > Gut ...
AGCCATATTAACGATAAAAAACAAAAAAATACTTGTTTTATTTTTAAGGTAAAAAATATTTATTATTTTTGTGCTATAAAACAATGTTATAAAACATACATGCTCAAGTGCGAAAACAAGGAAATTGATTTTTCAACCAGTATCAGTTATGTCTGGAGGCTCTTGAATGGACAAGAAAGAGCGTTGTTGCGCGAGAATGCCTCTATACAGCATTTTAAGAAAAATCAAAAGATATATTCCGAAGGCGAGGATCCTCAATATTTGATGTGCTTGCTTAAGGGGAAAGTGAAAATTTACAAAGCCGGAGTTGGAGGACGCAGTCAGATTATTCGAGTGATTCGTCCGATGCAGTATTTTGCTTACCGCGCTTATTTTGCGCAAGAAAAATACCAAACGGACGCTATGGCTTTTGAGCCTTCTATCGTTTGTCTGGTTCCTATATGGTTAGTGATTGATTTTTTCAGGAATAACTTCAGCCTTTGCCAGTTTTTTATTAAACAATTATCTGTCGATTTGGGAGTCGCCGACGAACGAACGGTGAATTTAACTCAAAAGCATATCCGTGGACGCTTGGCTGAAGCCTTGGTTTTTTTGATTGAAAACTACGGATTGGAAGATGATAACACCATCAACATTTATTTAGCACGGGAAGATTTGGCAAATCTTTCCAATATGACGACTTCTAATGCAATCCGGACTTTATCAATGTTCGTTTCGGAAAAAGTGATTGTAATCGACGGTCGTAAAATCAAAATCTTAGACGAAGAAAAACTGCGAAAAATCAGCCTGCTGGGGTAAATAATCCCTAATCGTTTTTTTCTGCGTTATATTTTTCCCAAAAATTGAGCTCATCATCCATATAAGCATCGCTTGTCGGATTGGTATCGTCATATTTCAGTTGCAATTCCGCCAACTTTTTCTTTAGCGCTTTGATGTTTTCGGTTTGGGCAGGATCGTTGATCAGATTATGCAATTCATCCGGATCAGTCTTTAAATCATAAAACTCCCATTCGTCAATATCATTATAAAAATGGATTAATTTATAACGGTCTGTCCTCACGCCATAGTGTTTCTTAACGCCGTGCGGCAACGGATATTCATAATAATGATAATATATTGCATCCTTGCCGGTCAGCTTTTCTCCGGTTAATACCGGTTTGAACGATTCTCCCTGTATATCGGCGGGGACAGCTATTCCTGCCATATCCAGCAGCGTAGGAGCAAAATCTATGTTCTGAATCATAGCATTGCTCACTTTGTCGGGCGCTATCATTGCAGGATACCGGATGACAAAAGGCGTTTTTAGCGATTCTTCGTACATAAACCGCTTGTCGAACCAGCCGTGCTCACCCAAATAAAAACCCTGATCGGAAGTATAAATGATAATGGTATTATCAAGTTCGCCAATTTTTTTCAAGTAATCTAAAAGACGTCCGACATTGTCGTCCACTGAAGAAATACATTTCAGATAATCGCGCATATACCGTTGGAATTTCCATTCTGCCAATTCTTTCCCTTGCGGCTGTTTTTTGGCGAAATCTTCAATAATCGGATTGTATGCCTTATCCCATTTGGCTCTCTGTTCGGGAGTCATGCGTTTAAATTCGTTAGGAGCAACCGTATCCCACGGACCATACGTTTTGAGGTCGGTACCGATCGTCATATATTTGGCAATACCCATCTGTTGTTGCTGAGCGGCAACGCGTCCTTCATAATTGTCATAAAATGTTGCCGGTATAGGAAAGGTAACATCTTCATACATTGATAGTTTATTAAGAGCCGGCATCCAATTTCGATGCGGAGCTTTGAAATGCACCATCAGGAAGAAAGGTTTATTTTTTTCTCGATTTTCAAGAAACCGGATTGCATGATCGCCTGTCAAATCGGTTGCATATCCTTCGTAATGCACGCGCTTTTCCCCGTTTTCCATAAAATCGGGATTGTAGTATTCTCCCTGATCGTAGTGCACACTGTAATAGTCGAAGCCTGTCGGCGTACTTTTTAAATGCCATTTTCCAACAATACCGGTATAATAACCGGCAGCCTGCAAGAGCTTGGGCAATGTTTGTTGAGAACCGTCAAAAGTAGTTTTCTCGCCATTGTCATAGAATCCGTTTTTGTGACTGTATTTTCCCGTCAATATACAGGCGCGCGAAGGACCGCTGAGCGAATTTGTGACAAAGCAGTTATTAAACCGCATACCTTCGCCGGCGATACGGTCGATATTCGGCGTCCGGTTCAAACCATATCCGTAAGCGCTGACAGCTTGATAGCCATGGTCGTCAGACATGATGTAGAGGATATTGGGTTTTTTTACAGGCGGAGCCGCCTGTATAATTCCCGCTCCCGCAACGGTAAGCGAAAGCCCTGTAAGCAAGATATTCTTCATTTTTTATTTGCATTTAGAAATTCTTTCAAAAGTAGTAAATTATTCTGTAAAATCACAAATTAATGCCCCGATTTTGCGTTAATTCTTTATTCAGGTCTATTAGTTCTTGCGGAATGGGCTTCAATATCGGATAATCTTTGAACAAAAACTTGTTTTTTAGCAGGTTAAAAAAGAAATTTTTCGTAATTTTGTAGAATCAATATTAACGTTATGGCAACAACAAATTTAGACGCAATTCGCGCGCAAAATATCATCATAGGGTATTTCTTTGCTAACCGATCATAATAGTAGTAAAGGAATATTATTCATAATAAAAGTATAAAAATATGGAAACACGTATTAAACGAATCGGCATTGCAGCATTGTTTGTTTTATTGCTTACAGGCATTACCGACGTATTTGCCGGAGACGGCGACAACTATTTTACAATCAGTGGCGTCGTAAAAGATAAATCAAGCAAAAAAACATTGGAATATGTCAACATCTCTGTGCCCGGAAGCAACTTGGGCAGCATCACGAATGAAGACGGAGTTTTTATACTCAAAGTAAAAGATTCTATCCAAGCGAAAGAAATCGAATTTTCCAGAATCGGTTATTTCAGCACCCGCATTCCCATCGATGGGAAAGATTTATTAGACCAAACATTCTACCTGACTCCGAATGAAAAACAATTGAAAGAAGTTATTATTGAGAGTTGGGGGAATCCTTCGGAATTGGTAAGAGCGGCGCTGCAGCGAATTGATCATAACTACAGCAATAAGTCGAATTTGCTTACGGGATTTTACAGAGAAACCATACAAAAAAGGAAGAAGTTCATCAATATTTCCGAAGCGGTTGTCAATATTTTCAAAAGTCCTTATTCAAATATTATGAACAGCGATAACGACCGGGTGCAAATTTTCAAAGGGCGGAGATTGTTGACAACAAAATTGAGCGACACCTTAGTCGTAAAACTGATAGGAGGTCCGAACTTGTCTATTTACGCCGATATAGTTAAGAATCCGGATATTTTGTTTGATGAAGAATCGTTATCCAATTTCAGCTTCAGAATGATGGATTCTAAATTCTTAGATAATCGCCAACAATATGTGCTTGCATTTGAACCCGCTGTAATCTTGCCTTATCCTTTATTTTACGGGACGCTGTATATTGATAAGGAAACATTGGCTTTTACCCGGGCGGAATTTTACTTGGATATGAGAGACCGAAATAAAGCCACAGAAGCTATCTTGCGGAAAAAACCGGCGGGGCTCCGCTTCAACCCCGAAGAAGTTGCCTTTATTGTTTCATATAAACAACGGGAAGGCAAAAGCTATCTGAATTATATCCGTAACGAAGTGCAATTCAAGTGCGACTGGAAACGCCGGCTGTTTGCAACCAACTATACGGTAATAAGTGAAATGGTCGTAACCGAAAGTAGAGAAGAGAATGTTAGCAACATACCCCGTAGGGCGTCGTTCAACGTATACGAATCGCTAAGCGATAAAGTGATGGATTTCTATGATGATAATTTTTGGGGAGCATACAATATTATCCCGCCTACCGAATCGTTGGAATCGGCGGTGAATAAATTGAAAAAAGAAAATAAATGAATGCCGGTTAGCCTGTTGACGTTTAAGAAAATCAAGGACGGAGATGTTCAAGCGTTTGAAACGCTCTTTCGTTCCTACTACGAGCCTTTATGCCGTTATGCCTGCCGGTTTGTCGAAAACCCGGATACTGCTGAAGAAATCGTACAGGATTTATTTTATGTCCTTTGGAAAGAAAGGCAAAACTTGAATATTTTCACTTCGGTTAACGGATACTTGTACCGCTCCGTCAAGAACAAATCGCTTCAACAAGTTGAAAAAGCAATGGTGCGCAATGCCTACCGTGAAATGTGCGCCGAAAATACGGCAATAGAAACGGCGACTCCGCAGGAAGATTTAGAATATAAAGAATTGGAGCGACAAATAGAAGAAACGTTGCACCGTTTGCCTGAGCGCCGGCAAAAAATATTCCACATGAACCGGATGGAAGGGAAAAAATACAATGAAATCGCTCAGGAACTTCATATATCGGTAAAAACGGTAGAAGCTGAAATGACTAAAACACTTCAGGTATTACGAAATAAATACAGTCCAAACGATGTTTCAACAAGACATAAATTCAAAAAAGCAAACGCATGAAGCAAGACAACGATATGATGTACAAATTTGATGTGGACAAAGCATGGGATAAGCTCTGTGCAAAACTGGAAAAAAACCGGTTGCTGCCTGCCGGACAGGAACAAGCGATCGGCTGGAAGCGGAAAATACCGCTCCAATGGATAGTCGCCGCCGCAGTTTGTGCAGCAGTTATTTTTTTCATCTTGTATTTTCCGCGTAGTAAAGCAGATTCGCTGTTAGTTCTGCAAAATAAGGAGAGCTCCGGCACGTGGGTCGCTACGCTTGAAGACGGCTCTACCGTTTATTTAGCGCCCGATGCGTCCATCTCCTTTCCTCCTGTTTTCGATAGCAACCGGCGAAAAGTGAAGCTGAGCGGGAACGCTTTATTTAGCGTAACAAAAGATGAACAGCGCCCTTTTGTTATCGAAACGAATGAAGGAATAACGATTGAAGTGGTAGGAACATTTTTTGCCGTTCAGTCTTCCTCACCCGGCAGTCCGTTTGAACTCTCCGTGAAACAGGGAAAAGTGAACGTCCGCTCCGGCGATAATCAAACAGCCGTTCCGGTAGAAGCAGGAGAAATGGTAAGAAAAAATACGGACGGACTGAATAAGTTCAAAATCGTAAACTCCAAAGTATTCAGCTGTTTCACAGACAAAATGTGCTTTAAGGATGAAAAGCTGAACAATATTGTTCACGCAATCAATACAGTCTATGGCGATCCGGTCGTAATCGCCGACCAATCATTAAACAACAGAACATTGACCGTTACTTTTGAAAATGATTCCGTAGCTGTTATGTCGCAATTGATTTGCATGGCATTGAATTTGGAACAGGTAAATAAACAGGATACCATCTTTATCCGGCAATCGTTGAAATAAGATTTATGAAAAGTTGTTTCACCGGAATCATTTGTCTTTTTATCTTTTGTTATCCGGCAAAAGCGGAAGACAGCATTCTCGATAAGGAAATACAATTGCCTAAAACGAAGGGAACAACTTATGAATTACTTAACCGAATCACCGATCTTACGGGATTCTTTTTTATTTACGACAGCGATATTATCAACAGCGAACAAAAAATAAAATTTCCCGGAGGAACCTACACCATTCGGCAGTCCATTTATTTGATAACCCAAGATCCGCAGGTTCAAATCAAGGTGGTCAACCGGCATATCCTTTTGTATAAAAGGGAAAAGGTGCCTACAGCCGGCGATAATCCTGCCGCCGCGATAAAAGATACGCTGAATTATATTACGGCAAAGGCTGTTGTAAGGGATGCCCAAAGCAAAGACCCCGTACCTTATGTTTCCGTGAGTATCGCCGAAACCGGTATTGGAACCATAACCAATCAATCGGGCGAATTTATGCTTAAAATCCCGCCTTCCGATTCCGCTCAAAACCTTTTGATTTCCCATGTCGGCTACAATCAACAGTCTATCCCGATAGAATTATTCATAAACAATCCGGTGGATATTTATATGCAAACAAAGATTGTTCCGCTTGAAGAAGTTATTGTCGGAATAGTCAATCCTCAAAAAATTGTTCGGGAAATGCTTAACAGCCGTCGCGTTAATTACCAGACAGAGCCGGTCTATTTCACAAGTTTTTACAGGGAAGGAATAGAAAAGAAGAAGGCAATTGTCAGTTTGACCGAAGCTGTATTTCAAATTTATAAGACAGGCTTTGATTCGCCGGCAGACGATCAGGTCAAATTATTAAAAATGAGAAAAATAAGTAATAACGATGAGCAAGATTCCATTGTCTTAAAATTGAGAGCCCTCATTGATGCTTCTTTACGTCTCGATATTATCAAGAATATTCCTGATTTTCTTGATCTGAACTTTGAAAATCCGTATAACTACACCAAAATAGATATGGCGGTAACCGATTCCAGTCTGGCGCATGTTATTGCTTTTGAGCAAAAGCGCGGAATTACAGAACCGCTTTATAAAGGAGAACTTTATATCGACGCCGCTAACAGCGCATTGTTAGCCGCTCACTTTAACATTAATCCGCAATATGTGGATAAAGCGACCGATCTGTTTGTGCTCAAGAAGCCGAAAGGCGTTGATATTAAACCGGAAAATGCCGACTATTATGTCTATTATAAATATTGGAACGGGAAATACTATTTAAATCATATCCGGGGAGATTTAACTTTCAAAATCAAAAAGAAAAATGCTTTCTTTCAACCCTCCAAATCCATTCATACCTTTTTTGAAATGGTTGTTTGTAAAATCGACAGTACGGATGTAAAACGATTTTCCGGCAAAGAAAGCATTCCTACCCGCAACATATTTTCGGAAACAAGATTTCAATACGACGGCAGCTTTTGGGATGATTTCAATGTCATTTTACCTGAAAAAGAATTGAATGAAGCAATTAGCCGTATTTCATCCAAGATTGAAGAAATGGAATAGCCTATTGCAAACAGACTTCAAAAACCTACCGGTTCGACCTTGTATCCCGCTTTTTCCAGCAGATTCAGTAAGCCGTCTTCTCCAGCCAGATGTAATGCGCCAACAGCAATGAACGACGATCCGTTTTTCATAATCCTCGGAAGTTTTTCCATCCATGCCCTGTTCCGGTCTTTATTGATTGCGGCTGTTTCCGAAGGGTTCAGCGGGCAAATTTTGTCATCTTTAAATTGCTGATACAGTTTATTTAAATTCCCTTGATTGTAATATTTAATTTGTTCGGGGATCAAAGCCGTCAACTGTTCCGTATTTTTCAGAAAGCAGAGCAAAGCATTTGCCTGAGCCTGCAAGTTTTCGGAACTAAAAAGGACGCGAATCTGGTCGTCGACTGTTTCAAGTCCCAAGACAGGTTTTTGTTCCTTAGCCGCTTCTAACTGAATATACCGGTCCATCGTATTCGCAGGGTCGACGTCGGGGGAATTTTTCATATAAGCAGCAGCAATTAAAGTCAGTTGAATGGCTGCCGGTTTGAATTTACTTAAATTATCCATTCCATAACCCGATGCAAACGACGATATTTTATTGCTTACAAACCGGTAATCGTCGTCGGAATAAAGCATTTTGTAGGTTGTGTCGGAGGGCATCAGCATGGCTTGCCGCATTTTTATTTGCATCCCGATCATATCCGCCATGGATAATTCTCCGACTACCTGCTCGCAGGACTGAAGCGCTGTTTTTGCTCCCGGAATACTGTTAAAATATTCGCCGGGCTTCAGATGCATAGTTCCCAACAAATAAGAAGGTTTGTATAAACCCTTTCCTGAAATTTTCCACAATACAAAACCCGATTTATCTGTTCCCGTTTGTGGATACATACTGCCTGCCGCAATAATCAGCAGGCAGAATAAAATTGTCTTTTTCATTTTTTTACCGGGCTGAATTAGCCGAAAAGTTCTTTGCGAAAAATCCCATCATACATCCAAACAAATCCATTTGGTTTTCTTCACGTTGATATCCGTGACCTTCGTTGTACTTTACCATATAAGGCGTGTCGAATCCTTTTGCGCGCAGACTCTTAACGATTTGGTCGGATTCGTTGATGTTTACGCGCGGGTCGTTGCCGCCTTGCACTACAAATACAGGTTTCGTGATTTTGTCGATTTGAAATACCGGCGAAACTTCCTTTGCAATTTCCGACTCTTTCGGATCATCGACATCATACCATATTTCTTTAAGCATTTGCGTCATAGGTTTCCAATATTCCGGAAACGATTTAAAGAAAGTAAAGATGTTTGAGATTCCGCAATAATCTACTCCACATAAATATAAATCAGGCGTTTTAACCAATCCCATGAGCGTTGCATATCCGCCGTGACTGCCGCCGTAAATGGCAATTTTGTTTTTGTCCACCCAACCTTGCTCGACAACATATTTTACGCCATCTTCGATATCATCCATCACTTTGCGTCCTACCTGCTTGAATCCTGCACGCAGAAAATCTTTTCCATAGCCGCCCGAAATGCGGAAATTTACTTGCAACGTGGCATATCCGCGGCTTGCAAAAAGCTGTGTTTCGGAGTTAAATCTCCAAGAATCGCGTAAGCCTTGCGGACCTCCATGCGGATTAACGATGAGCGGCGCTTTTTTGCCTTGCAAGGCAGCTTTGGGCAATGTGATGTATCCGTGAATCGTAAGCCCGTCGCGGCTCTTGAATGTAATGGGACGCATTTCAGCCATGTCTTCTTCTTTCAATTGCGGCATCAAATCGTATAAAAGCGAGAATTTCTTTGTTTTTGCATCATATTGATAATAAGCTCCATACAATTTATCGCTGTGAACTACAATGAGAAACGTATTTTCGTCGTCGTCATAATCTGCAACTGAAAATTCTTTTCCTTTAAATTCGCTTTCCATGCGTTTGTGCAAGTCTTTATAGAAAGCGCTGACCGGAACGGTTACGTTTTTCTCGCCTTCATAGCTAAAATAATCCGTTTCGTAATTGCGTTTGCGTGAAACCGCCATTCCCGAAACATCGTAATCGGGATTCGAGAATACTTCTTTTATTATCTTATTGTTTTTGAAATCATATAATACAATGCGGGCTTTATCGCTGTCGAGATTGGTTACGACGTAAGCCTCGTCTTTGTTTCCCGATGAATAGTTAAAGTTTGCTATACCGAATGTATCATACCAATTTGTATGCTTGACAAGTCTAAATGTATCGGCGGCTAAATCTTTATAATACAATTCGGCTTCAATACCGTTGACCATTTTCGTATAGGCGCGCAATACGCCGTCTTTATCAAAATCATAGCCTTGTACGGGATTTGCCGCATCGGTATTTTGAAACAATTGAGTCGTTTCGCCTGTAACAATATTAAGTTTGTAGGGATCAAAAAGTTGCTTATTGTTCTTGTTCATTGCTACGATGACGTAATCTTTCTGTTCCTTCAAAATACTTAAAAACGTCGCTTTTACGCCCTCATAAGGAGTGAGATCAATATTGTTTGATCCGTCAATGTTTACTGCATAAATGTGGTCATTTTCGTTACCGCCCTGATCCATTATATAAATCAACCGTTCGTTGTTCTTCCAAGCGTAACCGCCAATAAGATTATCTTTTTCTTCAATTACCCGAGTCACTTTTCCCGTTGCTATTTCTTTCACATAGACATGATTTTTTTTATTCTCATCTTTTTCCATATACGACATATATTTTCCGTCGGGAGAAAGTTGAAAAGCATAAGCTTTTGGACGCGAGAAATAGTCTTCTACTTTATATTTAAAATCGCCTTTGTCATACGCGGCTAATTTTTTGAGGTCTTCCTCCGAAGAAGGCAACGAGGCGTCGCCGGGTAATTTGCTTTTGAACTTCGACAAATTCAAAGGCAACGACATGCCGCCCTGCTCAAAAGTTCCTGCAATGGAATCGCCTGCCAGCGTTCCTTTGTATGACAGATGCAACTGCGACGACGATAAAGCGAGCTGATTGTCGCTGAACGCTACCTTTTCGATAGCAATTCCCGCTGCTCCCTGCATCGGAACATCCATAGTCGCCGAATAGACTCCGTTATTTTCGGTAATATGGAAAATCAAATCCATATTCGTTCCCTGTACGTTTAGCGTACCCTTCCAATCGCCTGTGATTTGTGCGTTTACGCTAAGTATGGCTGAGAATAAAATCACGCATACGCTTAAAAATAATTGTTTTATTTTCATAAATAAATGTATAAAATTTTATAATTCTTCAAATTCTTTCAATTCTTCGAGGCTCGCTTTTATCCGGTTGATATTGTCGTAATATAATTTTTTATATAAAAGGGGAATTAAAATTAGTCCACATGCTAAATATATGACTATCATGTAGATAATAAATCCCCAAATGATTTTCGAACCGAAAGTCAGTTTATAATCCCAATATAGCCAAAAACCTGAGATTATAAAAAATCCGGTTGTCCCATATAATTGAAATTTTTGAACGTTACTCTGATATTTCAAAATTTTCTCTGTAACTTCTTTGACTGTCATTTTGGAATAATCAATTTCTTTTAAAAAGTAATATTTTTTAATATTGTGCGGTACCAAAAGAATACATATCAGCAGAAACGTTAAAGGCAAAATCACATAATATCCTCCGGCTTCAAAAAATTTTCGAGAAAGTAGGCAATACAATAAACCCAATGGTATTGGAGCAATTATGCCGAATTTTGCCATTTTGATTAATTTTGAAAGTGCGCTTTTCCCTTGATTCTTCAACAGATCCTTTATCCTGTCATCACTGACATGCTGTTTTTCTTTCAACAAGCCAATTTCACCCCATAATTTTTTTATTTCATCCGGTTCCATAGCTTTCACATTTTTGAGATTTGTTTTAATTTTTCTTTGACTCGATTGATTTTCGTGGATACATTCGTAGCAGTAATACCCATGATTTCAGCGATTTCCTTATATGGACGATCTTCTAACCAGAGGAGAATCAGCGCGCGTTCCAATTTTCCCAACCGGTTGATGCAGGCATATAATTCAGCTACGGCTTCGCTATCTTCCGCATAAACGTTTATCTCCGTCGTTATTTCTACGAAAGCCGGACGTCGGCGGCTGCTTCTGTAAAAAGAAACGCAGGTGTTCAAAGCAACACGGTAAATCCAAGTCGATACCTCGCTTTCTTTGCGGAAGTTTGGAAAAGACTTCCATAAGTTCAGTACGACATCCTGATACAAATCGTCTAAAGTTGTGCTTTCATCCACATAGAAAGAAGCTACTTTATAGATAATGCGGTTGTAATCACGCAACAATTCTAAAAATTCCGCTTCTATTTTTTGCTTTTCCATACATGTAACTCGTAACTTGTAACTATAATTTATTAGTCGTTCACAGTATTTGAAATGTCACAAAGAAAGCTGCAAAAGTAACAAAAAATTGTGAAAAATACCCTGTAAGAGATATTCCTCACAATCAAGAAAAATAACAAAGGCTTTGTAGTATGACTATATCATTATAACAGTGTTAGCAAAATGATTTTTCCAGTTCAATTGCCTTGGGAAATAAAATATTATTTTCTAAATGAATATGTTCATGTAGTTTTCGTTCAAACTCTTCGAGCAATTTGTAGGCTGCATGATAAGTGTTGCAACCATCGGTAGGAACCGTGTAATTATCAGACAGTTCCGATACTTTCCTGAATCGTTCGCCTTCTATCTCATGTTCTGCTTTCATCACGGCAATAGGATTTTGAATCGTTCCGCAGTGTCCTTCTTCAGGAAGGATTCCGGTTTTTTCGGCTTTGGATAACTCCCGGATAAGCGGAAATAAAATCCGTTCTTCCTTTTGCAGGTGCATCGACAAATCCATCGCCGATTGCGAAAACAAACCAAAAATTTTTGACAATTCGGGATGATGTTCTCCATGCACTTCTTTAATTTTTCCCAAATATTGCAATATCAAAGGAGCGTTTTTCTTTATATACGTGTGATACGTTTCTTCGATATAATCTGTCAGCAATTTCAATGACCAGGAATTAAAGTCAATATTGTCTCCCTTATCCTGAGCGGCTTCATCCAATTCTTTTTGCAATTTTGTAATATCAATCGATTGTTCTTTGCAAACCTCCCCCAACGTCTTGTCGCCTCCGCAACAAAAATCAATCCCGTATTTTGAGAAAATTGAGGAGATCTTAAAATTTTTAGCTACAATTTCTCCGACTGTTAATGATGAATTATTTTCCATAAACCTATAAATTTTATATGAGTGAATATTATTATTTATGTATTTTCGTTATTGCGGGGGCTATTCCCCGAATCAATCTGTTATTCCTCTTTTTAAAAAAGCTTGCTTCGTATTGATATTTTTAGTCAAATCCGCTATACTTACGGAATTCAACACTTCTTCCAGTTCGTTGCGTACGCTTTTGAATTTGTTATGGACAGGGCAGGGCATTTCTCCCAAACAGAGACTCAGCCCTAAAGGACAATTTTTAAAGACCGCATCGCCATCCATTGCTGAAACTATTTCCACCAATTTGATTCGGGAAAGAGATTCTTCAGGTATGAAAAAACCTCCCGACGGACCTTTGAATGACATTATTATTTTGTGTTTAACCAATGTTTGCAAAATTTTACCGGTAAAAGCTTCAGGAGAATCTATCTCCCGGGCAATTTCCTTAACGCCTACTTTTCGTCCCTTACAGGACGCTATGGCAATAAAAACGACTGAGCGTATACCATATTCACAACTCTTTGAAAACATGATTTTTTATATTTATTACTAACGATGCAAAGTTAAGAATAATTATTATAATAAAAGATAAAATTATCTTTTTCTTTAATAAAACCGTTTAGAAAAGCGTTTTAATGTCTTTAAATATTGAAATTCAAGTCACTAATTCTATAATATCAGGATATGGCGATTTGAGGGAATTATTCTCTCCCTTCTCCACATACCAAATATATCCTTTCACATTCTGATAATTCATTGTTCGCAAAAGCATCAGATATTCCTGCATCTGTGTTTCATGGGAACGATGTGGTTCGCCGAATTTATAATCAATAACAAGCGTTGTATTGTCGGATAAAAGTACGCGATCGGGACGTTTGGTCGTTACTGTTCCCTTCTCTTTTACGATAATGGAAAATTCGGGATATACGGTGTATTTTCCTGAAAACCAGTCCTTCACTTGTAGATTTTGAATATAGGAACGGATTTTGTTTTTATAAGCGTCTTTTTCTGCGGGAAGAATCAAGCCGTCAGAAACGAAGCACTCAACGGTTTTATCAATATCGTCCGAAGTATTGATAGCGGCAAAAAGCGCGTGCATGATATTTCCATGCGTTATGTATTTTTCCCTTGCAGGCGAATCGGAACGAATAAATTCGCGCGATTGATTCGATTGTTTGAAAACGGATTTCTCATCTGAAAATTCACCGGATACGAAATCGACATACAGCGGCGGCGGAATCTGTTTCAGAGGATTTGTAGTTTCTTCCTTTGCTTTACGAATATTGGATAAAATGCCGGTTTGGCAGTGTCCTCCATTTGTCAGGGGATCCTGCGTCAAGCGCGGAATGACAGGCATTTTATCAGGAACAATCCATTGTAGCAAATCCGATACGTTTTTAACGTTTTCCATCGAAGAAAGCTGCTTTTTGTACTTTCCGAAAACAATCAGGTTTTGCTCGGCGCGGGTAAAAGCGACATATAGCAGATTTAGATTATCCAGCCATGAAAGCGCTGTCTCCTGCCGGTATTCTTCCGAAAAAACGGTATTCTTCATCTTTTCCGAATAACTGACGGGAAGCAGCTCCAAATCGTAAAAGCCCTTTTTCCTGCCGCACCATACAATGGGATTTTTTTTCGGATTCAACTCCCAAGTGCAATACGGAATCAAAACCGTATGAAATTGCAAGCCCTTCGATTTGTGAATTGTCATGGCGCGAACGCCTTTAATTCCTTCTCCTGCGGGAATGGTTTTTTGAGAGAGTTCATCTTCCCAAAAGGTTAAAAACGAATGAATATCTGTGGAATGGTCTTTCAAATAGTCTGTTACTGCGTCAAAAAAGAAAAAAAGGTAAGCCGATTGTCCTTCAATCTTTTCCAAACCGTAGAAACGATACAAATAAGAGAGGAGTTCAAGGAGGGGCAAAACCTCACCCCCAACCCCTCTCCACAAGGAGAGGGGGGAATGGATTGGAAACTCAAACTCCCCTCTCCTTGTGGAGAGGGGCTGGGGGTGAGGTAGTAGATACTCCAGATTCGCCTTATATACCGGATCGTCGGGATAAGCGCAGGTTTTCAACGCTTCAATAATGATTTTTACAGATAAAGAAGAATTTAATTGAAACGCTTCGCTGGAAACAATGTCCAAGTAATTTCCGTCAGCTAATTCTGGATAATTTTCTTTCTGAGATGAAAAATAGTCGGCAATCCACCGGATTTGATTGTTGTTTCGAACCAAGATGCAAATATCGCCGGCGCGAATATCAGCCTTTTGTAGAAGTTGTATCTTCTCGAGCAAAGTTGACAAAACCATTTCTTTGTAATTTTCCGTTTCGCCATCCTGCAAAAAATCGATAGTCACATACCCTGCATCCGATTTTTCCTGCGTTTTCTGATTGACGTTTTCCTTGCTGTAAACCAAAGAAAAGGGCGATTCTGTAGCATCAAACAATTCTTCATTATATTTATCATTCAATAATTGACCGGCTTCCGTAAAAAAAATATTATTAAATGTCACGATTTGCTTTTCGCTCCGGAAATTGAAATTCAACGGTTTTTCCTGTACTGTCAATTCATTATTTATGTGATTCAATATTCTCCAATCGCCATTCCGCCACCGGTAAATGGATTGTTTGACGTCGCCGACAATCATGCTGAATCGATTATTGGCAAGGATATCGGACAGCAAAACTTTGAAATTGCTCCATTGCAGGCGGGAAGTATCCTGAAACTCGTCAATCATTACGTGCCGGATTTCCGCTCCGATTTTTTCGTAGATGAACGGTGAATCGGAAGCGTCAATCATCCGATGGAGAAACAATGCCGTATCCGATAACATGAAACTATTGTTCTCGGCATTGATAGCGCTGATTTCTTCGGTAATATACCAGATTAAACCTAATTGATGTATATTTCCCAGAATCAGTTTAGAGGCATTCTGTTCCTGAAGTACGCCGACCGTTTCCGACAATAAATCCATCAACGAATTTTCGGCAAGAGCAATAATATCACTACGTCTTTTATGAGTTTTAGTTGACCAAACCTCTGCTCCCGTCAACATGCTCTCGATTGTTTTTGTAATTTCTCCCTGTTGATTTTCTGCCAGGTTTTTCCAAAAATCAAACACGAGTCCTTTTCTGAAAAAGTCATTGGTATCTAATTGATTTTCATTTAATAAATCAATCGCTTGCCGGTATGTTTTCTTGAAAAACGCTTTGTATCCTTGCAGAAGTGAATAATGATAATTCTTTATATCGCTGAAGACTGATGGATTATCGTTCAATTGCTTGCGTAAAACCGCTTCGTGTTCCTGAAAAAACTCATCGTAAATACAGGAACTGAAACGATACACATCGTCTTTGAAACGCCAATTTCCATCCTGTTCCAGTTTGTTTTCAACATAGGTAGTCAGCCATTGAAGAAGTCGAGGATTTTGATGGGCATTCTCAATCATCCGGTTTACAGCTTCCATGCGTACTTTGGCGGAGTTCATCTCAATGTTAAACTTGGAGCCTCTACCCAATTCACGAGCCAGGTTACGGAGAATCTTTTGGAAAAAACTGTCGATAGTGGTAATATACAGCCGGCTGTAGTCGTGAATAATTGCATTTAACATCTCGCCGGCTTTCTTTCGAATTTGAGTTTCATCCATTGGCTGTCCGGCTTCCCGTAAGGCTTTTTGAATAGAGTTGAAGAAATTTTCCGAATCGGCAGTTCCAAAAGCTAATCCATACAAGTCCGACAGTATTCGCGCCTTCATTTCGCCGGTAGCATCTTTAGTAAACGTAACGGCTAAGATATGGCGGTAATTATCGGCTTCGCCCAATAGCAATTCTTTGATGTATTCGAGCGCTAACGTATAGGTTTTACCCGAACCCGCCGAGGCTTTATATAATCTCAGTTGCGACATTTGAATGCAAAGATAGCAAACTTTTACGACTGATTGAGATTTAATTATTATTTTTGCAAACTCAATTAAAACGACTTATAATGGAAACAATTCGAACAACGTATTTAGGCAATCTCCACACGCAGGCGGTTCATTTACAGTCAGGATCAACTATCGTTACCGATGCTCCCACCGACAATCACGGCAAAGGCGAATCATTTTCTCCTACCGATTTGCTTGCAGCTTCTTATGCGAGCTGCGCATTGACAATTATTGGTATTGCTGCGCAAACGCACGGGTTCAATATTGATGGAGCCGTAGTTAAAACGACTAAAATCATGGGAGATAATCCACGGAGAATTGTGGATTTAAAAGTGGATTTTACATTTCCGGCAAATAATTACAGCGATAAGGAGCGTGCAATTATTGAACATTCAATGCGACATTGTACGGTCAGAAACAGTTTGCCGCCCGAATTTAAAATCACACAGACCGTTAATTACTTATGAACTGTCGCAAAAAAATGTCATCCCGCGCTTGACGCGGGATCCCCTGACAAAAAAATGGGATTGCGGGTCAAGCCCGCAATGACAGACTGTTTTATAAGTTTTGTCGCACAGAACTATTTAAAGGTCGCAACACCATAATTCCGGTGCAGGTTTTAATTGTATTGCAATAATCAATCAACGATTCAGGATTGATTATTACTTTTTTAGCGGTAGATGACGCATGAATGAACGTCAGTTGCCGTTTATTCCAATAGGCAATGGCGAAATGGGAAATATCCAAACCTGGAATAGAAGTCGTGAAACAAATAATATCGCCGCTTTTTATCAACGATTGGCGCTGAGGTATTTCTTTTTTCGGAATATAGTAA
>Ga0123354_10006935_pt1 | contig 16930 bp, 15 predicted proteins | sample TergutLab28metaG_2_FD_97872 | JGI IMG/M metagenome (GOLD analysis project Ga0123354, IMG submission 97872) | Labiotermes labralis P4 segment gut microbial communities from Petit-Saut dam, French Guiana - Lab288 P4 | ecosystem: Host-associated > Arthropoda: Insects > Digestive system > Gut ...
AATCAGGGGTTCTGGAGGCAGCTGTAATTTGGTACAAGAAATTTCATTTCATATAGTAAAATTTTCTTAAATTTTGGTACTTTAAGACTATTTGTGATGACAACCAATTTATTTGTCATTGCTAATGTAAAACAATTGCGAACCTAGATAGTTTTAGAATTTTACTGCCGCTTTTCCGAACATCTTGGGGTGGTGGCGTCCTAAAGTCAGCAATTTTTAACAGTTTTCACAATCGGGTTGAATCTGGCACGATTTTGAAGGGCCTTCGGAATTTCGGAGAGGGGGTTGACACCCCAACCCCCCTCGTTACGCCACTGTATATATGTATACATATATATATATATATATATATATATATATATATATATATATCACTGAAATCTGGCCTAGTATAAGGCATAAGATTTCGGAGCATAAACTGCAACATACAAGGAAAATAAGAAACTAAACGTTCGTTATTACGTACCGTCTCCGACATTCAGGTCTTTAGTCATTCCAGTCCTCCAGCTTTGTTTTCTTTCGTGCAGTCAGGTTGTCCTGCATCCCAAAGGACTGTTTCCTTCCTTATCCTCTCACTCAGTTCTGCCATAACTGCAGTACGTACGCATGTTAATCCACTGGCAATGGAGCTGGAGATTTAAATTTTAGCACACCATTTATGTAAAATGTGAATATAGTATGAACCAAAACGGGTAACATCATGAAGTACACAGCATTTTGTGGAAGAATAAACGGAGATGGTGCAGCAAGTCTCAACAAAATCATTAAATATATCTGCTGACAATATATACAAAAAGTGTTCTCTGGAGAGTAGCGGTACGACTGTCCTATATATAGCATTCATGGTGCTGAAAAGTTAACCAAGGGGGTGATATCGCGAACCGTGCCTTCGTGGGCCCAGCAGGACCCATGACACTGTGCCTCGAACAGAAATTCACGAAGGCCGATTCACACAGGTCTGCGCCCTGCCCTGATAAGCTCCGTAATGAGCATTCTTTTATACAGCAAACCCGTACGGGGAGGGGGGGTAGTCAAATTTTCGGAAACGCCAGGTGCTAGAAGGTTGACATGAAGCAAGTTCCACACTGAGAACCAACAAATATTTGATTTTCCTCTGCCACGGAGACGGAATTCTGCCCTGTCTTGTGCTGCGTCACCTGCATTACCTGCGTCTCCATGTACTGTACGTCGGGCGCCACCTCCTTAGGGCTGCCAACATATGACCTAAAAACGTCGTGTGACTGCTTCACAACAGTGCCATCTGGCGTATAACCAACTATGAGAATAACCCTGATGGATATTATGTTGCAACTACTGTATATAGTCCTTAATTGAGGAACTTTTGGACTTGCGGTGTTTCTCACTTTTGTAGAGAAATTGTGGTAATCAGATTTCATACTCGGGGGTTGTTGCAACTGTCACAGAAGGCAGGGCAGTCGCGGCCGTCTAGGCTTCTTGCGATTTTACCGAGTTTTACGGCAAATGCTAGAGTATTGTTAAGGACGGGACACTGCCATCTTCAATCCCCCCCACTCAATCACACTAGCCATCAACCTATTCCATCACAGCTTCTCTTGTTTCCAAGCCCCAGATATACACATTCCATCAAGGTCTCCCTCTCAGAGCGCTAGGAGCCAGTGAGCCTTTGCCACCAGCAGCAGTGGCATGAACACACTCCCAGTCAAAATCAACAAGACCCGCTTCTCACATTCCATCTATGAGATTTCCATATCCCGTGACATCTGCCGTATTCAAGGGCACGGGTAAAACAGACATACCGTAGCATGGAAAGTCAACTTAGATTCGCATAAATTTCCTCCAGTTGGAAGTCTGGGTGGTTGAATGGTTGGATGGTTTGATGGTCGGGCGGCCGGTGTCCAGTGACGGGGACTACCAGTTTTAATTGAATGTTCCCTCCAAACACATCCGACAACAAACATCTATTTTCCATTACATCTTGGTTGAAAATGCAAGACAGTGGACAAATCCGAAAACAATACCAATGTTTAAACACTAAAAGACCAAGAAAGGGCGAAACTACGTTTTAATCCAACGCTCACCGATAATATTAACCTGAATTATATTTAGATGAACATTCAGTCCGTACCGCGCAGTAAACACTACCCGTCTTGGTTACACAAACCAGTCAGTTAATGCTGTATAGGGAAATAATCGCTGTTTGTTCTGAGGTCCACACAAAACACATAAATACAGCTGTGTGGGCAGAACGTTGAATTGCTGAGTGTTAAACCGGGTGGTATATACGTTAACCGCGGGACTTTAACGGGTTAAATGTCGCTTCCGAAAGACTTGCAATGCACCTACACAAGAAAACGGACGTTAGAATTTCACAGCGTCCAAACGGCAGACCGTCTATCGAGTACCAGAAATACGGCGCATTTAACTGACGTCATTCCGTGCGTCGCAACTGTGTGGGTGTGTTTCCAGTGACGTCATTTGACGGGCTGTGTTGCCCATTCACAGCCAAGCGAGCGATCAATACGTAAGGACGCCGATTGTTGCTTCACAGGGTATCTGCATGTGATGCAATCTGGCACGAATTGGGGAAGAGAAAAATCTCTTGCCCTTTCCGGGAACCGAACCCCGGAGCGTCCTGCCCGTAGCCCAATCACTAAGCCAACCAACCACGCTTATGTAAGCAGGACAGAAAGAGAACGCAGTTCATGCATGACACAAAACAAATTCAGTCGATCTTGTTCCGGCAGCGACCACCGTAGACTTCATCGTATAGCAGAGCGTGAGTCACTGTGTGTTACAGGATTAAACTGCCAGCGCATTTACATAAACGCAAAGTGCTGTGGTGTCCTTGCTCATGCAACATCCACATTTCTTTTCTGTAATTTATGCGACTTTCCACTGACAGCTTCTCTATAAATGTAACGACCTGTGGACACCGCATGTGACGTCATTCCCCCAAACGCTGTGTGGCACTGCTATAGCCCCTGTTACAGTGCTGATAATGGTGAAAAGTGAGTGGGCGAACGAGGGCGAAACCGAAGCTTACAAGCCTCACTATCTACTGACTTTCATTTAAATTACTTACTTACACACGCGGCATTTGAGGTTCTCACGGAGGTGCTACAGATAGTTCACGAGAAAACTGGCACAAATGAAGAATTTTCAGTTGACACTTAAGCGGTGCTCTGCTCAGATGATGCCCCGATGCAGTTTGCCAAGCCTACGCTAGCGTCAAATTAAAAACTTACACGTCCAAATTGTTGTCTTACAGATAATTCCTACTACAGCTATACCTCTGTACAGCTCTCTCCTTCATTTCCCAAGCAGTTAGGATTTATGACCTGTACCATTTTTTATCGTGAAAGTACGATAAGTTGCCAGTAGTTCTGACAACAAACGTGCAGAACAGACCCGCCCTGTAGTTCGAATCGCGGCAGGCCCAAGAGATTTTTCTCTTTTCTCAAGCAGGTACGCCGGCTCTGGGGCCCACCCAGCCACCTATTCAATGACTTCACGGCGTGTATATCTACAACGTTGACTCTACCTTTACCTTCACCCCGATTGCTGCTCCACTGGGGCTTGGTCGTAGACGCAAGGTTGTCACTCGTGGCGACGACTTGACCCCGATTGTTGTAACAACTACTGCTGTCACGAATTGGTCCCATTGTGAGATGACAAGGACGGGCACAAGTGCAATCAGCGTGCAGGGTGGTGCAGCGCCAGCCGGCAACCACTGGTGGTTATTTTAATTACATTCGCCGTCCACACTGACTGCACACTAACGCAGCTAATGCACAGCACAAACGGATCATATTTCCTCGTCTGTATTAAACAGCCAACATTCCACACATAATTGTATTGCTCCTTTGTAATTACGTTTTGAGGAACGACATCGCTCTGGTGGCCACTCAAAATGATTCAGTTGTATTGTCTTCCTTTTTCTGTAAAGCAACTGACACGGCCACAAACATACAGCTCCCATCTACACGCAGAACTGTGACCAAAAACTTGCATCGAGGGCTGTATGGGGCGAAGGACAGTTCCGAACATCTAGTGTTGTGGCCGCCCAAATCACCACAGCGCCAAACTGCTTGAATGGTTCAGTCGTTGAGCGGAACGAAAATCACGTGTGAGTTTACGGAGACACGGCTGAGTACAGACAGCCAGACATACCAATTTATTTAGATGGTAGTATGGAAACAACTCACTAAGTCTGTTGACACTGGTTAATTATTGTCTTGATACACAATGAGGATAAATCATTAACTGCACTTAACACTTTGCCACTACCGAGTCTTGGTTGATATTCTTGTTCTTCTAGTCTGGAGCATACGAGAGCTCGAAATGAATTGTTTTCTGGATCCAGCTTTGGCTGGCTTCCGGATCACATGCCCTCTCGTAACACAGGTGTCCTCAATTTTGTGCTGTGGCAGAAAGTGCAAATCATGGTTTTGTTGTAGGGTTGAGAGTCGCAAAAGCCGCCAGTAACCCCCAGCTAGGGTAGCCGAATTCCTCCTCTCGAGAAATAAGGCCATAAGCCTAAAAATAACGCCTTACCCGCGACGTCTTACAGCCTTACACCTCCCAGTGTGACACTTGAACCTCGATCCAATGAACCAGTATCCATTTCGCACGAATTCTATTTAATTCAGCCAAACGTAAATTTACCGACCTACCCGCCGAGCATATCTGTGACCTGTCTTGAGCCAAGGATCACCGGTAATAGTGTTTTCACATGCAAAGTAATTCAACGTCACCACACTCGACAATTGTTGTCGTAAACCACCAGCAAAAGAACCACGTACAATGTCACATCAAAAACAAAACACATTCCGTTGTCTTGCAGGAAATACATGGACTGAAAACCACTGCGGTGACAACACGACCCTCGACGCTCGCTGGACTGTAACAGGTTCTGTACTGTGCCATCTACTTCATTCTTGTAGAAACAACAAAGAAACAAGAACCATACGTAATACTATGTTTATAAATAACACATGCATGACTGGTGTCTGGGTAGCACAATTCAATAGACGGCATGTTACTGTCTTCTGGCACCTCACATTGGTAGTCTCGTATTGCACGTGCCACATCCACCTGCAGGTAAGAAGAATACACGAAAGACGTTCAACAACTAAGTTTCTGGAGGCCACAAACACTAACTACTAAGTTACTGCAACGTGTGGCTCGTGTCTTCGGCTGAGCGTCATTATTTCTCAACACTGTCAGAGCACATTCACGCATTTATCCACTATTGCCACAGTCTGAAATTAAGCAAACTCGTGGTACCAAAACTTCCGTGTGTCCGCGTGTTTCCTAACTAACTAACTACGTCATAGAGTGGAGTCCTTCTGGAGATAGTTCTTCAGTTAGTCAAGAAAATCCTCGAATTTGATGAAACATGGTAGTTCCTTACCGTGCTCACAACAGCCTACCACTTTTCCGTATCCAAAGCCACAATAATTAAGTTCGATCCCTCTCATCTTATTTATACAATATTTATTACAATATTACCTTCCCATCTATCTCTAGATCTTCCAAGTGGTCTTTCCCCTTAACAACACCTACCAAAACCTGCACGCATTTATCTTTCGCCATAAGTGCCACACGCTCCACCCATCTCCTTCTCTTTGATCCCATCACCATAGTTGTGTGTATCCTCCATAAAACTTTAACACCAATCAACAGATTTTAACGCAACGCGAGAAGAGCAACATTCATCAAAAGCTGCCTCGAAATTTCGATCTCCTACCATCCACAAAACCAATATGGCGACCATGCGCGTTCCCGAGGTGGGAATGATATGCCTTACTTACTCCACGTACCAGGGCCCTTCTTGAGAAGATGACCGGTTCTCACATAGTCAAGAAATTCCCTGCATTTTATTGAACCCATAGGTTCATTTCTATTTTTGCAAGTGCCCGCCACCTGTCATATCCTGACCCAGATGAATCCAGTCACTGCCCCATCCCACTTCCTGAAATTCGTCTTAATATTTCCCTCGCATCTACGCTTGGAACTTTCAAGTGGTCTCTTTGCCTCAGGTTTCCCCACCAAAACCCTGTATGCACCTCTTCTCTCCCATACGTGCTACATGCCCAGCCCATCTCATTCTTTTCGATTTGATCACCCGAATAATATTTGGTGAGCAATATAGATCATTAAGCTCATTATGTAGTTTTTCTCCACTCTTCTGTTACCTCGTCCCACTTAGGTCCAAATATCGTCCTCAGCACCCTACTCTCAAAATCCTCAGCTTACGTTCCTCCCTCAGCGTGAATGACCAAATTTCAAACCCATACAAAACAACAGGCAAATTACAGCTCTGTGTATCTTAATCAATATATTTTAGGAGAGCAAAATGGCAGATAAACAATTCTGCACCGTGCGATAGCAAGTATTCCCTGACTTCAATCTGCTCTTAATTTCTTCCTGCCTAGAATTTTTAATTGTTGAGGTTGTTCCTATATACCTGAACTGTTCCACCATTTCAAAGGAACTATTACCAATCTCCATATTGTGACTTCGTCCTGCATTCTGATCTGGAGACAATGACCATGCACTTAGTTCTATCAACAATTACGTCTAGTCCAATATCCTTAATAGGAACTACTAAAGCTTCTGTGTTTTTCTGCATAGTACGCACGCTTCCACCCAATACGTTAACATCATCAGCATCAAACAGAAGCTGCTGTGTACTGTTAAATTTAGAGCCATCCTGGTGTACCTGAACCCTCCTAGTGTCGTGCAAATTTGAAAAGCAATGCCGATAACGCATCTCCTCTTTTCAAAACTTTCTTAATAGGAAACATGTCAGACAAATGTTTGCTTACCCGGACTCTGCTATAGGTTTCATTCAGACACATTTTTATTAGCCTTATCAGTTTCATGGGGGATACCAAGCGCAATGGGAATATTATACAAGACCTCCCTCCTAACTGAATCGTAAGCTTTCTTGAAGTTTATTAATAGCTGAGGTACTGCTTCATTGTATTCTCATTTTTTCTCAAGTATTTGACGAATGCAGAATATATGATCAGTAGTTGGCATTTTGCGTCAAAATCTACATTGATGATCCCCAACAAATTTCTTTGCATATGGAGTTAAACTTGACAGCAGGACGTTGGATAAAATTCTGTACTGTACGTAGGTGCCAAAGGTGTTATGCCCCTATAAGTACTACAGTCTGTTTTATCGTCCTTCTTATAGATAGGTACAACGATCAACAACTTCCATCCCAGGCAATTCCTCCTTATTCCAAACAGAAATAATAAGTTAACCTTTTGACGCCTAATGTCAATTATAGTGGCCGTACCGCACCGCTAACCTCTAAAGTTGCATTTTATATATTTATTCAACAAATATAGGTACTGAATATTTTAAACATGGTGCATACTCTCCGTTTTTTCTCTTCAAAATGCAGTTTGTTTCATAATTGTAACGTATTTGTTTCCTGTATTATTCACATTTTATATACAGGTGTGCAAAAATTAAAAAAATAATTCCGGCGCCAAAAGGTTAATGGATTTCAAAGCGAATTGCTCCACCCTCTGCCTTAATCAATTCTGCTGGGATTTGATCAATACCTGGTGATTATTGTCTTTTTAGCTTTTAAATAGCCATCTACAAGACTCTTGGCTCAGGTACTAGTGGTTCTGCTGTATGTATTTCTGTTTGCCTAAAATCACTAACCCCATGTACAGTACCTTGAGCAGCTGAGAGATACGTTTCCTCCACCTAGCCAAAATACTGTGAGAGTCTGTAACCACATCACCCTTGTCATCCTGTACTATATTTGTTCTAGGTTGGTAACCCTTCTTAAAGTCAATGATGCCCCAATACACATCTCTGATATTTTTTATCTTACTGTTAGTTTCAATTTCACCAATTTTAGCTTTCAGATATTCCTTCTTTTTGTTTCTGAAATGTCTACTAGCTTCATATCTTACATTGCTTCGATTATTTACGCTGTTTTTGTTTTGGTTTGCATCCTGCAACCACTGCATTTTAGCCTGCTTTCTTTGATCTATGCTGCTTCTATTCGTACAGACCTAGACTGTCTTTAGCTGAGATTTTGGTATTCTGTTTAGTGGTCTCCCAAGCTCTATTTGTTTCCTCCTCATCACTTAAGTTCTCCAAAGCTGCAAACCTGTTTGTAATCTTAATCTGATACTGTTTCCGACCCTCCAGCTCACTTATCGTCCTGAAATTATATCTTTCCACATCAAACTTCTGCGCTGCTTGTTTAATTACCGCCAATCTTTTCCTGACTTTCCAACCGCCAGACAGTGATCAGTATCACAGTCAGCTCCCCTCAGAGATCGTACATCGAGTATACTCAAATGTCATCCCCTATCCATCAATACGTGATCAATTGCATTTGAATATTGTGCGCCTTTAAGTACACAGCGCTGTAAGTCACGGTAGTTCTTTTCTAATGAGATATATTTTTGGCTTTTACGCCATACAACGCTGTGCTTTGTTCCGTCCGATGTTTCGGAGGGAAGTGTTGCCTGTATTTTAAGGTGACTTAAATGGTCCTGATGTGATGCATTTTCTTCCACTTCATTACTTCGGTATCCCCTGTCCTGAAGATGCAGGCAATACTTCCCTCCAACACGTCGTAAGAAACAAAGGAAAACACTACATGACGCAAACCCTCAAAATGCGACCTTCACTTGTGACTTAACAAGTAACGTAACGGTTAAGAGAAATTTGTGTTTAGTGTTTGGATTTGGCATAATTGGAAATGGGCATTTGACAATACGTCTACGGTCAGACTGCAAACACATACAAAACTGCATGTGTGTGTGTGTGTGTGTGTGTGTGGTGTATGTGTAGTGTGTGTGTGTGTGTGTGTGTGTTGTGTGTGTGTGTGGGTGTGTGTGTGTGGTGTGTGTGTGTGTGTGTGCGTGTGTGTGGTGTGTGTGGTGTGTGTGTGTGTGCGTGTGCGCGTGTGTGTGTGTGAAACATCACTTTTTTTAATAACTACAAAGATGGCAACGAAAGAATTTTGTGTCAGTTGCTAGAGGATACAGGAAGACGTCGGTCCGAGAGGATGGAGCATTGGCAACTAAAAAGTACTAAGAGGAAAGCCTGGCGCAGCGCCACCTTGTACGTAAATGTACAGGATCCTCGTTTTATCTGACAATTTTTTGTCACATTACTCCGCCACTCTGCCGCGAGTGTGGGCAGAAGCCTGAGTACGCTACGTTACAAGAGCTACATAAAAGTTGCATTTTTAAAGAGCGCCGCGCTACTGCAGTGCCACTGTTGTGACACTGCAGTGACACTAAGCACCAAACACAAGATGTGCCAACTTCAAAATCGCGCTGTTCTCACTGTCTTCAAGAAGCTCGATTTGCTACGAGTTTCTTTGGGTTTGCAGATTAAAGGTAAAGAAAAAGATTTCGCACGATTTTTGCAGTACACTCTGTACCACTTCCACACTATATAAGTGATTCGTTGCTCAGCTCTTTGCTAACCTGAGCCAGATTAAATCGCTCCACCACCCTCCTACATTGTGTCTCTAAAAACCATTTTAGCGTTAATCTTACATCTACACTTAAATCGTACACGTGATCTCCTTCCGGAGTTTACAGCCGAAATTTTGTAGGCATTTCTGATCTGTCCCATGTGTGCTACACACCCACCTACCTCGTCACCTCCGATTTAATCACCCGAATAATAATAAAGGAAGAATCCTGATCAAATTACGAAGCTTGTTTTATGCAATTTTGCCCATCTTGTGATCTCCATCTTAGGTACAAGCAACCTCATAATCCTTTAAAACCCAGTGGACACCATATCTACCACCATCTGTAACACTCAAAAACTCTACGTTCTGCCCACACAGTGTATTTATGTGCTGTGTATGGATGTCAGAACAAACACCATCAACTGACTGCTTGCTATAACCGAGACGGAGTGGGTTAGCTGTGCGGTTCGGCGATAATTTGACGCGACGGCTACGTTTACCTTGGGTGAAAACCCCCCTGGTGCGAGTCAGGGTCCCACAGTGCCTTCAGCCGAATGCTACTGGGGATATCGAGAAACGGAAGGAGGACAAGGCAGGCAGCAGATAGACAATTGCATTGTGTTCCAATGAGCAGTGCGGCCTTGCCCTGCGTTCCGACCTAGACACTGCATATTTTGTGGGGACTCGGTCAAAGCGAGCCGGGTTAATGAATACCCGTCAGCAACACACCTTCTGGACTGAATGTGTAGCACGTATGTGTAAAAACCATAACAGGAACTACATAAAAGAGAAAAATTGAATTTGAGGAACTCAGTTTTCTTTAATTAGCTGTGAACAGGGTTCTGCGCTGCACAATGCAGTAGACCTGTCAGCTGGATGCGCCACCTGCTGCTCAGTTTTTGCCTCACTTACCGCCTGAACGAAAGGACGTCATGGCAATGAACTTTCAACGAATACATTCATAACGTGCATAAACGCAACTTACATGGGGCTGCATATAAAGCATGTGCGGAGAGTTTACGACACCAAGAAATCAAATTCAAAGAGTTACTCGCGCGTGTCTGTTCGCTCTGACGACGAACTGTGCGCCAATGAAGGCAGCGCCCTACACATGGTGATCTTCTTGCCTGGCTTTGCTATTTTGAGGACAAAATCTCACTTTTAAGATAGCCATGCTGTTGTGTGCCCCCATTTCCAAATTTTTACCTCTTGACCGATTTTCACAAATGTAATGCGAACGTTTTGCCATTAAACAGAGTAATTGCGAATTTCCTACAGTCAGTCAGCCAGTCAGTCATTTGCAAGGCGCACGAAGGTCCTTAGAATAATGTCTTCGAAAAATATGCAACTTTAATTAAGGCAGTTGCTGTAAGTTCAGTTTCTTGAATGCGTGCAGTTTTGCTGTTCGAACTGCCATCACACACAAATCGCGTTGCTACTATTAACATCAGTTCACGCGTTTCGACGCCGTTACACGCATCAACTTCAGCGTATTTTTAAATCACACATGGTTGAATGTGCGCTTGTGTAAGTAGGTACGTGAGCATTGGGTCCGCAATTACCGATCATTTCCAGTAGGTCTGCTAGCCACAACTCCGTCATACGTCACGATTAGCATTACAGGCTTACTGTCTTTCTCAGATGCATTGTTACTGCAGTTAGAAAAATTCGCTGACTTTTCCATAAATGTCTGTCTCTTGCAGCTATTCACCGTCCAAGTACGTTTCATATCACAAAATACCACCGCAGTACACAATACATAAAGTGCGGTAGCTGCATGTTCCGGTGCGGTCAACAAATCACATTCCTTCACCGTAATCACTTCTGTTAATTTTTCAAACTCCTCCTCACCGTACTTACTGTTCCCTGAAAACAGCTAAAACTGGTTCGAACATGCGCAGCTAGATTAAACAATGCTGTTTTAGGTGCGTGTGCTGTTTATTGTACTGAATAACAGCTGTTGCTAGTTCCAGCACTTTTCTTGTTTGTAGATCTCCAGCCTTGAATGTTACCACGAGATATTTATGAGACAGCGCCCCACAATAAGTGCAGTCCATGCCCCTACCGACTGAAGGGTCATTCAAATGACGGCGTGGCTAATCGCACTGCCAGTACAAGCCGGACTCACGTTGTGATGACGGCAGCAAGCTATCCTTCGCGCTTTGACACCGTCTAGTCTGCTTTGGGGCTACTCACATTTCCGAAAAACACACTGCCTCCATTTGCAGCGTATATACGCGATGAGAAGAAAGAGGTAGCAGGCAGCAATTTCTGTCGAAACGCGGGATTTGCGACTTCCTTCCCGATATTGCTGATGTATTCGCTATTTTATGCGGTTTACGCAGCGTAGGTTGGAGGTTGTTACCGACGTTTCGGCACAACAGAACGGTCTAATCTTCACAGGGCAAACCACTTAAGGATGGGGCCGATGTCCCGAAACGGTGGCAACCTACTGAAACCTACGCTGCCTACAATACCTGGAGAAAGAAAACCCCCCAACCAAACGTTCAACTGGAGCCTCGCGCCTGATTGACACACCTCACCCGTCACGTCTCTCCCAACTGGCGCACACTGCAGCCGGTACCACTACCTTGAACCCTACACCACTCATGTTTTGGAGGCTCAAAAGCATCTTTGTTCGTAAACACAAATGACTACAGACACTGAGCCAAACCATCAAATCCTTCTTGCACCCCATCTACATAGTCAGGGTGCATCACAAGAGAGGGGTGTAAACTGCGGCGTTGACCATACGCATGCGTTAAACTCGCAGTCCTCCCCCTTCCCCGCTGCCGGCGTTCTTTGCCAACCTGGCCGTGCGATAGATAAGTTGGTTTAGTCGTGTGGCGAAGTCCGAGCGGAATGGCTTGGTGGTCTTGTTGTCCGTAGCTACTGTTGAGAATAACAAGAACTGTGTATTGTTGAAATCCAAATAAACGTTGTGCCGCCTGAATTATAAAACCGCGAAGAAACCTAACCTTTCCACGAACTCAACTAACAAAAGCAATAAGCATTACTAGTTATTTCACGTTGTAAGAAAGACACTTTAGAGTATATCCGAGATTATTTTTAAGAGTAGATAATCTTCATTCTTCTCACAGTTCGTTTTACACATACATCGCACGAAGCCGGGATATATTTCTGTACATACTAAGGAGATAGAATTTCAAATGTGAACTACTGGTGGAGTAAGAAGCATCCGATACAGAATTACGTTTCGATCGATACTACTATTGGATCAAGCGCTGTAACTTCGCCGTGCCGAGCGCCACTGAGAAACAAACACCGAAATATTTGCAGGCATATAAAATTTGCTTGTGTGCAAGTCCCAACGTGCTTTGGCTAATTCGTTTCAGTTCACTGATCATGGTAGTCGGGAAAGCTGAGTTACGAAATGGACATGAGTTGTCACCACTGAAATTGCGCAACAATGGGGCGGTGGGCCCTGGCGTTACGATTGTTGTGACGCCATCACCGCAGGGTGGCGGACCTCACAGGAACAGCATCGTGACGGGGGACATAGACGTCGACGGCGATCGGGCAGCATGGAGCAACAAGCTGCAGTTCTTCCTGAGTATCATTGGGTATTCAGTTGGACTGGGAAATATATGGAGGTTCCCTTACCTGTGTCAACAGAATGGCGGCGGTGAGTGACAAAAACAACTCAAAAGAGCGAAAGTGGAAACTTTCTTTGCGATTTTGCATGGCCTGTTGCATTTCATGTTCATTTCTGGTAAGTAATAGTGTATTATTCATATAAATTCAATATTTCTTCTTGCAGAGGGTCATTATTTTATGTGACAACTATCGGTTAACAATGCGTGTCGGCTCGTGTATCGTATTAAAGCAGCCTACTTAACCGACGGCCCACACGCGCGGTTGAGTAGAGGAGGGAAGTGATAAACAATAGTTGTCAAATAAAGTAAGGACACGTATTTCGTCGCAAATTCATCATATTAAAATATGATACAAATAAAAACTGAGTGCCTGTATGCTCTTACATAGTGCAGAAGATTTGTTTGCGATATATCGATAAATGGATAAAACTAGGCTTGGTTTCACGTACAGTAGGGTTTATATTCGACAGATATAAAGCTAAATTAAGAAAAAAAACTTTTATTATCTACTCCGCTCCAAGACATCTGGAAGCAATGCAAGACCAAATTTGGGGCCCGCACGTACGTGTGCTCCTGAACTAGACAGCTAGAGAAATGTGAAGGTTTTACACACAGAGTACCCGTATAACAAAATATATAAAAGGCAGCCAGCGTTTTCGGGGCCCCATGCATCTACAAAGACCGTCATAGACTTTAAGCGGCCCTAATAATCTCCAGCAATAATTCCACTAAAATCCGTCATGTAATTTCGGACATAAAACATAAGGAAAAACGCGATACCATCATCACACGTTCATTTTATTTACCTTTATGCGAATAACGTACACCAACTTGGGAGAATTTTGAGGAATTAGACTGTATCGTAGACACAGTCGTAGGTTGAAGATAATATTGAAATGAATTTTAAATAACCAAAATGTATGTGGACTGGATTAATCTGGCTCAGAATAGGGACAAGTGGCGGGCTCTTGTGAACACGGTAATGAAATTTCGGGTTCCATACATGCGGGGAATTTCCTGACTGACTGAGAAACTATACGCTTATCAAAAAAGGACTCTGCTCCATGGAGTTAGATAGTTAATTAGTCAGTCTGGTAGTTATTTAGTCATGTAATATTTATTTACGCTGTCAACAGTTCGACGTATTTAGTGTTGAATGATAGCAAGATCAGTAAATAATGAATGGGAAGGGATCAGATAGTAGGAGGAGCCGTGCGTCAGTTGGAGGTGCAATGGTCCACTGTTCTGCTTGTGCCTGAAGGGACTAAGGAAAATGACGATAAAATTCAATCTGCCTTATCAGTCTGGGGCCGAGGTTTCAAGCCATAACCTTCGGCATACGAGCCACAGAACCACCATCTTGAGCAAAATGTCCGGTCGGTGACACCTAAAGCATCTTATAATTTCTTGACTCACGGGCAAACATTTATGTCGATTTCAAACCTGAAATATAGTTTCGATAAACAGTATTTTAGCGCAGGTTCTCAACCACCACCCGAATAAAATCCCTGCACCTGTGTCAAAATAGGACACAGAAATTGTTGATTTCAAGGGAGAAGTTGGTACAAACATTACTACTGTATATAAGGTGCGATATAGCAATATATATACATACATACACATACATACATACATGCATACACACACATACATACATACATGCATACACACATACTACATACATACACACATACATACACACACATACATACATACATACATACACACATACATACATACATGCATACACACATACATACATACATACATACATACATACATACATACGCACATACATACATACACACACACATACATACATACATACACACATACTACATACATACACACATACATACACACACATACATACATACATACATACACACATACATACATACATGCATACACACATACATACATACATACATACATACATACATACGCACATACATACATACACACACACATACATACATACATACATACACACACATACATACATGCATACATACATACATACATACACACACACACACACTTAACTTTACACCGTTGCTGTTGTTAAAACGAAACTAACAGCTGAAGACTTCTAAAGCAGCAAACTGTCAAATGGAAAATTTTACAACCAGCTGGCATCAGAATGATAAGCGTTACGTTACACTGTTTGCGTAATAACATTGTAGCGCTCATGTTGTGCTTACGAAACTAACAGGTGTTATAAGAGGTTGAGTCACATGAAAACCGTAAATTGCATGTTGCAAGTGGGGCCGCCACCTTTACACCACTACTGCGCCGTCGTGTTGCATTCCTGCATCGTACTGCCACCTGTCGGCCACTCTTCAAATCATGAGTATAATTGTTGTCAACTTACAGACAATTGAGCTGTGTTTCGAAATGTTGTCGCACTTCTAAGGTTTTCATTTGACTCTCCCTCGTACAATGTGGTGTAGAACACCGTACCTCTGTTGGCCTGTCTGCACAGCACAGACAGACAAACAGACAGACAGAAAAGTGTGTATTTAACCACACTGTCGGTTACTGAGATCATATAGCGTCAGTGATACATGAATGACCGTGGAACATTGGTGGAATGATACTAACAGGTCAAACGGAATTATATCCGTGTCCTTTCATTACATGAAGTGTCCTGTGATCAAACCCGGGCCATGACTGCCTTTGTTATCAGTACGCATAGCGACAGTCTGCATGCCTCTTTCGCTGCTATGACTAGGCTATAGGCTGGACGATCCAGGGTTCCATTTCCGACAGGGGCAGATATTTCTGTCTTCACTTGAACGTCCAGACCAGCTGACTACTGCTTGGTGGCATGCAAAGGGACATCTTAACCTCTGTACCTTTAGCAGAGGCAGAAGCCATGTAACTATATATGAAGAATACAAAGACCATAGACTTTGTACGTGGCCAATTGCACATTACGCTCCGCAAATTACTGTCGTCTGCGATGTGACGCCGTGCAGCCTGACAGGGATACCGACATTTCCAAGGAACCTGCTGCCTCCGTATTTGCCACTGTGCGAGCCCCAAACATCATATTCTTTTGTAGGGTTCAGAAGTAAAACATTTTCGACCGTTAGCAATCACGAAATCTCGCGTTTATTTGCATCTCTTATTATTTCTGAATAGGGTTGATATTTGTGGCTTATCCATGAAAGGGACTTCAGAGTTAGTGCTCGTTTAGCCTGCTTGGGAGGGGAAACGTATGGTAGCCGGTTGAAAAACGCTGCGACGGACGGGCTGTATCCAATAACTTACAAGAAAAGGAAAAATGTGAAAAGTACTTTTCTGTCCAATGAAAGTTTCTCAGACTTCGCCCATTTTTCCTACAGGTAAGATGTGACACATTGGTGGAATGATAGTGACAGGGGAAAATCAAAGAAATTGGAGAAAAACCTGTCCCAGTGTCACTTTGTCCACCACAAATCTCACATGAACTGGCCTGGAATCGAACCGAGGCCTTCGCGGTGAAAGACCGTCAACTAACCGCCTGAGCCATGACATAGTAACTGAAAGACTAAGATTAACCTGAATTATGTTTAACTATTCAGTTCGCATCACGCAGTGAACACACTGGGATGTAAAAACCGATCAGTTAATGCGTAATGCGGAAATTGGTCGCAGAACTTTCAAATGTTAAAGCTAATGAAAAACTAATGTAGTGTGTGTGTGTACTCGTCTAACACAACTATATTTATTGGTAGAATATAAAGTGTTTTCTACATAAGGTACAACTACATGTTTCGGCGCTTGATAATGGCCATCTTCAGGTTGTACATGAAATACTTATTAAGCAGTTATACAAAACATACATGGGCTGTTTATATGGGGTAGGGAG
>Ga0123354_10006936_pt1 | contig 16929 bp, 10 predicted proteins | sample TergutLab28metaG_2_FD_97872 | JGI IMG/M metagenome (GOLD analysis project Ga0123354, IMG submission 97872) | Labiotermes labralis P4 segment gut microbial communities from Petit-Saut dam, French Guiana - Lab288 P4 | ecosystem: Host-associated > Arthropoda: Insects > Digestive system > Gut ...
GTCTGTTGTGAATGTTGCGATTTGTCAGGTAGAGGTCTGTGCGGTAGGCCGATTCCTCCTCCAAAGTAGTCCCACAGAGTGTGTGTGTGATTGTGATCAGATGCAATTATAACCCTCTCCACTTAAAATGAATGGGTATAAATAGGTCAAAACTAAGAAAGGAAGAAAGAAAAAAGAAAGAAAGAGAGAGAAAGAAAGAAAGAAAGAAAGGCAGGAAGGAAGAAAGAAAGAAAGAAAGGAAAGAGGGAAGAAAGAAAGAAAGAGATAGAGAGAAAGAAAGAAAAAAAGAAAGAAAGAATAAAGTGGATTGTACTATAGAACATTTTGCAGCAAATAATTTCAGTAAGAAAAGTTAAAAACATGAAGTGGGCATGGAAAATAGAAAAAATGGAGAAGGTGGAAAGCAGAAGTAAGAAAAGTCGTGCAAATATACCGGCGCTCTAAATGGCTGCGGTTGTAGATATTGCTTCTTCGTGGTGATGAATAGCCGTCTGGAGGAAGGCGGAAGAAGAAAAAGAAGAAAGGATACGAAAGACAGAGTAGATGGCGAGTATACATGCCGTCAAAAAGGAGGGGGCTACAAAATGAACTTCCTGGTTTATGATCGATAAGAAGGAAAGCTGATAAAGAAGGAAACGGTGGGACAAAATGATATATGTAGATGACGTGTGTCGTTGTATAGCCGTTTCTGAGGGTCAGGACATGAAGTGGCCTGCTTCCCCCTTGAATATTTTTGACAGAAAACTGTACTCACTTGGACGATGGGAATCTTTTGTGACGGCCACGTGTGCCACTTCTTTATACTTCTCACATTTCGTGATTTGCTCGATATGTGGAGTAGTTATGTCATCCCACCGAATTTCATGATCTCTCTGAAAGACGGTGCGCCATCTTGGAATTCGCTTCTAACTTGGGTCTTAAATTGTTTCTTCTCGCCGAGTGCCAGTTTCACATATGTAATTACAAACACTTCTTACATTTACATACTGTGCTACGCTGTTCTAGGGGGAGAATTCAATTGTTTTGAAGAGCAAACTCGACGCTTTTGCTTGTCTTGAAAGCAATTCTGATGTTATAACGATGTCCAGTTCGTCTGAATTTTTTAGATACTCCGTTAGCGCATGGAATGGCGTCGTCTTCAGTCACCTTCGTGTTCAGCCGTCTGTTGAGATTTCATACAGAGTTGTTAAGCGTGAACGGAAATGTCTGCAACGTGATGTGAGTTTTCGTTGTTAAGAGTGGACGAAAATGTCTGCAACGTGATGTGAGTCTTCGTTGTTAAGAGTAGATGAAAATGTCTGCAATGTGATGTGAGTCTTCGTTGTTAAGAGAGGACGGAAATGTCTGCAACGTGATGTGAGTCTTCGTTGCTGAAACTGCTTCTTTTACTTTTCTACATTTCTGCCCTTGATTGTCTTGTTTCTTGAAACTAGTAGCTGTTTAGAACATTGAGTTTTGACAGCCCTTTTCTTCGCCTGGACAAAGAAAGTTAACAAAGATGATGTCATAGTCAACATACGTTTCGAACTCTCGACATTCCGAAACATGTGGCTGTCAATATCATGTACCTCTTTCAGTGCCTGCATTCCTTTCTTCTTCCACGTTGTTTGGTGTGGCTGTAGACAAGAAACTCCCCAGCCGTAATGAGTGCCGCTGTAACAACGCGACACTTGTAGGTTTCATTTTTAGCCGTCTCCATGTTTTCTAAATGGTGTTGGGACTTTGTTTCTGTTGTTGCGATTGGCTTTTAATTCCTGCAATTTATGCCTACGGTACCATCCATTCTTCTGTTAGGCACATTCGACTCAACACAGTTGAGGCACATTGCTTAATTTCCAATGAAAATGCAGATGGATTTTTGAGTGCCAGTCACATCTATCGGTCCACACTTTGTGTGCAGATGTCCTTATTCCTTATTTACCTGAGAACGGAGACAGGGTCAGTCTCCGAAAACTTTCTTTCTTTCGAATGTTGGCCATAACATGGCTCAGTTAGTTAGTCACTGGTCTTTCGCCACGAAGGCCTGGATTCGATCCAAGACCAATCCATATTGGGGTTGTGATGGACAAAATGGCACTGAGGCAAGTTTCTCCAAGTGCATCTGTTTCTCTCGTTAATATTATTCCACACATGTTACATACTCATATTCCATGTACATATCAGTTGGACTATGTAATCTTAACAATTACAGGGTCGTGAAGTAACACACACTTCGCTTTAGAATGTGGAACTTAGATCAGACAATGGACGAAGTCAAAATCGAGTGCTACATTTGCAGCAGCGGGCAATAACAATAATCATAATCATAATAATAAACTGACAGGACTATCCCCAACAATAAACAAGACATTATAATCCGTGATAATGAAAAGGGAACATGTATGTTAATAGACGTTGCAATTTCAGGAGTCAGAAATGTGAATAAAAAAGAAGCCGAGAAGATTCTAAAATATAAAGACCTTACAATAGAAATACAGCGCATGTGGAATGTAAAAACAAAGGTGATACCAGTAATAATAGGGGCGACTGAGACTATTTCAAAGTCATTCAGAAAATACGTGAGCAACATATCAGGAAAACATGAAGTCAAGGAACTACAGAAAACAGCCTTATTGGGCACTGCACACATACTTTGGGAAGTACTAATGTAAAAATACAATAGATTAAACACTGAAACTAATGATATAAGCACCATGAATAGTAACAAAAGAATAGCTGCAACACTGTATTCCCTAGGGACATAGTTTGTCTCAGGAATTAACTATAAATACCCTGCATACAAGAGATGATGATGATGATGATGATAACCCTTGATTCAATATCACAACACGTAAAAGAAACACTGTAAAACCCGAATTAATCTCAAATTAATCCTTTGGCACCAGAATTAAATGCCTGATCTGACCAAATATATGAAACTGAAGAAACAAAAAACATTTGTAATTTTAAATGTATTATATATATTAAATTATATGCTAGGAAAGAGAAAACTTGATGCATACCACAAATTAGGGAATAATGCATTACAATATGATGACAACTTAAAAAGTAGTTTAGGGAGGATCAACAATCAGCTGTTTGAAACAGGCAGTGTAACACCTAATGATGACAATAAAAAAGATAAAATAGACAATGACAATCAGAAAACACCTCAGATACAATTACAACTCACCCATATAAAACGTGATCACCTTTCAACAATAACACTTATCTACGTTCTTAGGCTCCTAATGCAAGTTGTAACTCACTTTAACTACCAGTTTCAGTGTGAGTCACGTAAAGCAGCTAAGGTGTTTGAAAATGTGTTTGTGCTATTTATTTGATTTGTGACAAACCAGTAAAATAAACTGGGATGAAACCCCCTCACCTTAGTTATCTCACTTAGCCCAGTGTAACATATGACCACTCCCAACGATGAGTTCAAGATTATACTAGGACAGCAATTTATTAGTTGAAAAATGCTGCTCAGGGAGTGTTACAATCTCAGGAAGTATAATTAACACTGTCATGCCAGTGAATACAGTAGATTTAGAATTGAATACCTTCAGATTACAAGACATATTTCTCCATTACTGACTAGCGGACATTAGACTAGGACTGTAAAAAAGGAGGATGGGCACCCTGCTTTGTGTGTGCATAGCACTGCAAGATGATATACATGAACATAGTTTTCTGCTATCTGCTTCATTAATCAACTGTTTGCTCCAGACACTTGGTTACAGTCAACATGAGTAACATAGACTGGTTGCCATTCCTCACACATGACCAGTTCCCTCACCTGTTTGTGGAAAACTCTGCACTTAGTGCTTCTCCTTCCAGGATACAAGCCCATACAACATTTAAAATCATCCGTGTGCACATGAGCAACAGCTGAAGCAGACTGGTTCGTTAAGCAACAGCCTCAAAAGTCATACGACAACATCTATCATGGTACATGAATTCTCTACACACTTTTGATAAATATCAGTAGTTACTGCTTGCTTATTAAGATCTATACCTGTTCATACAAAAGAGACAGAAGAAAATAACTACCCTCATTGACCAATTACCACATCTTATAACCAAGAAATATTCTTATATCAAAACTGGAATAATTATCAGACAAAACTTTTATACCTGATGGCGTATGTTTGAGATCTTGCTGTAATGTGAATACAATCTCCTGTCTGTGTGACCTGAAAGGGCAGCAAATGCAGAGCAAATATCTCTTGGTTCACATTCCTCTACTATGTGCCTCTCAAGACCTACAGAGCCTGAAACAGAATATGGGCATTTCCAGAGAACACACCATTATAACAATATGTTCATATGCTCTTCACAAATAAGTAACACATAATCACACCCTTAAGTGTGACAGTTATCAATACCAAAATATTTCACTCAAGCCTTTGACACAATACACCAAATAAATTATGGAAGTTTTAAAACAAGTTAAAAATTAGCTGGTATCTGCTGCAGCACATAGAATAGCCTTGATGTTCTGAGTTGTCTACAAATAGAGCTTCTGTGATACACATGAAGCATGGTTTTCACACACACACACACACACACACACACACACACATATATATATATATATACAGTTCAGTCAAGATATCTAAAGTTGTGTCCAAGATTTGAACTGCGCATCTCTGAAATACCAGTTATGTATGTGAGAACTGTATCAACCTGCTCAATGCTGAACTCATTGCACCCTTCTGGTGCTTAGCAAAACATATCAATGTTCCAGTGTGAAAACATAGGGAGCTCAAAGTTTCAGGGTGAGTAACATGCAGTTCTCAAAGAACAGCAATTCCCTCACTGCCATTTCAAATTCACTGAAATGCTGAACATGTTTAATAATACAATCTACAAAATGTGTTCAAATGTTTGCCACTGTTCAATACAACAAAACTTCTTTTTGAAATGTACACATTTTTAGCAATTTCTGGTATCCTGATAATTATAATTAACATTACCTTTAGTGTCATGAATGAAGGGCTCTCGTGGCACAATATGAGTTCCTGACAATGGCAGTGTATCATCTTCTCCCATTCTCTCCCTACATTCTTTTGCCACACTCTTGAAGTAGTTGTCATATACATACACAACTTCTTCATTGTAACTTTCCAAAACCTGAAGCCACAATGGAAGGCAATTTACCAAGCCATCCAACCCCAACAATGTTCAAATGAGAAGAACAGAGGAAACGGTAATGTAGCATATAGACAGGCCTTCTGATTAACATGATTTTATTTCAATTCAATTTTCACAGCAGAGCTCATCAACTAGCATTCTAGCAAGTTTGAGAAGGCCAAGATGAATCTAAGAAGCATGGACAGCCCATTTCACAGCCACTGTTGAGCAAGAAGCCGAAGCAAATGCTTTCTCATGCATGACAAGTTGCTTTGTTAATTTGTTCCTTGAATTTTACATTTATGTGTATGTGAAATGATAGCTGGTTAGGATTATAAGTGTACTGGAACTGCTACTATTGTTTGTTGAAGTATGAAATATAGAAGATGCACACTTTTCAAATTAATGTGTTAATTCAATACTTCATGTCTCTACATGTTTCAAACACCATGTGTTCATCAACAGGATTATATGATTAGCTCCTTAAAGAATGTAATGAGTCCATATGTCCTAAGAACCATATATTTTGCATGTTTTCATGTTCATTTGATATATGGTCTGACCCTGTGGGGTGGTGATCCTGAAATTATAAGAATTTTTTGATTACAAAAGTATGTTATAAGAATAATAGGTAAAGTGGGCCGACATGCTTCTTGCAGAAATCTTTTTAGAGATCTGAATATACTTCCATTGCCTTGTCTGTATATAAGTAAGGTTATGTGTTGTGCAAAATCAAACATGGAAAAGATGAAATATAATGAAGAAGTACATGACCATTGTACACACCAAAAATCACATCTTCATATTCAATTCTGCAGTACTCTTTTTAAAAACATAATGCAAATGTGGGTATAAAATTGTACAATAAACTGCCTAATACAATAAAGAGATTAGACAAGATGCAGGAATTTAAAAGAAGACAGAAGTATTTTTTACTTCAACATATTTTCTATTCAGTGGATGAATATATGTCCTCTAAGGTTCCACTATTACTCAGCTATTTATTATTATGTACATATTATTCTTAGTATTTAGTAATTTCACCAAACAGGATACTAAAAAAATTATACATTAATGTGTGAGTTTAATATATTCTATATTACTGAGCTCCACTATTGATGTAAATGTAATGCAGGTTCCTTTGTTATGTTTACTGTGAATGAAAATTTTTATGTACTGTTGAGAATGAAGACTGAGTTTGATGTGTCAGATGTCATATTTGTGACTGGATGGACTGAATGGAAGAATAAAGAATAAAGAATATCTGGTTATCAGTGCAGAAAATAAAGAATAAAGAACATTCGTATATGCAGTTTTTTGTAGAATAATATTCATGAATTTATGTAAGCAGTCTATCAAGTGGAAGGATGTGCATGAAAAAAACACCATAAAAACAGCATGTACAAAAATCTTCCTGATGGTGAACTCATGATGTTAAAAACATGTAGAAGACATGAAGAATTGAATTAAAACATTAATTTGAAAAGTGTGCATTTTGTTGGTTTATATTACATAATTGTATTACACTGCACAGTACAAAAAACATAAAATATAGATGAACACTAGAGCAGAAAGTATGAATACTTAAGTGGTATAAGAACAATGAATAACAAGTGATATGGCATGTTACTGACTTGAACAAAGCAATGCTGCCAAAATTACAGCAATTTCAGCTAATGCTAATACTCTAGGAGTAGGTCAGTCATCACATGCAAGGCCTACAATTATGCAAAGCATGGAAAGCTGCTTGTGACTCAGACTGGAAACCAGGCAAAGATGAATTCATTTGCACACTTCATGGTTATAAACACAAAAGCCTTACCTCCTCTCTCAGACATAAAGAATAACTTGCCTCATCAACCATATCAATTCATACCAAGTATGGGAAGTTTCAACAGGTTTAAAATTTGGTAGCAGTTTTGCAAAATAAAATTCACTGGAGAAGCACTGGTTCACTGCTGTGTCATTTCTGCGATACTAGAAAACGCACTGAAAGAAGCTGGTTATTCAACCAAGCTGGTATTTGAGACTGACAGCAGCATAGGTGTGACAATGTTGTGTGGCAGTACCATCAGAGATTATAAGGCTAAGTCTATGAGGAATTTCTCAAATCTTCCTTCCTGTTTACGGATAGTCTTACAAAAGAATGGCTCCCTGTCAGGCCCAATATTAATTGAATGGCTAGATGACAAACTGTGCCATGAACTATCCGCATATTGCAAGGCCAAGAATGTGGATCTAAACAATGCTGATATGTATAATAATGCTCTTGGACATCCTCTTTGATGGAGACATTATCCAAAAACATAAAAGTCACCTTTTTTACCCCCACCCCATCAATATGCCACTTCCCAGCCACAGGACCAAGGAGTAAATCCTACATTTAATGTTTACCTCAAAAAGACATTTCCTACACTTAATTAGCTGACTGGTGGTAAGAACAAATATTCTGTGCAGTAATTTTGGAACTCCATCAACATTAAATAAGGCCGAGATAACACAGTCACTGCAGAACATGCTACAAGCTTCATGGTTTGAGATTCAAAAGTAGGCTCTCTTTCTGTACACACCATGAAGGTATATGGGGGAGTGGGGGTATAGATCCACTCATTAATTTGTTTGGCACCAATCATTCATCCTATTCCTAATATCAGCAGCCCTCATTCTGGTTGGTTATATCAATATCAGTATCAAAAAATAAAGAAGGAATAATATCTAACTCAACACAAGTAGGAAAACTGTTGTATGGATATTGTACTGAAATTCTCAGCTCAAAAATAAGACATATTACAATGAAAAAAACATTGTCTTGAAGAAACATTTCATATGGAAACACCTACATTTAAATGTTCATACCCTTCCCAAATTTTGCTTATCTTCAAAGTCTGAAATTTGTAATTATTCCACAATGTGATTTTCAGTAAATGCAATAAAAGAACTGACACATATTTTGACTAAAAAAATGCTAACTTTGTAAAACTCCCTCAAAATCCAATTATGTTGTTTAGGACGTAAAAAGAAAATTTTCATTTCCTAAACTATTCTTGTCCACATCAGTGTACAGTACACACTCAGTGCTGATTCCTTGAGCATCATATCTATGTAACTATTGTTTATATTTAATACCTCTTGCCAATTTAATATTTTAAGAAATGGTTACATCAGAAATATTAATGTAGTCTCAACTTATGTTACTGTATGATTTCTAATAATCAAAAACACTGATGTGTCTCTAACCACCATCTTACAAAATTAAAACTCAGACTGCACTTTTCACACACACACTGGAAAAAGTAAGTATATCACAATCAAGACCCCCTGTAATATTTTTTTTGAAAAAGGGTCATAAGTGACTTTGAATCTTCCATGCAATTTTTTAAATTAATAATTATCAATTAATTGGGTTCATTAATGAAGCTGAGTTTCAGTCTAGAAGCAACATGAGTGGCTTCAAAATGGAAGACAGATACCTGGGAAGTGAATTCACCTTGTGCTATAGCCATAATTTCTTTTCTGGTGGGGCAGTCATAAAGCAACCTGCAGCCCCTCAGCAGTGCTGCAGGCATATTTTTAATATTCCAGCATTTTTATTGAATTTGTAACATTTTTTATTTCAAGTTTTGTATTTCTCTAGTTTTCATGTAGAATATTACACAAAAATAAGACCTTTGCCATTGATACAAAGGTCGTGCAATATTTACAGTTCTCTTTCCAGCAAAAAAACAGTAAACCAAATATGATATTTAGAAATAAGAAACAAATCAAAATTCTGACTTCTATTGCAACTGACCTTCCTTTTAGGCAAAAATTTACTTTATTTTTGTGGATTAAAAACGACTGTTTTCATGACTAGCAGCCCTAAAGAGGTGGCAACTGATTGCCCCCATTATCACACTGGCTATGCTACTGCACTGAGTGAAATAAAAACTGGGCATGACATCTATTAACGAAATGAGGGAAACTGAGATAAACAATTTCCAGACAAAATCATGAACAGTACAAAACATATGTGCATGTTTTTCAGTCACTGAAAAAAAAGTGAAATTGCAAAACACAATGGAACTTTCTGATCAGTGTGACACTAGGGAACTTCTAGTTTCCACATGCAGTCTTCATCAACCAACATCACTAACCACCACCTCATCACAAGCAGAAGTTATTTATTTTATTATTCATATAAAGCCTGTTAAATTTTGATGGGAAAATCTGACAGTGCCCACCTCTAGCCATGATTTCCACAGATAACCCTTCCACTGGTCCACTCTTACACATTACAGCCCTTGACAGACACACTGATATCACAATTTGACTGAATATACATATCATGAACTTCAAAAATTCTTGGAACTACACCTTTTTTTTGGACAAGCAGTGCCACAACATAAACAACAAAGGTCGAAGCTGCAATACTGACCACAGGAACAGTACCTCTTTATTGCATCACACAGACAGACATTTCATCTATCACTACCACATGACATTCACATCAGTACCGATGACCTGCTATACTAAGAATAATCACAAGATTTCAACATGCATGCACGCATGCGTGTAATACAAGCAAAGAAACAAAGCAGTAAAACAATACCGATTATCCCCCAACACACACACACACACACATTTCCACACTAAACCTTCACAAGTCCGAATAAGTATGGATTCCAAATCAGGTCACATTATGTAGTTCAGTTTTTTGCACATGATAAAGCAACCTACTAAGTTTACTTCTATTTATTGTTATTTACTAACTTAATTACTACAACTTATTACTGTCGTTTGTTACAGCAGAACTGAAAAAGTTGACTTTCCAGGAGAAGGCTCAATGTGTGACGTGGTTCACTAAGAAGAGATCATACTTTCAGATGCAGCATAATATTCACACAAAATACCTAAGAACACCAGCAAGTGTAACGTCAGTGCGTGAACAGCATAAGTGGCAAAAACAGGTCATGTAACCAGTAAAAACAGACAGAATCTATGAGTACAAGCACGAATACTGATTGGGTGGAAGAGATCTGAGAATCATTTGTGCACAGTCCAGAGACACCGCTTTGTTAAGTGCAGCCACGAACTGCAAAAAGCACATGAACAGCACAACATGAGGCTTCTCAGAGTTGCAAATCCTAAAATTATAGTAAATGACTCTCCCTAAAATGGAAGGAAGCCTTTTTCTATAAATACCACACATTTTTGGAATCCACTATCTTCATCCAGTCATTACTGAATGCCTAGTATAGCAAGTTGTCTGCTATATTAGGCATTCACCGCATTTGCCACAGACATTTTGTAGTGACCAGATGATGACAATGGATTCCTAAAACATGTGGGATTTATAAAGAAAGCCTACCTTCCAAATCTCAGGGACAGTTATGATAATCATAGGGCCTTAGGATTTGACAATCCTAATGTGCTCACATACCCAAATCTTGTCTGATGTAGGACACTTCCAGTGTCCATGGATTTCTTACACCACTCACGTATCAATGATCTATTTGGTGTACGTCCTTTGACATTTTGTCCGAAAATTAAATTCCATCAGAGGGTCTGATCTAGTATCAACAACACAATGAACCTTAATCATAATCATAATCATTTATTTAGTATTCCAGAGATCCACCAAAGTGGATATAGAACTTGTCAATAGATAACAACAGACACACTAAAGAATGAGTCACTACAATAACATACATATAATAATAATTTGTGATTATAATACAGAAATAAGTCAAATCAAGTTTATACACAGAAATGTGATCAGCTCAGAATATACAATCAATGAGTACGTATATAATGTACTTAGGCAAAAACTTAAAAAACAATCCACGAGTACTTACATAATGCCCACAGACATAACCTTAAATCAATATACCACTATAATATGGAATCTTGTAATATAGCACATAATTCATGAATGACTAAGGTACTCTTCAAATGTATAGAAAGAATAAATGTATAAAAATTTTTTCAGAGCAATTTTAAACATTTTTTTGGTTACCAGCAACAATTTGAATCCCCTAGGGTAGATAATTAAAAATTTTTATCCCCGAATAAAAAGCTCCTTTTTGATAAATGGTTAAGTTTGCTTGAGGAAGGTATAAATTATTCCTTTGTCTAGTGTCTATATTGTGATTTTCATTGTTTCTTAAAAAAAATTATTTTGAACTATGAACATTAATAAAGATAACATATATTGTGATGTCAAAGGCAAAATTTGTAATTTCTTAAATAAATTTCCATATGAAACTCTATTCCCACATCCTTCCATGACTCTAATTGCCTTTTTTTTGTATTCTAAAAAGTTTCACCAAAATATAACTCCATAGCTCATAGCTGAGTGAAAAAAAGCATAATAAATCATTTTTAATGATGAGGCAGACATGTATGTTTTGGCATTTCTAATTATATAACAAGCTGTACTTAATTTTTTCACAAGCAAATCAATATTATTCCAAGACAGAGTATTATCCATTGTCACTCCCAGGAATTTTGTGTTGGAGCTATTGGTGATAAAATTATTGTTAAAGCCTATTTTTAAGTTAACTGTCATATTTCTCTTAGTTGTAAAGTGTACATAGTTTGTTTTATTGAAGGTTAGAGATAACTGGTTAGCTCTCAGCCATTTATTTAAAGTTGTAAAAACTATGTGAATATTTTTGTTAAGATATATTAGATTAGACTGAGCAAATAAAATACTAGTATCATCAGCAAAATTATAGGTACTTAAGTTTTGTTTATAATCTTGGGTAAGTCACTTATATGTAAAAGAAAGAGTAGAGGTCCCAAAACAGAACCTTGGGGCACTCCATGTCTTATTTTGCACAATCTGAAACTTTGTTACTGTTCTCGCTGTCATCATATATTGCTGTTCTACAATATCTGTTATCCATTTAAGATTAATTAGTGTAAGATCCTTGTCACTAATTCCATAAAATTTCATTTTAGATAATAGGATATCATGATTAACACAACCAAATGCTTTCTCTAAATCACAGAAAATCCTTCCTACTAGTAGTTTATTGTTCATAGCATTTAAAATCTCAGTTGTTAGTTTATAGGTTGCATTATCAGTCCTCAACCCTCATCTGAAACCATACTGTTCAGTGCTTAATATAGTATATTTGGTGAGGTGTTTTAAAATCCTTCTCTGCATTTGTGTTCCAAATATTTTTTAGAATGATGTTAAGAGTGATACAGATTTAGATACATCACACCTATCATCATTTTTATGTAGTGGTTTTATTATTGCGTATTTTAGTCTATCAGGGAATACACCCCAAAACAGCATTTTATTACATATGTAATTTATTGGAGAACTTATAGAAGGGCTGCTTAGTTTTAGGATCTTTGTGGATATCTCATCATACCCATATAAGTTTTTTGTTTTGAGGGATTTTATAATTCATTCAATTTCTTTTGTTGATGTCCATTTACTTTCCATGTTTGGGTAAGATTTACTAAAAGCTTGTTCCATGAAATGAGTATGATTATCCACACTATTGTTATCATCATTAATAAAATGATTTTTTCTTTGTCTTTTAACATTTTCTGCAATAGCAACAAAATACTCATTAAAAATTTCACCAATAGTTTGCTGATCAGTAATTTTTTTACCTTCGACGTTTAGAGCTTGTATTTCACTTCTTTTTTTATTTCTTCCAGATTCTATATTTATAATACCCCACATGATTTTAACTTTATTATGGGAGTTTCAGATTAATTTGTCATGTTCAATTATTTTTGCCTTTCTTATAACCATAGTCAGTATTTTAGTGTAATTTCTATAATAAGATGCAAGAGTAGCATTATTATTAATTTGTAATTCCTTATATAACTCTGTTTTATGTTTGCAGGAAGTTATTATTCTCTTGGGGTGTCAAAAATTTTCAGTTTAGTGCCAACAAGTAAAAGTGATCAATAATAATAAATAAGATGAAGTAATAAAGGATAATAGATAAAAATAAACTTTCTGAGTTGTTTTACCATATGCAAAAACTGTGTTACAACACGTGACTCCATTCAGAAGCTGTACTTTCCTGCAAGTTGTAAAGTTTTCATTTGTAAATCTGTATGTGTATATATACACACATACAATGGTGCACAGTGCCAAAAAGTGAAACAAGCATCACATAAAAAATTTAAACCCTGTCACTGATGAACAAATGACCAAACTAATGTTAAGAAATCAGCTAAAGTCTGGATGCATTAATAAAAAACAACCAAATTTTTCATGCATTGATTCCCCTCAGCACATGGTGCAAGTTCATGCTTGTAAGTTAACACACATAGCAGGACACTTTACAACCACATAACAGAAATACATGCACAAAACTATGCTGTAGGTGTGCAACCCCTATGTACAAAAACAAGTAGTTTCAGCATAATACAACACCAGACTCCTTCACCCTTCTGGGTGAACTTCACAGGTTTATTCATCCACAGGCATTATGGCTAATAATATTGGGGAGTGGGAGGCAAAATCGACATGCGTATTAGAAATCAAGTCAAGAAGCAGAGTTAGAAAGAGGGGGCAGTTTGGTTTGAACCAGTCCTTAACATACATGCACCCTTTCCCACACTCTCACCCCAATCTTCTTTGTTTGTCCTCCTTCAACTCAGTACCAAAAAAAAAAAATATTCTTAGGTAGAAAAAATATTTGGTAAGGGCGTTCCCCCCCCCCCCCCCCACACACACATTTTATAATTTTTTTTAAAAAACAACACTTGCATCTGCTCACTACTTTTTGACAAAAAAAAAAGAGGTAGGTATTTTTAAAAAAAAAAAAAAATTTTTGGGGAAAAAAAAATTTTGGGAAGGGTTTCCCCCCCCCCCCCCCACAACATTACTACTTTAAATTTATTCAACACATGACTCTGGTCCTGCTGCAATACTGTTGCACAGAAATGCAATGGTGAGCATTATTTAAAACATAGTAAAGTTTTTAAAAAACCTGAAGCCTAAATTGTACAGTGGTAAATGATGACACACAACAGAAAATAATACTGAGTATCCTTAATAATATTTAGCACCATGTACCACTGGGCTGGTCCCAATTCAAACAACAACAAAATTCATCACTCAGGATATGCCTGTAAACATAAGAACCCAAATCCTTTGGAGACACCAATGAATATCCATTTCAGATGTATATTATATTCATGCTAGAAATTCTTCTAAAACCAACCAGCTTTTACTGCACATCTGTAAACATAAAACTGCATGATACATGTACTTCAAGTTACATTCAGTAACACCAACACTAACCTCATGAGGTTGAAACATACACCTCCAACAACCTTGGGTTAATAGTGGCACAATTGAAGCTAGTTGGTTTACATATTTTATTGTGAGATCTGCACTCTTCTGAGTTGTTATGCAGCATACAGTCATAATTCCGTACTGACATTTCTGGACAATCTAACGGCACGGTCTTCACAGGTCAAGAAGGGTTCTATAGTTTGTCCCGAAACGTCGGTACGGAACTACCACTCTATGCTGTGTAATATCCAGAACAGAGCAGATCTCACCTACATCACAATGGAAGCCTGAAATCACACATAGTGCACTGCATAAATGCTATAGGGAATTACAATTTTACATTGTCCTTCTTTCAGTTTGTTTTAACAGCACAGTTTTATATGTCTTATTCCTTGGTTCTACGACCCTCTGACAGCCTTGGCCTCCTTATTAGGCTTCTCAACAACAAGATTTTTTTAATGGAGGTGAGTTGTTAGTCTCATGCCCCAAACACCCAACCTGGGGGACCAGGGTGTCCCTATAGTTTGGGTCATCACCTTCAATCTGTCCAGCAAGGGAGGCCCTACCAGTAGCTATGTTACTACTGGCACAGCTATCCAGATCATTTGACCACACAAGCCCCATCACTATGACAAAGCAGAGATACCTATTGGGAAACAGTTATATAAGTTCATCATAACATTTAACTGTGTTACAAGACAAATGCTGTATTTTGTTTCACTTGCATGCTGCTCACATTTACGGACTGTAATGTTTGCTACACTGCTGTCCATAATGTTTCACTCTCACAAAGAAAAAAAAATTAACAAATATCAGATCAGGGAACTTTTCTCATGTTATCTTGCTACAATTTTCATACCAATATATTTCAAAGTAACCTAGATTTGAGATGGTGGTCTTCCATTTTGACTAAAACTAAATTCTTGCTACTGAACATTCAAATTAGATGTAATTACCTTCTTAATTTCTAGTGGAAGAGGAGGCAACACCACTTTTGAATTTGTGTATTTAACACCTTCTGCTCTCTTGTGGAGAATGAGAGGTGCAAACAAGTAACTCAACACAATAACCAAATTCATCTGAGTTTCCTTGGAGATTCTGCCATCTGCCTCTCGTTTACAAATCCTTCTCAAGGCTCCAGATCTCAAAAGATACACAAATGCCAAGTTCCCAGGGTCATGGTGGTGGAGGTGAGTGATTATGCCAGCAAACATCTGTGGCTTTCCTTCATTGTCTAACAAGTGCTTTGAACAATCAGAAAATAAAATTACAATCACTCCATAATAACAAAGAAATCCAATAATAATATTATACAGACTGTGCACATCAGCTCTGACTAATTCAGTTACATGTAAACGAACCAAAGTGTATTCATTTACAGTTTGTGAATCCAAAACAAGCTAATACCTTAGACATAAAACAAGTCAAGAAAATATTACATACATACAGTAGTAGCTGGTACAATACAATTGATTAATCTTAGTTTATAATTCTCTATTTACATTAAAGTATTCTTCTATGATGTAGGAGTAAGCATATAAATAATTCTTTAGGGTTGATTTAAATTGTTTAGGTTTTGTCACTTAAAGGTTTGATACTTTGTGGGAGACTGCTGAATAATTTTATTCCATTTGAGTAGACTCCTCTCTGATCAAGTGATCAATCTGATGAAGGTTGGTGAAAGTTACATTTTTGTCTAGTATTTATGTGACAGACATCAGAATTTAATTTTAATTTATTGCTACTGTTAAACACAAATAAGAGAAGAGATAGTATATATTATGATAGAAGTTGCAGAATTTTTATATTCTTAAATAAATCTCTACACGAGTCTCTACTTCTGCATCCTGTAATAATTCTATTTATATTCTCTTGTATTTTAAAAATTTTTGCACTATGTGAAGAGTTCCCACAAAATATTAATCTGCAGTTCATAATTAAACAAAAAGTGGTATAGTAAACCATATTCAGAGTTTACTGTGCAATAAGTGCTTTAGCTGCTCCAATTCCTTGGCACGCTGATTTGATTTGTAATTTGTTCAATATGAATTTCCACAGACAGTGTACTATCTAAACATATTCCAAGAAATTTTGTATCATAAACTTCTGAAATTAATTTGTTAGCATAACTAATGTCCATATCAATTTATTTGTAATATTTAAAACAAACCTGTAACATAAGGAACTGCACTGAAAAGGCAAAAAAGTGCTTCATTTGATGCTTCAATTCTGGAAACGTTTCATATACCAAACAGCAGTTCAGCATTGTCAGAGCCCTGAAAAGTAAAGTTATTTTCTTTAACTGTTAAAAAAATTACCACTTTTATTTGTTTAATAATACAAGTATAAAGACAGCATTCATGGTTAAAAATACATTAAGGAAACAAATACAACAAAATCAAGAGTCTAATGAGTATAATCCGGTGGTATATGAAATTACATCCACTGACCATTTTAAAAAAAAAAAAAAAAAAAAAAAAAAAAAAAAAAAAAAAAAAAAAAAAAAAAAAAAAAAACAAAAAAAAAAAAAAAAAAAAAAAAAAAAAAAAAAAAAAAAA
>Ga0123354_10006937_pt1 | contig 16926 bp, 12 predicted proteins | sample TergutLab28metaG_2_FD_97872 | JGI IMG/M metagenome (GOLD analysis project Ga0123354, IMG submission 97872) | Labiotermes labralis P4 segment gut microbial communities from Petit-Saut dam, French Guiana - Lab288 P4 | ecosystem: Host-associated > Arthropoda: Insects > Digestive system > Gut ...
ACATGTTTCGGAAGTTAATACATCCATCCTTAGGAGCTTGCGAATTATTTGTTGAGTTATTTCATGGGTTGTATTGCTCTGGTTCGATGCGTGTTGATGTTACGTTGTGGTTTGGCTGGGGTGGTGTGAAGCTGAAGCTGAAACCTGCATCCGGATACCACACCACCCCAACCAAACCACACCGTAACACCAACACGCATCGAACCAGAGCAATACAACCCATGAAATAACTTAACAAATAATTCGCGAGCTCCTGAGAATTGATATATTAACATCCGAAACATGTTGAGCATCAAATAATTAAATAAAAAAGCAAGTGACTTCAGGTTGGTCTCTCTTAATTCAACTATCAAGATGATGCACGGTCCAATAAACATAAGATAAATTTTATCTTCAGTCCTATTTATAATACATTTAGCTTCTAACCCATAAGACGAACAGCACAAACTGGTTCCAGGATACGCCAAGTACCAGGTGACTAATATTTCATTTCTTTCGACTGCTGACGGAATTTGTGCTATAAGCACTTCCAGTATCATATAAAGAAGGCTGTCGTATTTAACATATCAGCTAGTGCAATGGTTCTCAAAGTGTGCTCCGGGGATCCCAAGCGATACGCGGCCATTTCCCAGGAGATCCGTGGATACATTTCTGTAATGCCTACTTTCAAGTTTACTTGTTTTTTTTTTTAATAAAATTAATAATGTTTTGTTAAAAACAATCGCGGAACATCTTCAATTGACGACATGTTTATTTCGTATGACCGTTAGAATATCTAGTTAGAAATCTGACTGTACCCACAGAGCGAGCGACAGTCATTTTAATTAAGGTCCAATCAAGCAGTGCATTTATATATATGCTACTGGTATGCATTCGTAGCTCTCTAAAATCAGTTCCGATTTATAAATTCTTAATTTTGTGTACCTATCATCCGGTTACTCTATATTGACGTTAGCAAGGGTGTGAGGATCCGTCGTCATTTTTCGAAGCCAAAAAGGGTCCGCGAGCAACAGGGTTCGGGAAACACTGAGCTAGTGAGTTAGCGTAACTTTAGAATGTGATTTAATGAGGCGACCATAACTAATGAATCTCATACACCATGGGAGATAACAGTAGAGGCCTTTTTTTTTTACAGTATTGTTTCCGATCATTGTTCATGTGTTCCAAGATAATCAGTAGAGTTCTCAGCCATGATAGGCTGTTCCTGTCTGGGATTCCGAAGCTGTTCCTGAATGCTGGTTAAGATACGTTGCAGCTGCGAGCGTGTACATTAGAGTTGTTATAAATATGTAATGAAGTGTTCGTAGCATAAGTATGGTGCCGATTGTCTAGACATTCTGGGAGCTTGAACGCCGAAAGGGCCTGTACCGGCCTGTATAGGAATTGCGTTACCTTTACAGGTGACGAGTGCCAATTAGCAGAAGTCACATTTTGAAATTGTTGCACTCTGAGTACTGGAGTACATATTTCATTTCTTAAATTTTAGTGTACCTAGTTGATTTGTTGTGTGCTAGGAACCAGATAAAATATCAGTGCTATAAAAAGTAAGTGCACCTTTGTACAGGCACTGAGACTCTGTACAGGCCGTACGGCCCATGGGGAGAGTAGAGGTATAGCTCTACTCTTTCTTGACCACGGCACTAGAAGGGGTTGAGCGGTTAGGATCACGCCCCGGCCGCTCTTTACCCCCGGGAACGACTCGGTACCCATTGTACTGGAGGCTGGGTGGGCCCCAGGTCCGGTCTGGACAGGTACGGAAAATCTCGCCCACACCGGGATTAGATCCCCGGACCGTCCAGCCCGGTAGCTCAGTCGCTATACCGACTGAGCTACCCGGCCCACTCAGTGCTATAAGCACTGGTAATTACTGAGCGTATTTTCCAGGACTCTGCACCATGGAATAAGTACGTATCTTCCGTGCAGCGTTTTCACTGGCGTAAGTGTACGTGCGTGTAAAATTCTTGTTTAATTTGCGTAAGACGTGGAAAGAGGTGGAAAATTAACTTCAATAATAGTTACTTTAGCTTCTCCACTAAAGAAGAAAAGAAGGAGGAGACGTCTTGAGGTAAATTGCCACAGCTGGTGCGATTCGTGCAAATGGAGTAGGTAACCTGCTAGAGTCTGGTCTTTTTGCCCGCAGTTCACTGGGCAGATGGCTTCCGTTTTTATTATCCCGCCCAGCACCTTGTCCTTTGTTAGGCCTACTTGAACCGTCTGCAGCTGCCTTGTTCCGCGGAGAGGTTCACAAACCGAACTTTAATAAAGCGTATGTTATTTCTTGGGTGTATTGCGTCACACATAATGCATGAAACTTCATATATATTACAATTTTTAGTATTAGTTTATTTAGTAGTAATTTATTAGGATGATGTAATCAAGGAGGAGGTGATAGTTTAGGGGTAATCGAGATGTAATGCACAGAGATAAGAAATGCACACAATGTGTTCCAGTACACACGTGGGAGGTGTAACATAAACAAGCTGTGTGATGCAGGGGCCTCGAGGTGGATCTGAATGTGCGCATGGCGAGATAGCTTACAATAGCGGACTTCCCTGAAGATGATGGTGGTGTCTGCCAGTGAAACATGTTGTAATGTAGCTTGAGTGTATAAGAATTTTTGGACCGTTACATGTGCGTAGTGTTAGGTTAGTTTGTCGGTAATAACGTGATAGCTCTGAAATTTGCCATCCCCGTTGTGTGTATAAATAAATAGGTACAGGTATTTAGTCAGTAACACAATAACACAACAACAGTGCAAGCAACGTTATGCAATTTGTTCATAGTCCGGAAACCGGAAGGGTGAACACCACTTGGTAGATGTAGGTGTGGGCGAGTGGGTAATGTTAAAAAGGCTCTTAAATGTGTGCGGTGTGTAAGTATTGAGTGGATTCATCTGGCTGGTGATAGGGACTGCTGGTGTGCTGTAGGGTGGGGGTGGAGGTAGGGGTTGACGGGATTTCTTGGCTAGCTGAGTGGCAGTTCTCAAGTTCTTCTTACCTTGGAGTTGTTTGTTTGTTTGCTTCCTTGCTTGTTATTTTGTCACTGTTTGTCTTGCTAGTTAGTAAGTGTGGGTATTAGGCGTTCTTTGTACGACGTGTAACATAACTTGTATCCAGTGAGACAAAGATCTGAAGGTTTGGTTTAACCATCGGATTTATTATATTATATTATGTTATGTTATATTATATTATATTATGTTATGTTATATTATTTTATGTTATGTTATATTATTTTATGTTGTATTATATTATGTTATGTTATATTATATTATGTTATGTTATATTATATTATATTATGTTATGTTATATTATTTTATGTTATGTTATATTATTTTATGTTATATTATATTATGTTATGTTATATTATATTATGTTATGTTATATTATATTATATCTCAGGATTTAAAATGTCAGGTATTTTTTTCCCCAGTATCAATACTTTTGTTACCATGCAGCATCCATGCGCGGACCAAACTGGCCATGTATCCGTTGCCTGAAACTACATTATGTCCAAGGATACTTCTAAAATTAAAACATTCAAATGAAAATTTCACTCTTTTGCTAATAAGAGATTTGTAAAAGGGGCAGTACAAACTGACAGTCACAAATAAACATCAGTTTTAGTTTTTGTTACATATTTCGACTTCAGTGAAAAGCCATCGCCAAGCAATAAAAAATGCATACAGGATTATAATTAAATACAAATCTTTCTTTTTTCTTTTTTTTTTAATTGTCTGATGATGGCTTTTCACTAAGTCTGAAACACGTAGCAAGAAATAAAACTGATATAGCTTTAGTTGTGTTTGATGGTTTGTACTTGTCCTTTTACTTTTCGTATATCACAACTGGAAGTCATTGATAAAGATATAGCAGATTCGTTGTTTGGTGTATGTGCCAGTAGGCCTACACTCTAAAGAGTTAGTAGTTCATACGTTGCACCGCGCAGTCTTAAATGAAAGATTCCTCGAATGGAAGTAGATTTCGGGGTGCACAGAACCATAATTTGAATATGCGGGATCAGTAGTTGGTAGTGAAGCTAGAAGTTCTGTAGCATTCTGACGATATGTCACATTTCGAGTGATTGGTTATGGGCAGTTTTGAATCTAATCCCGGGCCGGAAATGGAGGAGGAGCCGGAAATGCTGAGATGTTATGTGACACTAGAATGTGAAGCAGGTTAAGAGGATGCGAGAATCGCTAGAGAAAATATAACTAACGTGGATGTACTGCAGAACATTATGGTGGGGTACGAAAGTTGAGATTCTTACAGCGGGGCTGCTGAAGAGTCGGGTTTTCTGGGTTGTCGTGCGGTAAATAGTTAGCGACGTTCCGGAGGGTTGTAGTGTCTTTATAGTGAGAGTAAAGCAGTGCTAGTGTTCTTGTCGAATACATTTAATTTTTGATATTCAGAGGACCATGCATCGTGATATATTCTTGTAATAAAACCAACGAGATGCAGTAATTTCTCAAATTTATTTTAGGAACGGAACTCTACATGTTTCGGACAGTTTCTCTGTCCATCATCAGGAGTCTAGTACTGTACACACAACAACAGGTATATGTCATACAGGTTAGGCTGACTGCTTGCTAGTAAGCAGTCAACATAACCCCGCAAGCAGTCAGCATAACCTGTATGACATATGCCATTGCTGTGTGTACAGTACTAGACTCCTGATGATGGACAGAGAAACTGTCTGAAACATGTAGAGTTCTATTCCTAAAATAAATTTGAGAAATTAGTGCATCTCGTTGGTTTTATCATAAGAACATTTAGTTTTTATTTGCCTCTTTCTCGTATGATTCTTACCTATCTCGTATTCTAAATTGAACTTCTCAGATTGAAAAAAAAAATCTTACAGTGTCATTAATGGACAGACACTGCATGAAGTATAGACCCCTTTAAGTTTGAGAACCTTTAAGAGAAACTGATTCCCGATATGGATAATGTTGTATAAAATATGTGGAGGAATAATTTGGCTGAGCGCGCATTGATTTTCTTTGCAGCAATGTTTTTATATCTGCCGTGCATGAAGACGAAGATAAATGAAACTTTCGGAATAACGAATAAGCTGAAACTTTCTAGCCTTCTTGTATCACAAGAGTTCTGCGTTAGCTCCAGACTTCTCTGTCAACTAACGTGTCTGTTCGCAGAGCAGTCTGGCGTCACAGAATTGCCTTGCTACATGCTCCATCGCCATTTACTTGAGGGAGGCAAAGGGGTGGACTTCATAATTTTTGGAAATTAAGATTTTCTTGAGTACACCTGAGGCAAGCGACCTACTTTGTGTAAATTTTACAGCATATTCGCTGTTCTTGTGATGTACATTTTATGGCGGTAGGAACCGGAAAACTGAGTGTCAAGGAATTTTGTTGGCCCATGAATTTCATCGACCTAACCCCATAGAACAAAGCCCTTCTGGAGAAGCTAGTAGATGCCCAGCCAGTAGAGAAGTTAACCGAGTTTTGTGAAACCAAAAGGTTTATTACTGTTTTTGCAGGAGCCCACTGCGGATCTCTGACCTGAGACAGATAAACCCAACTCACATTCTCACTTTTTTTAACGGCCGGTTATACTTCCACTTTCTGTTGATTATTTCATTGAAATAATCCGTCAAAGTTGGAGGCCCTGTGTAGAATTAATATATTTTACAACCAACTAAATGCATAGTATGTTTTTACTGTTATTTTTGTTAAAATAACAAACTCCAGCATGTTTCGATCGTTACAGGACTATAATCAGGGAGTATGTACATAAAATATCTGTTTATACAACAATACCTAAAATTGTTGTTAATAGTTATATCTTGATAACTTGTACACACCATCAAGGTATAAGACATGAGGAGACTAATAGTCGCCTTTCACAACTGTTTTGGGAATGCACCTAGTGAGCTGGACTAGTATTTTGGATATTGGCTCTGAAACTAGCCCTTTTGGGGTGGTCCACCAAAAGAGAATCTTTCATATTCTTCTTCCATCTCACGACGAAAACAAACCAAGTTTTCGAGACCTTGTGGTATAAAAGACCAGAAGATGATGGGCGATGTCTGCAACACCAGTCAAGCTTACAGACTGAAGGTGTATGAGATTAGGGTGCTGAGGAGAATAATTGGACCTAAGAAGGGGAAATGTGGAGAAAATTGCATATTAAGTAGCTTCATAATTTATACTTTTCACAAAATACTGTCAGGTTCGTTAAATCATGGAGGTGTAAGTGGCCGACATATACAATGTGCGTGGGAGATGTACGCACAAGATTCTGTACGGAAAACCTGCAAGAAGTGTGAGCGCTCTCAGAATAGATATAGTTGTGATGATTTCCTACATTAAACGTTGTCGATATTGCGGTGCATAATGGGATGATGGGTTTCATAGGACGGTCAGTTGAAGAGTGACTAGATGGGGCAGTGGCTTAACTAAGGGGAATTTCACTTTGGTATTCACGAAGGCGCCTCGACGCAAGACAAGACATCCTCAACGACAGTAGCTAAATTAGCTGTTCATTTAACCCTTTGATGTCTTGCACTGTAAGGTTTAGTAATTTTATAATGCACAGTACACACGCGGGAAACGTTTTACATAGAAGCCTAGTATGCAAAGTTGCTGGCCTGCAGGTGAATGGTATCACTGGCACTGAGTGAGGTCTGGTCAGAATTAATTATTCATATTTAACCCCTTAAATACCGAATTAAATCCCATCTGCCATCTGCTGGCATTATTAGAAGCTCACCATGTTCTCCACGTTAGCAGGATAATGTTTAATCCACCGTAATTTTTAATTCGACAGCCACTTGTTTACCAGCTCCGTCTGCGTTTTCACTTTTATTAAGATACTCTTTCAAAAATAAATCTTCAACTAGACGATACGTCAATTTCTGAGTACTAAATTGGTATGTAATTTATAATTCATCGGAGAAAACTGCAATTATTTGTTTCTCGCGCCCCTTCAAATTCAAAGTATCTTAGGTACGACTCTGCAAGACGAGTATGGCCGTCCCAGGATACATCTGCTTCAGAAATTTCATCCCAGACCGGCCGTTTCACTTAGATCGTTGACTTGTTGAATGATCGGTGAATGAGCCGTTTTTAGGCGCGTTCGCAAAATTACGGAAAGTGACTATTAGCTTCGTCATGTCCGTCCGTCCGTCCGTCCGTCTGTCTGTCCCTTTGTCCGCATGGGACAACTCGGCTCCTACTGGACGAATTTTCATGAAATATGATATTTTAGTATTTTTTAAAAATCTGGCGAGAAAATACAAGTTTCATTAAGATCAGACAAGAATAACGGGTACTTTACATGAAGACCGATATAAATTTTTGACCATTTCTTGCTCAGTTCTTCTCAGAATTAGTAATGTTTCAGGCAAGAGTTGTAGAGAAAATCAAAGCACACATTTTGTTATCAATAACTTTTTTTATTTTTCGAAAATCATGCTATTCTAGAAATAATGTTGAAATATATTGTAGAGTGGGGCAGGCCACAGATGACAATATGGCGCGTGCGCATTGCATGCTGGGTACCTAAGGCTACAAACACACACTTGTTATATGTAATACTTATTGCTTTTCTACTGCAGCAATGGTTACACGGAAGCGCCCCACTGTTACGTTCTGCGTACATTGCTTGTCTTGTACTTAACTTCAGCCCTAAGTTTTATTAGTTCGACTGACCAACGGGAGAATCTCGCTATTTTATCGCACACTGGCCTGTCCTTGAGGGACGTCGTTGGGGGCTGGTCGAATGGCAACTGCCGCGTGATACCTTTTCGCCGCCACTCACAGCTGTCAGGCAACGAAACTTTTGACGTTCTGTAACACCGACAATTATAAACTGGAGAAACGGCAGCTCGTTCTTTTCTAACTCGCCTCTCTGCTGCTGAGAGGCATTCGCCCTTGGACTGAAACATTTGTCACTTCTCTCAGCGACGCATATCTGGTTAATGATATAGAATGCTATAAAGGACTAGTAAATTAGAATTCATCTTAGAGTGACAAGTCCGGGATTCGAATTTGAACCTATTCTGCTACAGGAGAGACTATGATATTAAAGTAGCTGTTAAATAAATATCTTGTTAGAATGTGCATTGGTCTTAACCTGGCCGAGGATAGAAGGGCGGTTGGATTCTTTGGGTACGGGAATGAGCACCCCCCCCACCCCCCGCGCTCCTCCCCGATTGTCCATAAAAGCGAGGATTTTTCGAGTAGTTGAGGGATTGTGAGTTCACCATTAATGGCCGCTCCAGAGAGATAATCACTGTGTGATATTGTACGGTACATGCTGATAGTAGTTTAGAGATGACTAAACAACTGCGTGTGTTTCAAACAACGCAACGCGACTTGTCGGGAAGCGTGACCGCTCTGCACCTGTCACAGGGCCGTATGTGAAGAAGTTGGTTTTCCTTGTGCCTGTTCAGGCAAAGAACCGACAGGTGAACGCATCAGCGGCATTCGATTCGGGCTGCTACATCTGCGTTCAACTGCTCACCTGCCCCTGTCTTAGGTCCCCCGTTCTTGAAAACTTATTTTAACACTTCACCCCTTTGCTTTGAAGATGGAGGCAACTGGCTGCACCGAAACATTTGTACCTTTTTACACACCCCAACTGAAATCATTCACCCCCACATATGCTATATTGTTATTACATCCGGACCCTCGCCAGCAGTGCTCTAGTTTAAGAAGGGGGCTGCAAGCTTTCAAGTGTGCCTTCCAACAGTCTAACATTAACCCTTTGAAGACAGATGTTTGTCCAAGCTATATATAAAAATACAGTACCTACCCCACAAAGAAGGCACTCCATTTCCTTTACAGTCAATCTGTTGATGTTCCAGAACGTAATCTGTTTTTATTTTAAGGGACGTATGAAGCATAAAAACAATGTGGAAGAATGCACATTATCTCAGTGTTACAGCGGGTGGTACATATAGTTACCACCCGCTGTTGGCATGGTGCGTGTTGGGGTTTCGAAGGATTAGACCTTACACTTTCAGTAAGTTAATCGTTCGAATTAGTGATGGACTATGTATAAACCTATTGAGGCCTGTAATGTGGCAGAATATAAATTTGGGCCTAATTTTTCGGGCTGAAAAGTCCTTAATTACTGTAAGCACGCTAAACGTAACTGAGCCCACCATTGGACGGACGCCGACAGTGGTCTGTAATGTGATATGGCAAATGTCTGAATGATCCCATCGTAGAAGAGGCAAGGCGATTTTCTCCTTTGTTGGGCTCATCCCGACGTACCGTAACCTGTAAGCAGTCATACATGGAACCTACTGTGGGGTCACGTGACCAGACCATTGTGAACAGCTGTACGATAGAGTGACACTCTGGGCCCATCAGGACATTGCCTAAATAACCAGACATTTTCGTATGTGATGTGATGTGATGTGGTGTATGGCCTTACTTTGAAGCACGAATAGCATGTCTTTTCATGTTTTTTATTTCTGTATCTGCGAATCAGATATGTCAGGAAATCGTGGGTTTCATTTAATTAAATTATAACGGTAAAATTAAACGTGGTGGATATAATTAGCATGAAAACTGGAAACCTCTGAGACAGACCTATGAGACTCGATTGTGCGTGCGGGCCGCAGTTAGCTAAGAGATACGAGGTTGTGCAGCACACTTTTCAAAATACACTACAGGGGTAAGGAGGATATAATGTAGTGTTGGTGTACTTCGTAAGATGCTCGCCACACACAGCGATTATTTCCTTCAACAGAATTAACGATTTTGTCTTTGTAATGGAGACTGAATGTGTTCTTTGTGCTGTAACGCTGAATTTTTATGCTTAATTCAGGTTAATTTTCGGTTTTGAAGGGGAGGGAGGAACTCCATAAAATATTTTTGAAGTATCGTGCTTCATTTCCAAACTGTGCACTACAGTAATCCCCCATTGTTACGTCGTAGGTGGTTTCGTTAGCTATATTAATTGAGACGACGTAAGTCGAGACAAATTTTCCTATAAACGTTATGTTCAGTTGTGTAGGTTGTCGCAGACAGTCTGTTTTTACCCAAATAATGTATAGTATTTTATACTTATGGAAAATTTACAAAAGAGTCTAATGACAAAAGACAATTTAAGTAGAAGAACTGTAGGCGGGTCATAGGGGGTCATCACCTCCAGTGTCCTGTAATGTAGGTAACAATGCACGAGTCCCCGAAGATGAAGAAATCAAGCACTGAAGTCAAGCGAGACAAGGACTTCTTCTCCTTCAGAATCTCTGCATAGCAAGCATCAAGCATCCGCATAATTTCTTGTCTAGCTGTTGCTCGCTGGTCGTTCGAATCAATGTCATCAAACACTTTGATGCCAGCTTCAGTCATTCTAAGCCCCTGAGTGAACCTTTAAACCGCCATGGTCCTCTTCTTAAGCTCAGGCTGAGGTTCAGGTTCATCAACTTCTTCAAGGGCGCTTTGCTTCCGAATTTCAGTAAGGTCATCGAGTGTGAGTTCCTTTTCATGGGAGTTCAGCAGCTCGAAGACGCCTTCACCGTCGCACATACGAATTTGCCTGCCTGGCTTAACCTTTTGAAGCCTAATGTCAACTATATTGGTCGTACCGCACCGCTAACCTCTAAAGTTGCATTTTATATATTTATTTAACAAATATAGGTACTGAATATTTTAAACATGGTGTATACTCTGCGTTTTTTTTCTCTTCAAAATGCAGTTTGTTTCATAATTCTAACTTATTTGGTTCCTATATTATTCACATTTTATATACAGGATGTGCTAAAATTTAAAAAAAAATAATTCCGGCGCCAAAAGGTTATTATATTGGGTCTGGGGACAAACGACGGTAGACGGGAGGTGACTGTGGTTATACCATCATAGTGCGTATTTATGTCCATTGTAGTTTTCTCTTACATGTTTGGATCAAGGGAGATATATAATAGTATGACCACAAATGGAAACGGCCATAGGTTTTACGATAAACGTTACAGGAATAGTGCTTTTGAACCTGGTAAAGTATATATAATAAGATGTTATAATTTATATTAAACGTCTTGAACAACAGGAATATATGACAAGTGGAGCATAATTAGCACTTAATATTTATTTTTTATTACGATGGCTGTGCATAGGCCTATTCTGTTGCTGTACGAGTATATCTTGTTTTACTGCTCAAATAAGCGCATATTCTTATTCTTCCTCTTCCTCATCTTCCCTCTTCCATTTTACTCTTCCTTCTCGTCCTCATCTTCTGATTCTTCTTATTCTTTGCTACAGTAGGTGCCTATAGGCCGGCTCCACAGCTGCTGCTCAGTAGTGGTTGTGGCCAAATCTGGATAACATGACAATTAAAGTCCTTCTGGTAGACTGGACGAGGATATTTTAAATGTGGCAAAGACTTTCATCTACAATTGAAAAACATACGCTATGTGACGATCAAGGGTAACCTATTATGACGGTTTACAGTTACTTCGTGTGGAGGTGAAAGTAACGATTGTGCGAAATTGTTCAGGTGACAATTAAAATGTGTGGTTAGTTTAAGTTCCGCGCCGTCAGGTAGCCATTCTTTTTGTTTGAAGATTTTACCTGCAATATAAAGCTCCATTACTCACATGCGCGTGCAGCGATGTGGTTGTAAAAGAGACTTTCGTTGATTGTAATATGGCACAAGGCCCCATATGATGAATTAGAATAGGAACTTCATCCCTCGGCCCTCTTGCCTCGCTGCATTTGGCTTATAACTACGTCTTTGGAATCACGAATTACAAACAAGGGGTGTGTGTCGTGGGTTGCGGCCTGTACCGAAGAGACTTTTTTGCTTCTTGATAGTTTAATTCGTCTGGATACTCGTAGGCCTATAGGTTGGCTTTTTCCTCTCTCGCTAGCAAGATGAACCCAGGTTTAGAGTCAACACTCGTGTGAATAAAGTAGCTGTGTGGTTTAAATGCATCTAGTGCGTAGGTTAAGAATGAGTGGAGCTATACCTCTACTCTACCACACGTCTTTGTGGCATGCATAGAGGTAACTTTACTTTTTACTTTTAAGGGAATTTCACTGACTCAAACATGTGTATAAATCGGATTGTTACAGAATTGAATGATGAGGTATCAGGAATAAAAATTTTAAAAAATAAAGACATTAAGACACTTTTTTCAACTGACGACCAACTTAATAGTGGTAGATTTAGAAGATGCGCTACTAATTTCTGTACATAAACTGGAGCAGTTACCTCCAAATATGGACTAAAAATTTCAATAAGCAAAACGAAAACAATGGCTTGTAAAGGAAGAGATCCAGTGAGAAGTAAAATTGCAAAGAATAATAATATTGTAGAATAAATAAACACTTGCATTTAACTAGGTTGCTCTATTTCACACCAGAATAAAAAAGTTATGACTGTTCAAATATCAAAAGTTCTCCAGATAATGGAAATTATTAACAGGACTTTAACCCCCCCCCCCCAAGTCCAAAAAACACACTACACTGAAAATACATATCGCTTTGGCACTACCTAATTTATTATACGGATGCGAAACGTGGGGAAACAGGGTATATCCAGGATAACGTCAGCGGAGATGGCGTTTATGAGGAGAACAGCAAAATACACATGGCAGGATTTCAACTCCAATGAAAATATTTTATCAAACTCATACTTAACCCAGTTGTAAAGAAAATTCGAAATTGCAGAAATAAATGGATACACCATGTTCGGCGAATGGACAGAGACGGACTGCCACACTTGGTCGTGAAGTAAAAACCATGTGGGAAACGAAGCCAAGGACGACCCTTCAGAAGACTTCTAGACTGTTATTGGGACCGGAATAAGTCACGAGGCCTAAAACCCTGCAAGCTCTTAAATGAAGATGAAGATGATGATGATGATGATGATGATGATGAGACTAGGTAGGCTGCAGAGTCGGCGGTCGGTGTGGCAAATAAAAACTCCGTATTGTGGGTCCACCGTCGGCCGCGCAATTCATTCAGACAGTCTGTATACACAATGAACTATGCCGGCCCGTGTGTCGTCAACGTGGCCCTCACGTGGTACGTGCAGTTTTCGCTGATGAGAGTGCGGTCACCGAGTATTAGCTGTTAACGACCGTATCTTCTGTAGGAGAAATTCCAGTACCACAATTACGTTACGTTTCGTTATTTTAAGTTTGGTGTTCAAATTTTGGGTTGCTATTTAATGCATTTATAGTAATGAATGACCAGTATACGCGAAGTAGACGTTAAACAGTGGCAACTATATGTACCACGTGTTTTCATTTTAAATAAGATGTTACTTGAACTGGAGAATCTATTAAGTGGCTTCGTATATTTCCCGGATTAAGCAGTGATTCTGTCGTAACAAACAGTACTGCTCACCGTCAGCACAACTTTGTTAATGTTAATGAACATTACTTAACTTTATTAATATTACTGTTTTTATTACTTCTTAATATTACTGTTAATATTAATTAACATCAAAATCAGTGATTATTTCCTTGAACTTCAGCAACATATTATTTTTGCGTCGGATATGTGGTATATTGTTTTGGATATAAGAGCCATCTTCGTAATATTATTGACTTTAGCTTCGCCCTTGAAGGCCCTTTGGAGCTAGGACGCGTGTGTTTTGGAGTTCAGCGCGCAGTCGCTAAGGTCTGGTTGAGAAAGGAACTGAGGTCCGCCTGCCATCATCGCATCCTCCCGTGTATCCTTGGTCCTCGCCCTTCCTTCCACAACTGTATGAATGAGTGATTATGAATGGACTGGAAGTTACGCAGTATACCTCGTTTACGTATCTCCTTCCTTTTCATGCCTGTCCCACTTGCCTTCCGTCCCCTCACTGATATCCTTGAAAATATCGTCTCGTCCGACATCACTTTAGGAGTAAGACTAAATTATTTCGGATGCTTATCGTTAACAGTGAATGTGCTAACAAGTACACGATCCGTTATCTTCTGGACGCTGTCAGATGCTACCGGCTGTCAATTTTAGCTTACCCGCTGAGGAGGGTGGCGGTATGTAACGAAGCCAGGGAAGATGGGGTAGTATGACTGTCTCTTAAAAAGTACTCTGCTTCAATGTTATTAAGTTTTTAAATAAGAATATAGGAATAATAAAGCTGTTCTAAACTTAATTAAGCACCACACCACGAAGATGTTTCGATGGGATGGCAGATACAGCTTCTAGGATTCTTACGTTTGGCATTGGCTGGAGGCGAGTTGTGTGTTTGACCCTTCCTTTATGTCCTGCCTAGGCTGCGGGTTGCACTTTGTGTGGGAGTTTGGGTTTGCCTCAGAGTCTTTCGGGATATAGTAACGAAATGGGTGGTAACCACACCCCGTCGTCCAGCCTGCAGCCAGCCACAGACTGAGCTGGCAGAAAAGTAGGCAAGACGTTGTGATATCATTAATGGTACCGTCTACTTTAGCAGTGCATATTTGTCACATCTACTCTAGCTAAGCACTTAGGCCCATGAGATTGCTGACTTAACACACTCACCGGATGTAGGCCTACCGAGTAGCCTACTTCAGAGCCACAGTTTCGTGTTGTAAAGTAAACGTTTCGGTCGGTAATGATTCAGAATAATTGTCACAGTTACAGGCCGCGGGTATTGCAAAACATCTGCAGTGCGTCTCTTACCGAAAACCGTATTATTTTGTCCTTTTGTTCAGTTGCTTTCACGGCTTCAAAAGCCGCTTTCGTCAGCCGAGCCTGCACAGACGTATTGTAGCCGTTAGAATCAAAATAGGCATTGTCATTTGGTTAACCGAATCGTCCTGCCCCGTGTTGCACGACGTCTGGTCTGCAACATTGTCTTTCTTGCATCTTGCAGGAGATGTCAGCTACGTATTTTGTCACTTTTTTCTCCCCTTTTTATATGCCACCGACACGATTTACTCATTACAATGAATTAAGCGGTCTTATTTACAGGCTCGTAACTGTCAGCCGCACAGCTCTCATTAATAGGAAAGCGGGAAGTCAGATTAAGGAATTTGGAAAACTGTATGTAGTCAAACACAAGTGTATCACATGAGGTGTATTTAATTACTATTTAATGGACAACTACATGTTTCGGCCTGTACTGGCCATCTTCAGATCGTAAGTCCCCCTAAGACAACCTGAAGATGGCCAGTACAGGCCGAAACATGTAGTTGTCCATTATATAGTAATTAAATACACCTCACGTGACACAGTTGTGTTTGACTACATACAATTTTTCAAGTTTCACACACACAACGGCGATGACACAACACACTTCCTCAGATTAAGGAAACTTCCCGTCGTCAAACCCACAGCACTGGTTTCTTGGTCCAATATTGTATCGGCTTGGGTCCCTGTTGTGATCCCAAGTCGTATAAAAATATAGACAATAATTGCATTATGTTAACAGCCCGATGATGGCCCACTTAGTGTCGAAACATGTTGCTTGATTGTGAAAACAAGAATTTTTTTTTTAATATCGAGTTGTGTTTGACTGCGTGCTTTAATTGGAAATAATACAAATTGTAAGTTTGTGAGGTATGAATGACGTTAATACAGCTGAGTGAAGCCTTTGAACTTTGTAAGACTGTATTGCTGTTTGAAAAGTTTATTTTTGTTGTGTTATACCTTTTCAGAAGATGGGAAGTGACGCTGTGGTAACCACGCGGGAAAAATACTTGTGTGTATCATAGCAACCCAGCTTCTGATATTGATAAACACCTCAAAATGCACTGTGCAAAGGGCGAGTGCCACTGTCGGCCTACTGCTTCCTCTATAATCGCGAACAGCAAAACAGTTGAAAATGCGAGTAGGCCTATAGTTCAATAAATTAATAGAACAGAACCGTACAAAATGAAAACCAGTTAATGGTCGGCATGAAACCTGCAAAAATTCTTAACCAGAAGAATATGAAATTTTATGGATAGTCCCTGAATGCTGCTTTGTGACTTTGCCAAGTTTTTTTTTTTTATGTTTTGCTGACCGTGCATCTTAGTATAATCTTAGTAGTTAACCAACTTAATGCACAAATTCTTGTTTTATAATAAGTTTACTATATTCCTCTACATGTTTCGAGCACTATGTGTTCATCATCAGGAGGTCAAAATTGTATTATACAGCATCTGGTATCATCACACTCTGTAGGTGGCCGTCCGGTGCATAGGTTGTGAGAGTCCTTTCTCAACCTGCGCACCGGACGGCCACCTACAGGTGTGATGATACCAGATGCTGTATAATACAATTTTGATTTCCTGATGATGAACACATAGTGCTCGAAACATAGAGACATAATAAACTTATTATAAAACAAGAATTTGTGCATTAAGTTGGTTAAATACTAAGATTTGCCAAGTCTGTGAGGCCTAGTTTAAATACTTTTTAACCTTTGTAACAGATTTGAACTCTGTTCTGGTGTTTTCAAAAACTGCTTGCGCCCACCGGAATAGAGCCTTTTAAACCGACTATATCGACAGGCAGGGGTTGTGATTGCGGGCACATGAGACGTGCGGCTCGGTCACGCCTCGCACCTATCTACCGGAAGTTGTAGCGCGAGGAGGAAGGACAATGTTCGTCACTTCCTCGACCCGATTACCCGCGTGTGGTTCCTGCATAGCCACCCTGTTCCTGCTTGCCTGCCTGTGAGCCATTATTACCTACCTTTTGTGCAGTAGCAACCGACATTAGTATCTCAGCGTTTCCGCAAATCTTTTACGAATCTGTTGCACACAATGAGCAGAGAAGGAAAGGTGAGCTCCAGTCTGGGAACAAGGATGTCGGTTCCATAGCAGTAAAGAGCTGGTTAACTTAGTATCAAGCTCGGCTACTTGCATTTGTTTTAACGTAGACAGGTTCTGATTTATGTATGGGCTAGGTGGCGGAAGACCGCCTCTGTGGTCTAGTGGTCAGAGTTTCTGGCTACAGATACAGAGGTCCCGGGTTCGATCCCCGGCGCTACCAGACTTTCTGAGTAGTAGTGGGTCTGGAACGGGGTCCACTCAGCC
>Ga0123354_10006938_pt1 | contig 16925 bp, 11 predicted proteins | sample TergutLab28metaG_2_FD_97872 | JGI IMG/M metagenome (GOLD analysis project Ga0123354, IMG submission 97872) | Labiotermes labralis P4 segment gut microbial communities from Petit-Saut dam, French Guiana - Lab288 P4 | ecosystem: Host-associated > Arthropoda: Insects > Digestive system > Gut ...
CCGACTGATGCAGACTGGTTAGTCACACATTGTACCGACTGATGCAGACTGGTTAGTCACACATTGTGCCGACTGATGCAGACTGGTTAGTCACACATTGTACCGACTGATGCAGACTGGTTAATTGTGAGGAACAAATAAAGCCTAGCCGATCCCAGTGGTCGCGCGGTCTGGGATGTGGGTATACGGCCACTCGCTTTTTGGGATTGCAGGTTCGAATCCAGCCAGCGACATGAATGTCTGTCCGTTTTAAGTGTTGTGTGTTGACAGGTATAGATCTCTGCGACGGGCCGATCACTCGTCCAGAGGAGTCCTACTGACTGTGGTGTGTCTGAGTGTCATCGTGAAATCCCAAAGAGGAGTCCTAGGCCCTTTAGGGCTGTCGAGCTGTGAAAAAGGAGGACCCAAGGGGGAGAGTGGACTAATACAGTGATGGAAGTACGCATAATGAAGAGCGCTGTAATTTATAGTGGTCAATGACTATTATTAGGCTGAACAAAAGTATGTATATAAAGCTGGCAGGGCATATAGCATGCATAGGTAAGACGGAAATGCAAACAAAATTTATTTTGAAAAACTGGATTGAGGGATTTTACTTGAGAAAACTATGCTGTCGTTGGAAGATATTATTGAATATACCTTTGTTTACAGTGTGTAGGATACACACGGCTGTCAACTGTATCATGAGAAGGCTAATGGAAGGACAGAAAGAAAGAAAGAAAGAAAGAAGGAAAGAAAACGTCCTTGTAATATGTATGTGTCAGTCGTACACTATAGACCCAGCCGTTGTACGTTGCAGTCAATATTCTGAGCATAATTGTGTTTCAGCCCATAAACCTCTGTGGCATGTGTTTATACCGCAAGTGAAGCTTTAAGGAGCTCTGAATTTTGCCTACACACTGTACTCGTATAGTCTGTGTGATTCGTGAGAAAAACAGCCATTGTTGCGTCCCACAACTTTAATCGATTGCGCTTTTAATGCTTTCTCCGCGAGGTACGAATTGATTATTATAAAGTAATCTAATTTCGTTCTAAAATTTATTAAAAATCATTATATGTAGCATTACAGCCTGCTCTCATTTTAATGCTATATCCTTCATATATTCTTTAATAATACGTGTGAAAGTACATAAATTCAGGACATCAAGGACGGAATTCACCAAATTTCACAATAATGTGAGTTGCAGAAGAACAGAAAGTACATACGTTATCTCACAAAAGATTCAACCAAAAATGACACGTAAGTTACTGATACTAGTCTTATTTTAGACATCTCTTAGTCATAGTAGTGAGGAGGGCATTATACAGGGCGAGTCTCTCGCTAGAGGCCCCAAACTAATGTCTATGTATACGGTCGAACAGTGCGGGTTTCTCGTTCGTAAATACTGGCAAACAGGCTCATTTAAACCATGCCAGACGGCATTTCGAACGGAATTTAGTGAAAGATGTACACCATCGAAGTGTTGCAACCAGAAATTGGTTAAAAAGTTAGAGACAAGAGGAAGCCGATCTAACGCCTGCCGACTGCTTTCTCTGTGGCCTATTGAAGGACAAAGTGTACAAAAATACACCCCGCACAATCGAACAACTCAAAGACGCTATACTCGTACGCCAAGAGATTCAAGCCGTCAACGTCGACTCTTTGGAAAAAGTATTCCAGAATTTGGAGAAACGCATTCAAGTGTGCTTGGATGTGAAAGGAAACCGGTTTCAGCATCGATTATGAGTAGGTCCTGTTTTGCATCGTTCCCGATATGTGTATATAAATTTTCAAGTCATTATCTCAATAATATAATTTTTTATAGACAATAGTTTGGGGCCTTTAACGAGAGACTCACCCTGTATAATTCGTCAATCATATCACACTTATTTAGTTGTATATTATATTATTTATACATACAACACGTTTCGGCCGCAATGAACCCATACTCAGTTATCACCAATAAAAATATTTAGAGTGCATGAATGTGTTAGTGTACATCATGAACTAAATAGAGAATAAGATCTCATTCCTCCATGTAAGACATGATGTATAGTGTCGTGAGATTTTCTCAACATAATTGAACTAAAACTGGGGTTAAATAGCGATAAACTTTGACATCCTATCATGAAATATGAGTATTTGGCTTCAAATTAATTTTTAGTGTTAAACTTAAAATAATAATTTATATAATTTCAGTGTAATCAAAAAGTTTCAGCTGAATTACAATGAGAAAGTTTCACGGCGCTCTAGAAATATAAACCTTATATGAAGGAATGGTATCGCTTTCTCTATTTCGGTTCTTCTTTGCATAGCAACAAAATAATTTGCTTAAAATATTTTTATTGATAGATACCTGATGATAGTACCTTGCGAACTAAACATGTTGTATGTGTAAATAATGTAGATACTATAGAAGTAGAAGTGTGTTGTCCTTGTAAATAACGTACTTCATGCACAATTGTTTTTTCTTATATTCATTTATTCTAATTCTCTACATGTTTCGAGTAACCATGTGCTCATCATCAGGAGAGTCAATTGTATCAATGCGACCTCTGGTATATGTCACTTTATGTTGGTGACATATACCAGAGATCGCATTGATACAATTGACTCTCCTGATGATGAGCACATGGTTATTCGAAACATGTAGAGAATTAGAATAAATGAATATAATAAAAAGAATTGTGCGTCAAGTTGGTTACTTACAAGGATTGTAATAGGACGCACGGTCAACAAAACATAAAAGTCTCTTGTGGTTGGCGGATTATAATATAACGCTTCCCTTGGTACTAAAATTCGGATACACGTGTATAATCCGTAACAGTTGGAACGCCAGTGATTTCATTATTTGTGTAATGCCGAACTGTTCTGTGCCATAGATAACTAGACTTCCTCATCCACAATTTATTCAAATTTTTAAATCCAATCCCTCTCCCTGGACGAAATACTGAATGAAAACTACGGTGTATTTTTCGTAATTGTAATGTAAATTCATGATAATTTCAACGAAAACAGAGAGACAATATCAGCAAAAATTATGCGTCTGGGATATGTATCAGTGACAGCGGTTAAAATAGGAGCATTAGCACAAGTGCAAACAGGAAAGGTTTTGAAAAACAGTGCAAATATCTTGAAAAGATTTCCAGCTAGTTTGGTGTGAACTTGGTGTTAATACACACGTTCATTTGTTCTCAAGTTATTGCAAACTTAGCGCCTTAGAGATGGAAGTATTGTGCGGAATATCTGAAAGTACTCTATTCGAAGTCTTATTTCTAATAATTACCGCGTTAAGAATCGTTTGAAAGGAATAGCTTCAGTTCGTAATTGACCCTGTCTATTATGTATTAGGCGACTGCTAATATTTTGCACTACGAACTATTTTGAAATAGTAAAACATTTAATTTTTTTAATCGTATATAAGGGGTTCATATTCTCCATTACGCCAAAGAAGATTGAGTTCAATACAAACCAAATTCCATCGAAGTCCTTCGAGTAATTTTCGAAATAAACATGTGGGCAGAGAGTCGAAGACACGACTTACTGAATGTGCCTCCATTTTATGAAACTGTGTGAAGCACATTAAGACATATTAGGCTTATTTTCCATAAAAAAGACACACACATTGGAATTGTGCCTCGTGTTATTTTATTAATTTTTAAATGTTAAATGTTATAGCTTTCATATTCACATTCCATTATAAGTGGGTCTCTGTCGCCATTACATGGCGCGGCGTCACGTTGCGGATGGAAGAATTGCCTCCAATGTAGAAGGTAGCTGCGAATATATTGCATAATCAGTAATTGAGAGCCGACAAGGGGTGTTCTTCCAGCTTGGGGGTGGAGCGAGGAGCTAACAACTCCTCGCCTTAAAAACTGGATTTGTAACGAAACGCCTACATTTGCCTCAGACATGGACTGAACATATAGCAGAGTCCGGGTAGGCAAACATTTGTCTGGCGTGTTTCATATTGAGAACAGTTTGAAAAAATTATTTGCTTTATCGTCATTGTTTTTCAACTTTGCTTTATATTATGCCATTAGGAGGGTTCATGTAAACAAGGATGGACTGAAATTAAATGTAACACATCGATTTCTATTTTATCCCGATAATGCTAATATATTGGGCGGAGTCGTAATACTATAAAGAAAAATATAGTAGGTCTGCTAGTTGGTAGTAAGGAGATTGGTCTGGAAGTGAATGCTGATAAAAATTAGTACATGGTCATGTCTCGAGATCATAATGAAGGACGAGGTCACGATATAAAGATTGATAATATCTTCTTTGAAAAGGTGGAAGAGTTCAAAAGTTTGGGAACAACTTTAACAAATCAAAATTCTATTCAGGAAGAAACTGAGAGCACATTGAAGTCAGGGAATGCTTGTTATCATTCGGTGCAAATTCTTTTGTCTCCCAGATTGCTATCCAAAAATAGAGATTAAGGTATTCAGAAATGTAATTTTGCCTGTTGTTTTGTATAGGTGTGAAACTTGGTCGCTCACATTGAGGGAGGTACGTAGGCTGAGGGTGTTTGAGAATAAGTTGCTAAGGAGAATATTTGGACCTAAGAGGGATGATGTAACAGGGGAATGGAGAAAACTACATAATGAGTAACTTAATGATCTGTACTCCTCGCCCACTAGTGTTCGGGTGATCAAATCTAGAAGAATGAGGAGGGTGGGGTATGTAGCACGTATGGGGGAGAGGAGAGGTGCATACAGGGATTTGGTGGGAAGGCGTGAGGGAAAGAGTCCACATGGAAGACCCAGGATTAGATGGGAGGATAATATTAAGATGGATCTTCAGGAAGTGGGATGTGGGGATATGGACTGGATCGATCTGGCTCAGGATAGTGACAGGCAGCTGGGCACTTGTAAATGCGGTAATAAACCTATGGGTTCCATAATATGCGAGGAATTTCTTGACTAGCTGCGAATCGGTTAGCTTCTCAAGATGGACTATGTTCCATGGAGTAATTAAGTAAGTACCTAATATGCAGTTTTGATAGCGAAGATTTCGAGGCATAATTATATCGCCATTTACATGTATATAGTGACATGTTTCACTCTTTTGTGATTAAAATCCGACAGGTGCATCTGAACTGTCCGGTGATGTTACTTGCGGGAAGATAAAACGAGGACAGTGCCATCAGCTCAGTAACACAATTATTTGCTGCCAGGTGTTGTGTTCGGCACCGATGAACACACCATTTCTACTTTCATTTAAAGTAGCCACTTCCCGTAATAAGCTTGAACACAGATGCGGATGTTAAATGCGAAGTGCGTGTTTGTCTGTCGAGGTTGGACCCAGTTTTTACTGCAAGCGTAAGTAGAATCCCGTCGCATGGAATAAAGACGTCTTAGTAGGAAAAGGTTTTTGTGTCGAAAAAACTGTATAAATATTTATTATCCGCACCAAAAAATGCGCAACATACACACACACACACACACACACATATATATATATACATATATATAAACAATTTTTTATATATGTAAGTACTCGTACATATTTCGATGCATCTGCACTAACTTCAGGGAGTCTTATCCTTCTACTTTGTTAAAGTTACAAAAATCATTATGGTGACAAAGTCAATAAAATCAGTAAATTAAAATGTTTACTAAATCATTGCAGTTGATGATAAAATACAATCTATAGAACGTTGTGAGCTTCCAACTGTAATACTTACAGTACATGAAAGTTGTTAGCTTGGTGGCTTTATATACAATGAGGACTGTTTTATAGATGTAATCTGTATGATGGTGTTTCCTGTAAGTGCGTATGATGAGAACTTTAGCTAAGTAGAAGGATTAGACTCCCTGAAGATTATGCAGATGTATCGAAACATGTAGGAGTACTTACGATACGTAAAATACTGTTAATATATATAATGTATTTGTTGGCCTGGATAATAAACTGTACAAGATGCACGGTACATAAATCAAAATAGTATAAATGTGTCAGTTAATTTCCGTATAAAGATATAAAGACATCTTTATACGGAAATATTATGAAGACACTCCTCCGAGTGTCTCCACCTTGTCGTAGGTGGGTGGGGAGAGCTTGCGGACCTCAATGACCTTATGGGCTATGTCGGCGGGAACTTTATGTTGCTGGTAGGGCCTTCCAAGCCGGACAGGACGTAAGATAGTGGCCAGACTAAGAGAGACAAACTGGTCTTCCAAGAATGGGGGTTTTGCGGATGGGTTGGTAACCCTCCCAAGGAAAGCAAAGTACTCAAAAGCAAAGGCGACAGCCTTGGACGCAATGCGTCGATGCCGGTACAGGTCAAACGACCTAATCCATGGAGGAAGATGATGATGAGATATAAAGACTTGATTAGATTTCATCTCGCCGTTATTTGTGTTTCTTTCCCTTCGGCTGCAACGTGTAAAAAAAAGAAGCGGTACTCCGGGAAATATTACCCGAAGTTATGAACTGGATTATATTCGTCATAACAGGACGGAAGACTGAAACATTAGCTTTTAGTCTATGTACTTAGCGCTGTTCTGTATTATAGACAGTGCACTTTCTTTTTTTTTTACGTGTGACCTCATACGTAAAAGTGAAATGCGAACCTGATGCATTTTCTGTACAGTCACTGATAGCTTCCTCTTCTTGTTATTGATCACAGTACTAGTAGCCATTATGTTGGTGGCTTAATTTTTACGGATTAACCTTTCCCACTGAAATGTAAATAAGATTCGTAAGGACGTACTGCACATTTCAGTAAACTAAACGGTACGTGTAGGATTTTCAGTTTCATTATGCTTCCTGGTTGTGTATTTGTAAAGTTCGATTAAGAAACAAGTGATAAACATAAAGAGTTCTTAAGAAAAATGTGCTTTATTGTAGTTCAATATGGCCGAAAACTGTTGGCTGTTGTGGGCATAGCGACCAGGCTACATGCTGAACAACCTAAAATACATTGTTAGCTCTCTGGTGTGAGAAAGAGATTTTTGTTTTCTACCAATTTTTCAGAGTGGCCACTATGAAAAATTTCTTATTTCTCTGGAGGTAAAACGAGTGGGGCAAGAGGCTTATCATTCACTACAATTTAATGCTGAGTTTAACGATGATTGGAGCTATAGAACTTGGAGTGTTAATGGAGAAAGAGGGTGACTGTCTTAATTGTATCAAACGAATGTTCGTTCTTAGTGCAATCTTCTGGATTTTGACATCGTGTATTCATGTAGACCGACATAGACATTTCGACGGAACGTAATGTCATGTTGACAATAAATAAATAGTGATCATTGTGTCGCTAATTTCAAATTACATTCTAGAGCATGACTGATGTAGAAAACTGAACATTTATGACTGCAAAGTAAGAATAGGTTATTGTACAATGCGGTGGTTTTTTATTTCTGTGTAGTTAACAGAACGTAATGACTAATTGTTGTTGTATATATATATACTTTTTTTCTTGTGGATCTCAGGCCCGATGAGGGCCATGGCTTCTTGTGCTTGAGGATTCCAGATCACACACAACGACACACCGCAGTAGGTAGTACTCCTCTGGACGAGTGATCAGCTCGTAGCATAGACCTATACCTGAAAACACACAACACTCAAATCAAACATCCATGCCGCCGCGGGATTCGAACCCACAATCGCAGCAGGAGTGTGGTCACAGCCTTAGGCATCGCGGCCATTGTAACAGGAACTTGCACATGTACAACCAAATTTAACTTTATTGCTTGTAAGACGTAGAATGTGGGTTAAAAAAAGAAAACAAGTCTGCTGCCATTCTGTCACGGGAAGCTTGCCTGCAAGTTGACGGTATACGGAGTATATTTCTGTGGATCAGTACTTTCACTCTCTTCCTTGACCTCAAGGTGATTGGCGTGGGGGTTTCAAGATACCGCTACATGCGTGTGTGTGTGTGTGTTTTTCTATGGACATCACTATTTACCATGTCCAGTAATCAACGCCTTTGACATCTGCAACGGTGCACGCCTTGAACTTCTATTTGCAGCAAGGTAAACTCACAGTTTACTATTTCTTCTCCTTGAACTGCTTCAAACAACCGTTTAATCCTTATTGTTTTGTGTCTACAAACAGTAATTTATCTATACAGGATATTAGAAGGCGTCTATTCTTTTTCTAACCTGCGATTTTGGATCTAAACTTCAATAGATAAAGTAAATTGTAAGTCAATGCATAGTATATATTTGTAATTATTTAAGTATTTAATGGTCGCTTGCAATCTTTATCATTGTATAACGTAAAAGAGACCAAGATAAGTAAGTAAGTAAGTGAGTAAGTAAGGGATTGGAAGAAATATGGAAAGAAGCAGCGCCAGCATGCGTGTGATGGCGATCCAGAATTTGCTGGAATGAGATGAGGAAATCAGCGATAATAACGCCAGGTCCCCGGGCTGACATTTGAAAGATAAATTTCCAGAATAATAATACAGAGTAAATCGTGCGTGACAGCTTACTTTTAGGGCTCAGGACCTCTAATGGGCCTATATCTTCTCTTTGTTGAGGTTTTAAGATCACACTCAGGCACAACACACTCGGTAGGACTCCTCTGGACGAGTGATCAGGCCGTCGCACAGACCTCTCCCTGACAACACACAACGCCCACTAGAGACAGACATCCATGCCCTCGGCGGGATTCAAACCCACAATCCCAGCAAGCGAACGTCTGCAGACCGACGTCTTAGACCGCGCGGCCACTGGAATCGACACTGGACATCTAGGTTCGGTTAATCTGCATAGATCATAACCACTGCATCATCCTTAAAAAGTAACCAGTCCTTACATTCAAGTTATTTTGTAAATCAAGATTACTTTATTACTTTAATACTGTAAACACTCCTTATGTTCGGTTAACCGTATGTTTCGAAATAATCATACTGCCTTGAATGTAATAACCACACGTTAGTCCGGTTTATACATATATAGATATATTTTATACCGATCATCTGTCCTTCAAGACAACCATCAGGAATTTTCTTTGCTGTAAATTTTCCGTTTAAAAATAATATGTTTTACATTGAGGTCTTCGATTTTCTGAGATGGTACACAGCTTTTATGTTGGTGGTTTTTACCGACGTTTCGGGCAGCCTATCGGTCCCATCTTAAATGTTTAGGCAGTCACTTGACCCTTTAAAAGGGGTTATGTAGGCTGTCCCACAAGTCGGTAAGCAGCTACCAACATACAACCTGCATACCATCTCAACAGTTCGAAGTCCTTAACTACGTCGCGTCGCAAAACGAAAACTCGCTTGGTTTATACTGGCTCATGAAAATTTAAATTTCAGAACTATTTCTGTTTACTGCTTCTGTTAACTGCTTTACATCGATATACCTCGTTACAATAATTAAAATTATTATTCAAATTTATCATGTTGAAATTTAAAGTTTTTTCCCTATATTGGTGTGATAAGAGTGTCTTGCTCCCAGCTGCCCTTATTCACACGAAACGGCAGCTCGACGCGGTAAATATCCATCCTTATCTCTTTACGCAATACACGTGACCGTTAAATAAAATTCAGCTGTAATGTATACAGCAGGCAACACGCAGAGCCAACTGCGTTCTGTATTTACAACAGACACGTGCCGCCATTTGCCTTTTACTGCTACGTAACGTTACGCGATGGACATGAAAGTAGTTAAATAAAGGAAATGTGAAAGGTATTATTAAAATAGGAAGTATACATCATGCTAATTAAAGTATTTATTTATAAGTCGTGCTGCACAGAAATGCAACAAGAATGTTGTTAAACGACGTATAGTCAAACACCCTTTAACAAAATAGTCACAAGAAAGGAAGACACTTTATCAATTTGTTTAACAACACACATTCAGTTGATGGCTATAATTATATTAACACGTGCCAGTTGACGCCTGGCCAATATATACAAACGCTAATTCACGGCCTCCTTCACTTGCTAGTTCAGTATTATTGTAGCTATGTGTGCACAAGATATTTTGCATATGCTGTTCAGATTATGTATTCATAACATACGTCATCCAAGGGTTATAAACGTGGCGACGCTGTGGCCATGTAGAATTACAAATAAATTTGTGCGATGCAACTTCCTCGTCTGGTCAGAGATACACCACTTGCTTGTCACAATCATTTTGCAATGCAAGTATGCAGTGGTAGATCGTTACAGCTGTATAAAGTACATAAGGCAATAAGCAGGATTTAGGGTATGGAAATTTTGGTGTTACTGTGTAATGTGACTTAAATTATAAATTCTAAGTATAACAATTTCAATCGAAGTTAAAAAATAAAAATCAAATTTAAAAACCATAATTTTAATGTAAATGACAATCTTTAGCGTAATTTCTGAGATCCAGATATTTTTCCCAATATACGCACGATCATTTCTCGTTCCACACTCACTTTGATCAGCGTTTGCCTTCTATAAAAAAAAATGTGCAGAAAATTCGGAATCCCACAAATAGGATGTTTCAAAAGGAAGCAGCACACTCAGCATTCTTGGCTATTTTTTTGTACTCGTTTTGGTTACTGATTCAAAATTAAGGGAGCGATATTGTCGGTCGTTGAAAGCATTAAAGGACTGCTTCTCTTACTTCGTAGTGCATATCCTATGTATTAGGGTACAATCGAATGTACTCCGTATCTGACAAATATTTATATTTTATCATGAGATATATTCCTCAAATTAAAATTAAAAAATATATGAATTAAAATACATATCTCTACACCTTTAGTAATTCTTGTGCTTTTCTCCAATACATTTTTAAAGCATAAGTCCTGTCTACATTCAGATTTTCCACTTTACTCAAAAACGTTTCGAATTTGGTACAAAACCACATAAATATCTCTTTGAACTTGAGACTACCATTATCTTATCTTCAGGTGATGTATTACGGGTGATCAGCTTATCACTTACACCCCTTGCGTACTCTATCTGTACATTAAAATCACAGATAATGGATCTGTATACTCTAATCTGCCTTTCCTCAGTTAAATACTGGTAGACTTCAAAACTGCCTTTGGAAATACCTGTCAAAATGTCTCCAGGCAATATCCGATCTCATAGTACAACGAGACGTGCAATGTAGTGTGCGTATAAAGGTAACATTGAGGCACGTTCGCGTAACCATTGTTGTTGTGAAAAACAATATTACTTATTGTGAGTGTGTGTCTGGAGCTTTAGCTATCCGGCATGCAAAGTGCATGAGCCATTTTGTAATGTCATCTGTGACCTGTCAGGCTGTACAATATTTTTCTACTCTATCTCATAAACGGTACGATTTTTCGGAAAAATTTATTGAACATGGAATATGTTTTGATTTTCTCTACGTACTTAGTGTGAAAAATTTCTCAATCGAAGGAGAATTCAGTGCTATATTATCTTAAACATGCACAGCTCGATGTGAAGTAGGCGTTATTTTTTTAATATTTTAATGAGAGTTGAATTTTATCGACAGATTTTCGAAAAATACGTAAATATAAAAATTTATGAAAATTCATTCAGTGGATGCCAAATAGTTCCATGCAGAAGGACAGACAGACAGACGTGACGAAACCGATAGACGTTTTTCACAATTTTCCAACTCGCCTAGATATGCAGGATTGTCTTCAGTACCAATCTCTTCGCAAAAACTTGCACAGTACCTAAAACCTAAAGGCATGGGCTGCATACAGTTCACATTATTTGTATTTCTGTGTAGAACATTCTCCATTTCTGGGCTCAGAGCCTCCGAAGCAAGACGTTGCCCTCGAATTATCCTTCCTATAAGCTTTTCGTACAACACCAGACCTGCGGTGTATGAAATCTTGCAGTTCTCATTGACAACCAACCGGGCACATGGCGCGCTTCGTCTTTACCATGTTACCTCGTAGTTTTACCGCTCTTAAGTAATTTGCTTTTAAGTAGCTTTTTTCAAAAGTCCTTTGTGTTACCAGTTCTTGTAATTTGTTTACCGAACAGCAAATTTACACTTGTTTTACCCCATCAACGAATGTGACGTAAAATCGGCAGTTTGTGTTCGATCCCTGAACATGTCGATTATGAGATTTAATAAGCTATTTTCTGCTTAAAATTTGGGATAGATGTATAAAAGGTCTGGCTTCAGAAACTAGGGGAGAGAAGGCAGTGTAGGAATGACGGTGGCGACATATCGTTTCAAAGTGACAGTGACATTTCGCGGCGTTCCTTTGTGAGAGCCCATACTTGACTGTTCTTGCAGCCGTATGTATGCCAGTGAAAGGTTAAGTAGCAACCCGCTCCAGTATATTTGTTTATCTCCCATATTAAATCAGAGCTCTTCCGCCAAGCCGTTTGGTTTAGTCATTTAAGTTTTCCAAAAAGTAAAATTCGGCCAATTTAGGACGTTAAAGTTCATTTTTCAGCCAGTGAGAATATTTCAGCATCAGGAGGGAAGGTTTCTTTGTAGGGCAGACCGAGAACACGAGCTAGAATACAGAGACTGTTGGAGTCAGTTGGCCGCGTTGCTTGATCGCATTACAAAATTTTGTTATCCCACAACAAAATTTATAATTCCAAATTGATAAATTTATCTATAAAGTTATCGTAGGTGTTTAATTAAATCCTGTAGATGTAACTTAAAACTGTGAACTTTAAATTTTTTAATCCAAATTTCACGTGTGAACTCAAAACATGTCATCCATATAATACAGATAGATCGCAAATTTTGATGTTTTGCTGACCGTGCATCTCAGTATACTTATCTTAATAATTAACCAACTTGATGCTCAAAATTTTTTGTTTTACAATAAGTTTATTTCATGCCTCTACATGTTCAGAGCACCATGTGCTAATCATCAGGAGGTCAAAATTGTATTATACAGCCTCTGATATCGTCACACCTATAGGTGTGATGAAATTGACCTCCTGATGATGAGCACATTGTGCTCGAAACATGTTGTGGCATGAAATAAACTTATTTTAAAACAAAAAATTTTGAGCATCAAGTTGGTTAATTACTAAGATAAACAGATAGATCGGTTTCACTTCCCTTGTTCCATCATGCAACGTCAGCAAAGTGTATTAAATTCATCGCATCACTCATTTACTGGCAATAAATCACCAAAATCAGTCAAACATGTTTCTTTGACATCACTGGTGAAGTGATCGCTAGCACTGAGATAGCTCCAAGTAATATTCTCAACACGCCGAGACTGGCCTACCCCACGCCCCAGAGATGGACGGTAACTACGCTTTATCAAACGTAAATGCTCAGCGCTGTATGTCGTCTCGTCTGTATGAATGGCAAGTTGGTGTTTGCTTATCTCTTCAATTAGTCGTTTATTCATGTTCTCGGTTAGGTATGAGTTTCGGTGGGAAATATTGTCATTAGTCAAAGGGACACGCATGACAGCTGTCTGACATTAAACTCCTCTAGCATATTTTGAAGCTTTCCAATCCGTGTACTCCTGCAGCCAATCACATATTTTGATTCCAATCAAACGTACATAAGTTAAATACGTATATTTATCACCAGTTACCTCCTACATGTTTCGGTGTTTTGCTACACCATCTTCAGGAATACCATTGCGTTACTTGCTCAAAAACTATATAGGTTTTGCAATGTTGCTGTAAAATGTACAGTATACCCTGTTTTTTTTTAAATCTGTAATGATGTTACAATGTTTAAAACAATATGTATTTCCTCATTATCTTCAAAATCTTAAAAATGTTAACAAAATCCTTAACCGTAGCATATTAATATATGTTGGCTCCTGCTATTTGTTATGTATGTTGTCAACGTACGTGTTTACAGTATACAGCTATGTTTGGGCGTATTAATGTAGAAATCTTGAGAGGTTACCCGTTCCTGTTGTTATGTTGTCCCTCTGTCTATCTTGTTGTGCTAGCTGTGCTAACATAGCTGTACACATCTCATCAGTGGATGGATGAAGCAAAATTTCTCCAAATTCTTAGGGTTTACGTAATGAGCTATTCATTTTGCAGCTTGATAGGCAGAGAGAAGTTACTTGGAAATGACAGTTGTATGTTTAACAAGACTCAATTTTGTTTTCTTATTTCATCGCTCGTTTGGATATAAACGTAAAATAAAGGACAAGGTACTGAACTTTTCTAACTCATATGTCGTAAACGTCTGCGTGAACTCCAAAGATATCGAACATACTTACTACATTACCACACACCTCTCCAATGGAGACGCCGGAGACACAAGAATATTTGGGAAACAGTCTACCTTGACTATAGGTGGTCGGTGTCAACAGATCGCTGATACCCACGTAACTGTCATTCGAATACAGGGCGTCAGTTTTTACGCTCAACAGAAGATGGCAGTTTTGTACATTTCAGCCGCTCCTCTCAACAAACACTGCACAACTCTACCGACATTTTGGATTTAACGACGGGTTTTAATGAATAAATTTAAGCATTTTTTAAAATTAAATAGACTTGTGAGTTTGAAAAGATTTCCTTCATAATGACATTCTAAACATAAATAATTGAATATAGCAATGTCGGCCGTTCATGGAACCCGCTTGCCTTTGCTTACTCTGCTAAAAGAAAGAAGGATGTGGAAAACTGGCGAGAATACTTAGTAGTAGCTATTGCAGTGTAATTAAAAGTCCCGATTCTTGTACGAGGCCTGAAATTATTTGACTAGCTAAATAACTATGTAACTAACTATTTAACTAACCATCTAACTCCATGGAGTAGTGTACTTCCTGAGCAGCTAACAGGTCCTCAGCTAGTCAAGCAATTTCCCTCATAATACAGCGATACCTCGGCTAAGGAGTGACCCTGCTAACGAATTTTTCGTCTAACGAAGATTTTTTCGCTGTTTTTTGGACTCGGCTAACGAATATGGATTCGGCTAACGAATGTTTTAGTAAATGCGAGCGCTAACATAAAGCAGCAAACATGAACGGTCGGGCCATTCCAGGAGCTTATCTTTTCCGTCTGTAAGTGTGTTTCGGCTAACGAATGTGATTCCGGAACGAATTATCTTCGTTAGCCGAGGTATCACTGTACAAGGAAATGACATGCAAGCAGTGACCTCTGTGTGCTACATATGAAATACTAACCCTAAAAAAACTGTACTCTCTTAGCTGCTGATATTATTCTCTGATGTACAAAAAATCCTATCCGTATTTGATGATTTTCATTGTCTTTTCCATAGAAAAAATTAGGGTAAAATTCCATGCACTTACTGTGCCCTCTTCGTCCCACCTAACCTCCTGCACACCCACTAAATCTAATTCATACTTCGCCAATTGCCTGGTCACTGTCGTCAATGACCCTAGCCTATACAGGCTTCTCAAATTCCACGTGCCGAATCTCTTATCTCTTTCCCATTGTTGGCGTCGTATGATAGGACCAATCCAAGTTCAAGACTTTGTCAGCAGCTCGTAACGTTGTAAGTTCTCTCCGTGAGTAGTCGTTAGCACTTCGCCCAACTCCCAAGCTAGAAAACGAACCCTTGTCAGCTATCCGCGCCTGCTTATTCAGTATATTCACAATATATCCTCCGTATTGGAGGCCGTTCTTCCCTCCACGACGTGAGGACCCCTAGGAGGAGGTAACCCACGGTTTGAGAACTATCGTTCTAGTGAAATGCCACGTTATTCCAGTCTTGAATGTTTCCTAATGAGCTGAAGTGAAAGCAACATGTTAATTGGCCTATTTTGTTTTCTAAGTGATATAACTGCCTCTTTTCACTGAGCTATTCAGTTCATGACCCTGTCGATTTTAACGTATTCATCATCGTCTCCGTTTTGGCCATCATAATCATTATCATCATCATCACCATCACCACCACCACCACCAATAATCTAGTACCGTTTCAACTTGAACGAGTGCAAAGATAACAATAAGAACATCAACAATTTGAGGTAATTCAATTTGCAGATTTTTTGTCTTGAAGTCGGAGAACATCCACAGATCTTGGGTCGCCAGAATCATATCTGATAGATGCCACACTGAAGTCATTTGCCTTGTTTCTTGATCTTTCTTGCACAGGGCTACATAAAGTTTTGCAATTTTTACTCACACCGTTTGTTTTGTTTTATTGTGATTTTAAATAAAGTATTCTGTACAATGTAAAGGACGAGAAATCAATTGGAAGGAAGGTAGTACAATATTGCCGGACACTTGGAAAAATATATCAAAATAGTCTTGGAAATTATGAAATGTGGTGCTCTAGAAGGAAGGAGACAATCATGTGGACCGATCATGTGCTTAATGAAAAAATGTTACGTAGGATTCAAAGAGGAAAGGAACGTCCTACATAAAATGAAATGAAGGCAGGCTAGCTGGATTGGTCACATCTTGCGTGGTAACTGCCTTCTAAAGTACGTTATTGGTGGAAAGGCAGAAACGACGGAGTACGAGAAAGAAGACGTAATCAGCTACTGGATAACTTAATAGAAGATGCTAGAACTTGAATGAGGAGGCACTGGGTTGCACTGTCTGGAGAACGCGGTTTGGAAGAGGCTATGGACCTGTCGCAATGCAGACTACATAATGAGTGAATTAATTTGATTAATTAATTCATTAATATGCGAATGAAAGAAGTTAATGAAAGAAGGAGAGAAAGGAAGATAAATAGAGAGAAAGAATGAGATAATTAATTTTGTTCCCTTGAAAGAACCAAGGAAAACAATGACAACCATCAGCTATGTTAGTAAGTTTTCTAACAAAGAAATTAAATATTTACGCCGTTAGAACTCGAATATGTGCCGATATCTGGGAGAATGTTTCTGATTATTTATTACTCTGTAGTTATAAAGCCTGCTTCAAGTTCCTTTACGTTTCTCTGTCCTTGAATAATATATTGTGTTCAGAAATGATGATAAATTCATTTTGTGTGGCGCAAGGACCAAAATTGGGCCTAGGCGGACTCACTTTTGAAGTTCTAGATTACACACACACACACACACACACACACACACACACACACACACACACACACACACACACACACACACACACACACACACACACACACACACACAC
>Ga0123354_10006940_pt1 | contig 16923 bp, 9 predicted proteins | sample TergutLab28metaG_2_FD_97872 | JGI IMG/M metagenome (GOLD analysis project Ga0123354, IMG submission 97872) | Labiotermes labralis P4 segment gut microbial communities from Petit-Saut dam, French Guiana - Lab288 P4 | ecosystem: Host-associated > Arthropoda: Insects > Digestive system > Gut ...
CTAAGCCAAAGTCAGCATTTCCTGCATTCACCTAGCAACAGTTTTCTGCAGCTTCAACTATTTGCTGTTGCTATGTGAATGATAGGTGATCTGGACTTCCTGTTTGTTCAACTGGGAGATGCATCCAGCCATCCCTATAATACTACCAACATACATGAAGTATATAAAATGAAATGATATAAAATGGGTCAGGACCAAGAATTCTGAAGGACTTATGCGTGAAAAAGACACTCTGGGGAACAATACATCAGATGTAATTGTGAAATGAATGATAATTGCACATAAGGGAAGGATTCATAGAGGTTTCACTGTATGTTGTATGCATATTGGATTGCTTATGTGTTGTACAGCTCTCATCCTGTTGAGCAATTATTATGGAACACATGATCAGCAAGGCTATAAACATGGTGCATTTTCCTTGCAAATAAAAATGCTAATGAAATGTACATTTCTGTGCCAACTTAAAATACAAGACACAGTACTCAGTCTGTAAGAAAAAAGATGAAAATACAAAATATACTATGGTAGAATCAGTATTTACAGAAAGGTTCTGATAAGAATAGTCATGTACCAGCTGAGCTTGTAAAAAAAATTCTCTTGTTATCAGGAATGTGTCAAAATCACTTAAGAAAGTAAGACTTGTAATGTGGATTGTGAAAATGAATCATGTAATAATGTGGAATTTATACAGAATAATATTCTAGTCAAGGGAATGTCACCTGCAACATAAATTACAAAATAATTATGTCTTCAGACTCTTCCTTTTTTATGACATTCTTCTGCTTAATCAGCTTAATTTGTAAGTTCACACAGCCCAATCATTTTAATTGTTAAACATTATCCTTTTGTACATTGACACAATAAACTGTGATAAATTGTATGAATACAGTTATAACTAAAAATGGAAATATTAGCCATAGAACTTCGATGCAGGTTAACTTGATAATGCAACAATTCCAGCTGTTCTGCACAAACAGTGCTACTCCAATGTGAATATTCGAGCAGCTATGTCATCAATAAGCCAGTCAATTCCTTGAAGTAGATTTTGTCCTGTAACAGCACTGCACCATACAATCTGCCAATGATGAGTCTTAATTGATTCTAGCTCCAGTACCTGTAACATATAACATGATTTGTTTCAAAATCAACAACACATTCAAGCAACAGGAAGGGCACCTGAAAAAGAATAACGCACTGTGCAGAAATACATCCTGTAATGTGGAGAATATGACAAGTTAATTTTAACCTGCTCTCCTTTCATGCGATAAAATACACATATGAGATTGTATGTATGTCATCTTTGAGCTTCTTAACCAGTTTTAACCAAACTTGGTATGGACTTCTTGTTACTGTAGATCAGGGTCATCTACCTGAAATTAAGGAAGCATGTTTCTCCAAAACAATGGTCTATCAAACTGCTTTGTCTCATGTCCAAGAGAACAGTAATCTTCATAGCTGCATCCAGTAAGAAACTCAGATTTCATAGTTTTAAAATTTTTTCCAGTTACTGAGATTATGGGCCCACATTTTAACCCTTTACACTGGAATTACTCTCTACTGCTACTCATTTAGCACTTGGATTTTCCTTATTTTCATTTTGGAATGGCCTTCATAAAATGTAGGGCCACAGTGAAAGAGAACTAGTCATGCCAAGTGGTTTTTCTAGTTACTAAAGGATGGTAGAAGCTACTGAAAATGTAAAAACAGCAGTGTCAACCCCAGCATACCGACTGTATCAGGCACAATTGGCAGGCAGGGCCTGTCCAACATATGACATTCAGTAATAAATTAAATATTTTTATCTGGTATGAATTTTATAATTTTATACACATCTGCCTGCAATCACCCATTTTATGTACGTGCATATAGCCTTTGCTCAGGTTTCATGCCTCTTGCATGTCTTGCAGAAACATACAAATGTCCCATCAGTACAATTGCTAGGCCACCAGCTGAACACCTGGAGAACAAACAGTACAATTCCCAAGAGCATAGATTTTTTTGTCCAGTCTCCAGGGTCCACTGAGCCAAAGGGTCATGAGGCTTCTTTCCCCAGTGGTGAAGTGATCACAGTGCTAAGTTCTCCATCAAATGCATGAAGAAATAATACCACTTCTCCATACTAATTATATAGTATACTTATATAAAATGTACTGGCGTATGAGAGAATTAGTACAACTTTAAAATCCTTACCACCTTTATGGATTAGGACCTGTGTTTCAGAGTCCCTCATACTGATACATAATCATAACCTTGTGGAATTCATACATTATTTGAGACATGTCAGAGTGCAAGAACTTTCATCTGATACCTACAGAATCTGTAAGTTTCATCTGATTATAAACTTACATCTCTAATTTCTTCTGCATGTAATGCTCCTGGCAAATCCTGCTTATTAGAGAAGACCAGTAATGTAGCTCCAGCTAACCTCTGAAAAAGCAAAGGTTCAGAGCAAGATAAATTTTAAAGTTCTAAAGGATAAGATCTCACACATTGAAAAATGGTTATAGATTTTCTATCATTTACTTCATGGGAAAGGCGCTGTTTAACATTTCAACTGAGTTTTGAATATTTAAAACACTTGTTACATTATTTAAGATGTATGCATGGGATGTCATTTAATTAAAAGTATACCTGACATGAGATTTAAGGTTCTCATGGCAGTGATGGTGAATCTTGAGATGTGACACATTGTGATCTTCAGAAAATTTACTGATATTTTGGAGGAACATGATGCCTCCATCTTCAGGACAGAAGCATGAGAGTGGAGTCAGCACATTCCTCCTTAACATCTGTAAATTTCCACCAGACTACAGCGTCACATTCTAGATCACAGTACTTAATTAGGTGGTACTTTCCTAGTTCACAATGGACTAAATAAGAAGCTTTATACACACTGCTTTTGTAATTTGGCTATAGAGTATGCCATCAGGATGGTCCAAGAGACTAAAGAAAGGTTGGAATTTATTGCCTAAATCAGGTAATGATAAGAATTTCTTGGCCAAGTATACACATGCCATAAAGAACAATGCACATATTGTTCTATAATCCAGTGAACAACTTATGTGTAAGTATAGATCAGACTAATTACAAAAGTGCATCTGAAACAAATATTGGAAGAAAAAGTCATAATATATAAGGAAACAATTCAGAACATTCACAATATCTCATGAACAGAAACAATGTTCATGATGAAACTGGGTGAAAAGTACATTCTATGGATGCTTATATTCCACATATATGGATGTTGGTTATCCAGATCGGCTTGGCCCTATGGGGAAACATTTTCTTAATGTAAATATACTACATATTTCCATGGCTTAATTTTTCCCACCAATCATCAAATACATATACAGAATTATGTATTAATGTTTTATTTGTATGTAGCTCCTTTTCAAAGGAAAATCCAATTATCTGGATTTTCTGCACATCCAGATGGCCACATAATCTGTTTTATTTTCCACAGAAAGCCATTCTTTTTATGATTTTATCTTTTATTTTCAAATAAGATGTCTTCATAAACATGCAATAAAATGTCAATACCCACCCCAAATGGTTAAAGGTTAAACTCTCCTCAGTATGTTGACATCTAGTAGAAATTTAGCAAACTGAAGAAGAGTAACAGAAAAACTGGAACCAAAATGCCTTCTTTGTCATCAGCAGGTGCTTAGGAGATATATCTGTATAGTACTTGAAAAGGGTGAATACATTTCCAATAAGGGATCTCTTAAAGGTTAGGCCGCAGTCGTAACATATATTTTCTGTTATGATTTTGAACTGCATGAATTGTTTAAATGAATAATATACCTCCTCTCTGAGAAGGGCATGCAGTTCTTTTCTACAGTCATCTAATCTTCTCTTGTCAGCACTGTCAACTACCCATATCAGTCCATCTGTACTTTCAAAGTAGTTTCTCCAGTAAGAACGAAGTGACTTTTGGCCTCCAACATCCCAGACATTTAGTTTGTATCTGAAAAAAAGAAAGTCATATGTAGTTAAACTTTCATCATGTTCACACCACAAACAGGAAGTGTTTTTTTTTTAATTCTTATAACAAAACCAATGAGATGCACTAATTTCTCAAATTCATTTATGGAATGGAACTCTACATGTTTCGGACAGTCTCTCTGTCCATCATGAGTCCAACGCTGTACACATAGAAATAGGTATACATCATACAGGTTTTGCTGACTGCTTGTTAGCAGGATCAGGATGATCCTGCTAACTGTGCATTTGTTGGTACTGTAAGGATTGTATATCTGAATATTATTTTTTAACAGGCAACTTGCATGAACCTCACCGAGGACGGGGTCAAGCCACGTCATGGCCACCCCTGTCAAATACAGACTCAACTAGGATCTTCGTTTCTTATAACACACTATGCTTGCACACTAGTTTGTAACACCGCAATGTACTACACTAAATTAACCAAACATGCTTATATCATACGCAAATTATTACACACTTACAGATTATCATTCTACCATAACCTAAACAAGAAATGCGAATCAATCACAGAAAACACATTACCCCCTATGTTCTAAGGTTTTAATATTAAATCCTAAAGTTGGTGAAATAGTATTAATTTCTTCTCCATTGAACCTCTTCAAAATTGTGGTTTTCCCAGCGTTATCCAAACCTCTGACATTTTCAGTTAAGGAAATTTCAAAACATACAATTACGTAACACACTTAAATTGTCAGACAACGGTAACAAGGATACAGTATTAGTATTCTCATTTCTTTTTCCTTCAGTTTCATTTTTTTCAGGACTGTCAACAGACCCATATTTTTGTCACACTAATAAATCGCCACTCTTCTACACACAAAACACCTCAACAATCGGTCTGCTTTTAACATTGAAAATATCCCACGTGAGCAAGGACACCAACACACAGGCTTTTCAATCCTGCAGATATTTCCCATGTTGGGAAATTTCGAGAGATTTTACGCACAACGACGTTGGAGCAAAAATTGAATCCCCATAAACTCTTTTGGCATTCATAAAAGAAGAAGACAAACAATGTGTGTACCTCCTACCAACGAACTTTCATAAGACACAGCTAACAAAAATAACTTTTTTTCTCACACGAAATGTGCTATCCTTATGCCTCGTTTAATCTTTATCAACGGGTATGTTTCCAACTGACTACTTTGTCACAGCATTGTTGCTATTTGTAAAGATCAGTATTCTGTGATCCATGCAGTAATCATGTGAGATTAGATATTATGATAGGGATATGGTTAGTGTCCGTTCTGTTGCGATGCGAAGTTGTGACGGTGGATAACCGATTCGTGCCGTTTCGAATGACCGTAGTGCATTTATGTTGGTCTACACATTGGAGAAGAATGCTTAATCCTATCACCTACCATACTGCATTTTGTGTGATATTATTATTTGTCACATGTGTTATGCGGTCTGCTTTGTCAGCCGGGCACCATAACTTGGTCCAAGCAGCGTGATGTTGCATTATAAATCAAGCAAGTAATAATCATAGTCGTAGTTGTAGTGCGTGTGCATAATTGCAGCAGTGCGCTCCATTGTGCAAGAAAATCGTCAGGGACTTGACCGGGACTTTTGTGCCAGAATGATACAGCTCACTACCGGCAGTGGAGAAACTTAGTGGAATGAGAGCTGCCTTCTTCAGAGCTATTACGCAGCGAGAGGGTAGTGGTAATTCATTTCCGACGTTTCGGGAACCTATTGGTCCCATTGGGAAGGGTATGTAGTCAAACACAACGATGTAAATTAAGATGTATTTAACGGCTATACTAGACAACTACATGTTTCGGCCTTTACCTGCCATCTTCAGGTTGTCTTCAAGAGAACGTTAGGTGCTACTATATACATTGTGCGCGCACGTGATGCAGAGATCACTACATAGGGCCTTATTGCGTAATGTAATTTCTATATGCGGTGGTATGCTCTGGCTAGAGGCACGATAAATTTCTGGTGGCTAGTGTCGAGTTTGAAGTTTCTTGGTGCGCTGGTATTATGAAGAGGCGTGTTCCTCTTCTTTCCTCTTAATTAGGGTCGTGTTGGGGGGAGGCCCGTAAATGACCTTGGATGTACGGTCCCTTGCCTGTGGGGACAGAGATGAAGGGTGGTGAATTAATCCGACCTAATTATAAGCATACAAGATGACTTTAATACGCTCCATCCAAACATGAAGTTCACAGCAGTACCGGAATTAGACAACAAAATATTTTTTTTGGGACATTACTATTCGCAAGACCCCAACAAAATGGATATCCTCCATACACAGGAAACCATCCTTCACAGACAGCATTATCCCCTATTCCTCGAACCTCCGACCCCAACACAAGCACCCTGCCATAAGGTACCTATATAACAGGCTGAACACTTACCACCTGCAAAATGACGAATACATAGAAGACCTGGACGCCATCCATGACATCATGCTGAACAATGGATTCCCGGTCCACACAAACATAGCCCCCACCCCAAGACAACCTACCATGACCCCCACCCAAAAAAACAGACACGACTACGCAAAAATGGGACCCCTTCACATATATTGGTAGAGAGACCACTTTTATTACAAACCTTTTCAAGAAGACAGACCTAAGAATCACACTGCGCACCAACAACACTCTCCAGAAACTATTGATGCCAAAACCCCAAATCCTGGACAAATACAGCAGATCAGGAGCATACAAACTAACATGCCCGGATTGCAACAAGGCGTATGTAGGGCAGACGGGACGAAGCTTCACACAAAGGTTTAAAGAATACAAAAAGGCATTTAGGTCCAATAAGAACGCTTCAAACTACGCCAAATAAGCTCTGGAACATTCACACCCGTTTGGCCCCGTTCATGAAACAATGCAGATTTTGCAATACCAAGGTAAGGAAGCCCACCTCAACACCATAGAAAGATACTTTATTTACAAAGAATTTTCCAATAACAATCACCTAAATGATGAATTTAACATAACCCCCAACAAAATCTTCGATGCCTTACTAAAACCCCACTAGCCACAAAAAGCCCCATCCCACCAAGCCCCAACCAAGATATGCCTCCCGATTGAATATCTGGATGGGTTGTAATCCCAATTAAGAGGAAAGAAGAGGAACACCCCTCTTCATAATACTAGCGCACCAAGAAACTTCAAACTCGACACTAGCCACCAGAACCTATCGTGCCTCTAGCCAGAGCATACCACCTCATATAGAAATTATATTATGCAATAAGGCCCTATGTAGAGATCTCTGCATTACGTGCGCGCACAATGTATATAGTAGGACGTTAAGTTCTCTTGATTACAACCTGAAGATGGCCAGTAAAGGCCGAAACATGTAGTTGTCTAGTATAGCCGTTAAATACATCTTAATTGACATAGTTGTGTTTGACTACATACCCTTCCCAATTTTCACACACACAACCAAGTTTCTATCGGTCCCATCTTCAAGGATCAAGAATCCAAGAAGGGTGCCGTTAACCGAAGTACACAGTGTAATTAGTATCTAAAGTAACTTGTAAATGGCCATTGAAACGTGAGTTTTACAATCACGTAAATTCAACAACCGCTAGCCAAGTTTCGGATAACTGGGATGTCATCAGCATGGATGTCACATACATCTACTATATTCCGTTCTCCACGAGGCCTATGAAGACAAGATGATCATAAGACGTCTCGGCATACCAAGAACTATGGGATTAGGTTAATCTCGTATAAGAATTTGAAGAGTATGTGGAAGAGATGCCATTAGCACAAAACCTTGCTTATGTCAGTGCTCCAGTAGAATGTGAATTTCCTGATGTTATGCCACACGATCTGCAACGGCACAAACCAATTTTTGTAGATCTTGAAATTAATGGAATAAAGTGAAAAGTAACTAGGGAGAAGCGGATCATATAGGGCCTATGTCACTGCGTAATCTCTGCGCAAGGATCTGGGCTGTGATGTGAAATAGAAGTAGAATTCTCGTGACTCGGCATTTATATTCATGAAAAAAGAAGACGACAAAGTTCAAGTGCGGTGGCATAACTGCAATGAAATGTACTCATTCACTTATCGAATTTTTATTGACTGTGGCAAAGATGTAAGCAGGAATACATTCAAATATACAACCTGAAGCTAAATTGCCAGATTTTTTATTTGCTCATAGTGGTTTGGTGAAGATACAAACTTTCTGGGATATACACCGTGTCGTTGAGTTATAGTTCACTACGTTTTGAAGGATCGTATTGTATTATCAAAATCAGAAAGTCAGAAAAACCTTTCTTGACCGAGAAGGTGAACCAGCCGCTATCCTTCGAAACGTCGGTTACTGTAACATAAAGGACATGGCTTGATATCCCAGAAGGATCTTCTGAAATTTAATTATCTAAGCAAGTCATTCATAAGGTAACGACAGAGAAAATGATAAACCTTTTCAAATGTGACATCCACTTAGACATGGGCAATCAAAGGAATATTGTACGTTAATTGTAACGCATAAAATGACCTGCAACATAAATGATAAAAAAAATTGTAGAAGTTCATGCACAATTATTAGAACTACGGAAGACGTTTTTGTACGACAAATTAAGAGCATGGATTTTTGTAAATTTTACCGCAAACAGGAACGGCATAAAAACACATGGTTGTTCAGGATTAAAGAAAGGGATTAATTGAAACAATGTGAAGCTAGATTGGTGTCCAGGAATTCATTCAGAAACAGGGGAAATATATGTTGATTTTTTTAAACTGGTAGTGCAAAATAAATTGGCAAGACATGTGATTGCTTCAGCTGCAAAATTGAGTACGGAAATCTATCACGCTGTCGTAACTATTGCATTTTTGAATGGTGTTCTACCAGAGGTGTGTGTGGACACATCCTGAAAGTTGTAGACGAACGTAGTGTCAATGACGAGATAGTGGAATCACCGCAACGAGTAGGCCTTCTAATTCTACTTGAGGATAAATTTCAATAATCACTTAAAAACTCTGTACATATTACACAATAAATGATTAGTGTGGGCTTATTGTAGCAATCTACGTAAATGAACTACATATCATTTTAAACAACGGGGAAAGGGAAATGGATTTAAGGCAAATATGATGGGAACGTTTATATTGAAGGCCTATGAGTCAGCATTATGTGTAGAACGAGTTCGCGGCAACGCAGGAAGATTAATGCTGTAATGAGAGATTGGCAGAATTGCATAGATGTCTTGAGTACATTCCAAATGTCAAACTGCAAACGTATTGAAGTTTTGTTAATCAAGATTGTCATGTTTATATTCTTGACCTTCAATCGATCCTTTATAGTCAAAAAACACCGGAAAGGTACTTTAGCGTTAGTAAATTTGCATTAAAAAGAGAATCTGTCGCCATCTGCTACTGTGTAGAAGAATTTACCTCATTTTAAAATTGTACATTTATTACAACAACATGTGTCAGTACGGTGGCGGTTACGAGATGTATATGAATTGCTTGTTTTTAAGTGTGACAGTGTAAACTTCCTTTGTAATCGACACATTGACTCTTCTCAAGCACATCAAGATCTGCTTGAACCACATTCAGCTACCATGAAGGTAGAGAGTAGCACATTCTTCCGAAACGTCGGAGCCCTCGTTGTACAAAATTTACGAACCAGCTATGATAACCTAAAATATGTGTAACCAAATCATGTGTACATCCTGGACTGGTCGGTGTGGAATGCAAATACATTCCGTTTTTCGGTTGCGATTGTAAGATAGCTGTTGGTGAGAAAAATGTTTCGTTTTGTATCCATGACGCACGGTTGTAGTTCGTGGATAAAAATGGCGTCTAGTGGTTCGGCGTATAGCAGTGATGCTCCGGGTGATTTTCATTTATCGTCTTCAACAGAAGATAGTGGCAGCAGATATAGTACCTCTGTCGAAAAGTGCCCTTTATGTTGCTACAATAGAAGGACATTTTACTGCAATCAGTGCATTCAGGAAGGAAGTTTTTTTCATTCTAATAACCATTACGCCGAGAGGTACAGATACGCAAAGTAATACTGCAACACTTTACCGTCACAATAGATCTTACCTACTTGTGTTGAATATATCGTTAAGTAGTGCAGACTCATTGTTTTTGGAGGAACTGTTATTTTTTCTCACGCGCGAAGGCTTGTCATTTTACTCTCCCAATTGTAAGATTACTGTATTGTGGGATGTGCTCTGAAGATGGAGGTAGAATGTTTAACCGAAACGTTGCTAGCTTTCTAGCATCCTACACCTAGACATGCCCTGGAAGAAAATAATCGTCATAGTCACTGCTCTGGTAACTGAAAGAGTTGCTCGTGACTTTGAAGTTGGTACTTTGGTTTGTATTTAAGTGGTTAAGTTCATTTTGTCACAGTTGCCAGCTGAGAAATATGTGTCTGAAAGAACTTAGTTTTAAAGTGCTTCATATCCAGTGTTAGGCTTCAACAGCAGTTCACTTGTCTTCTCATGTATTAGTACGAGATGTGGAGAATTTATGGCATTATTATGGGAACCTCTTACCCTCCATAACAAAAAATTACAAATGTGACGGTACTGCCTGGATTAAGTGTAAATAATATCAGAATATCTTTCTCATGGACTGATTATAAATTCACCACATAAATTAATTTCTTGAATGGGCTGCATCTGTATATTGGTTGTTATTACAACCCTTTTCTGTGCAGTGAATGCATGTTGTTTTTTTTTTCTTTCCATAGGCTACCAGTTCCTTATGCTGTCTAGTTACATGAAAATGTTTTCGATGAAAATGCTTATGAAACACCACCTTAACTTCTTAAGGAGGAACTGACATACATATATTGTCACGATTACATTGTAAGGCTAGGTTTATTTGATTTTAAACAAGTAATCTAATACATAGAATCAGATGTACTTGTAACTTTATTGCATTCTAACAGAATGTGTATATAAGCTACATTGTGCTGTTTTTTAAGGTTTGCTGAGAAATGGGTTCAGCTCATGAGGTTACGTAATGATAAGAAGCAGCTGCAGGAACGGTGTAATATCTTCCTTCAGAGGAATCTGCATTTAGATCAGTTGGTAAGTATTGTTTTCCAGACTTAAATTTTATGGACTTGTTTAGAATTCAGTTCAAGTCCAACAGAATTTTTTTAGATGTGTAAGACATCCAGCTCCTTTGGATGATGGTAATGATTTTTGTTGGGTTCTGTTAATTTTCCACTCAAGATACATGTTGAGAACAGTTGTTTTCATACAAGACTGAATTTATTTCAGGGAAGGCAGGAATTCCACAGATTTATGTTTTTATCTTAGATATTGCTTAGAAAATTATGTGCTGGGATGTGATGTTGTTTGGTCTGTTAAAAATTTATGGATGTTGCTGAGGGGCCTGCTGTCACTATCTTCAGGGCTGTCTTTCATTTTCTGACCTACATTTTTTAATAGTGTGTCTCAAATATTTACTGTTGTGGAACGTGTTTGACAACACCCTCAACAAACATTTTTTTTAAATGTCTGTTTTCATTGGAACATTAAATGCAAAGGTATGGATTATTCCCTATTATATTTCAGGAACTAGTTTTTATTGTACTTATGTAATGTGATGGGTGGATCTGCTTGCTGTCCATTGGGACCTAGAAGTCAGGTAAAGTGTTAGAATTTGGTATCTTCATGGTATGTTTTGAATTGAGACTACTGTGGTATTACATCCTTTGTTGTTGCATATCTATATAACCCTGTTTTCCAGATATGCAGGCACAAAGCAAGTAGTATCAGCTGTACTGGAAATATGTAGGAACTCTTCCTTCAGGCCACCCAGAAAGTGAATCAAGGATGATATGTGTCTATTAAAATATCAATGAATTTGAAGATTTAAACCGCGTGAGGATGTTATACTGTGTTGGTTGGTAAATTGTGACTGATATTTCAAGGGCACTGCACTTTTCCAGAGGAGATGAACTGATTGAGCTAGACCTGAACTTTCATTTCGCTAATCCATGATAGTCACAATTGAACTAAGAGAAACCAGTTGCAACTGGCTTGTGCGCCAAACCATACTTGCATAAGTGCGACAGTCCAAATTGTTGTGACCACATATACAATTACTGTGTGATAGGTGACAAGGAGACGGCATTAAAGCTTTGAAAATCAAAAGCTAGTAGTGGTTTAGGCTGTATAGAATTACTTTTGGCTTACAAGTTTTGTGCTACTTTATCAAGAGAGGGAAGCCACATAATTTTTGCAGTCTTAACATAGTTTTTGAAATACTGTGTTCTTTTCTGGGTATGATATAATGGATAGATGTAATACACTGTTGTCAGAACTTTTTAGAGTTTAGCAAAACTTTTGGATTTTTGTGGCTGTAGAAACAGACATTATGTAGGCATCAATTTGTTAGGATAATCCATTACTTCATTTATGGTCTTAATTCATAATTAATGGTCATAATTAATCGGATGTTTTGGAAAGTTTCTGGTGTCATCATAGCTTTGGTTAATGTCTCTTTGTGTTGTCAATGGACTCAGTCTAATGCCACTTTTTTTTTTAAACATGTACAGTTTGCTGATTAAGGGTGAAGGTGTCTACTGGCAACGAAATTCCTCTGGGGATATAGTGGATGATGCATGAAACTGACCACTTACCTCCATCTGGTGCCAAGGTTAAGAATACATGGAGCTACACATGCACCCTCCATATGGCATGTTTCTTTAAGAATAGAGGCATCTTTACCTGTACCTGTCATTTGTCACATGATTTCGTGCATATATTGTGATTCTCAACAAGAAAAATGCTGTGCTAGTTGGCTGAAACCATAACTCTTTTGACTTGTGTCTGGGGTGTGCCTGGATTGAATCTCAGCCTCATCACCAACTAAACTCATGATTTTTTTTTTAACCAGACCCTTCAAATGCTGGGATAGTACCTTACAGCAAGCCATGCTGTTTCCTGCCACATCCTTTCCATTTCATTATTCACTGTCATTCACTTTTCTGACACACTGATAGTGTTGTTAACTTGCAGATAAACAAATGAATGAAACACGTGTTGGCCCTTACTGTATCTCACAGTGGTTCATTGCAAACACATGTAATGTTCATTGCTGACTGATTATGATGTATAAGTTGTCATTGACCAGTGACCAACGAAACACTTGTTCAGGCAAAATTTTTTAAACTGTTGCTTGAATCCTCTCTCTCTTAATTGTAAGCAAAACAGATGATTGAGAGCATTAGTGGATTCATCAGTTTGCATAGCTGAAACCTCAACTGTATTCATACAGGTATTTAACTCATGTCTGATAGTAAAACTCGTGTTTTCAGTTGTTCTTAAAGCACTGAACTTTGAAACTGAAATTGCGCTGGTAAATCTCTGTGTGACTATTATCAAAGACATGAGAAACAATGTCTGCTGTGGAGAGTGGTAAGATTTTTGGTTTAATTTGGGACTCAGGACAATGAACAGTGGATTACTCATTTTGTAAGATATTTAGCATATATTTCATTTTCACAGAAGGACAGGACAGTGTTTTATATAACATTGATTTCAATTGCTCATACTGCAGAGATGAATGACCTATGAGTAAGAAACAGTGGTAGAATGACATTGACAGTTGCAAACTGAAGTACCTGAAGAAAACCCTGTCCTCACGTCACTTTGTTTGTCACAAATCCCACTTGGAATGCCGTGAGATTTAACTCAGGCCTTCACAGTGACAGGCCAGCGATTAACCGCCAGAACCATGGCAAGGCCAGTTTTATGTTCACCTTTAATGGCAAATGAAAAGTAACTTTGAGAATTCTTCAGTTCACATTTAAAAACATATTACTGAATTTTCTCACCTTGATGGAATTTTGGGCATAAGTCATATGGAGTATGTAGGTAATAACATGGGAGAGAAATTCAATTTTGTAGCTCTGTAAATAATTCAGAATATTTGAATTGTGATGACACATATAACTCCTACTAATGCCATTTCTATATTTAATGTTTTTCCTTTTAGGTTATGAGATGTGATTGGAAAATAATTCTGTGCACACACATTTCTTTTGTAGTTGTGTTTAATTTGATAGGGTGTAAAGTCCATTGTTTAAAGGCCACATATAATTAACTTTTTCTCTCTGGAATGGCTGAGGTGCTTTCCTTCATTTCTCTTATTAAACACCAAATAAATTTAAGACAAGCACGTTATCTGAGAGGATAAGTTCATGTTTAGTTTGAAAATTTTTAACATGTGTTCTATTCGTATGTTATGAAATGCAGGTGATTCTTTAACATTAGGCAAATTTATTGTCGAGGTCTAATAGTTTCAGAACACTGCAATTAAAATAATTCTTAACAGTGGTTAATAAACTTTCAGCGGACAGAAATTGATGCGTGCCATGAACGAATAGCACTGCTACAAATGCTGATAAAGGAAAAAAGGAAAAATCTTGAAGCAGGTAAAGTCCTATTGAAAATATTACAGTTCTTGAAATTGCCTTACAGTCTTGACATAGTGATGCTTTAGAATGATATAATTTCTGGTGAGCCTTTTAACTCCCAAATAAGAAGTGATGACCTTTAGTGTATAATATTTACTTTTTAGTTGCGATATATTGTGCAGTTTCGGACATAACTTTATATTGCATGACAGAAGTGCAGTCTTTAGTCCAGAGCACTGTTTCTGCTTTATACCTCTGTGTAGTTCTCTCACACCTGTCACCCAAAAGGAAAGGAGAGTATTACAATATATATAAGCAGAGTTACCAGGAAATCACACAATTACTTTGTTTCTTACACATGTGATGTTTTGCTTTACTGTGTAAAGGAAAGTTATAATATTATAAGTGAATGAATTCAATGTTTTCATGTTGATAAACTGCAGATAAACCAAAAATAGCAGATATGGTTAGACAAAGCCAGGATCGAAATGCAAGACTAAAACTGTGTGAAGCAAATGTGTGTAAAATGGAGCAGTGTACATATGACATGGAATTGAATGCATCTACAAACTCTCTAATGGTGCAGAAAGAACAGCAACAACTGAAGGATATGGTCCGAGCCAGCATACAGCAACTTGTTCAGTACATCTTTCCAATAGAACCAGTGCCACCAATACCGAGGTTAGATGATACATCTGTATCAGACTTTCCCATTACATTTGATGCAGTTTGTACCCAGGTAGGAAGTTACATATGCATAATTTAGTATTTCATCATACCAGTGCAGATGGTTCCAAAGTTAGAACATGTTTGTTGTACTCCCAGTATAGATGGTACCCTGGCTATCAATGACTTTTGGGTCATTCATTGAGGTTTTCAAATATCTTTCAGACAGTATTGTCCATATGCTGTCCAGTATACATATTATGTTTTCCCATAGATCTTGTAGTTTGTAGGCTTAGGATCATGAAAAATGCTGTCTTTTGAAAGTCTGTACAGATGGATGCCTGGCAATTGTTTGTGGAGAACTGAAATGAGGTGTCCAGCTGTCTTTGCATGTGAACAAAAAAAAGTATTATACAATACAAACCTTATAAGACACATTTATTGATCTTTAAGGGGCCACTTAACCTTATTATGAACACAAGTAAAAAGTACAGGCATGTGGGGGAGTGGAGGTATAGCTCCAGAATTTCTTAACTTCAGTACTAGGTGGAGGTGAGTGGTCAGATTCACACACTGGACACTTTACCCCAGGAGATAATGCCCCTGTTACCCATTCATTAGGAAGCTGCCTGGGCTGTGTGTATTAGTACCTCTAATGTTTCTGATAATCCCCGAATATTTGTGCCCAAATGAAATTAATTTCACCATTAATGAGGGTTATACAGTGACGAAGGTCAGATATCTTTTTGCTTCATATGAAATTTGAAAATATGTCATTCAGAGTTCCTCATTTTGGTGCTGTTGTATGTTGGCAGTGATGAAGTCTGTGAGGTACCAAGAGATACTGTTACTGCTCTCGCAGATGCAACTCGCACAGCCTATATCCGTGGTCGTTGGGTGTTCACTGATAGTTCTGGCCAACTACAGCATTGCATTGTGTCACCCTCTTTGCCTGATTCAGGTGACTACTCTGCCTACAATGCGTGGGGTAAGCAAGTCACTGTGAATTCTTTGTAGTGTTAGTTTGCAGTGGCCTCCTGTTAACTGGCTTAAATGGGACTGTGTGGTGGGTGGTTAATAAAAAGGTAATTTAATGCAGAGAAATACTGAATACAAGAAAAATATTAGAAGTGCAGCTTCAAGTTAAAAATCTGGCATATGCTAAGCACTGCCATTATTTATCTGTTACACTTACACCATGCAATAATAATCTTTAAAATGTCTATAAAAGCAACAATAATGTAACATAAGTTATCAAATTCATTATGAAAGTCACCATAATAACTGTACATATTTATAAGCTGGAGAATCAGTTACATAAACCTACTGTCAGCCTGTTTGAAAAGTTTTCTTTGTACGCAGTCATTGTTGCAAGGTGGCCTGCTGTTATATGCGAAACCTTGACACTGTGCAAGACATTTTTCCTCCTTAAATATGAAAATTATTTTGTTCATTATTTTCCCATGTGATTTGTTTTCCTATATCAAAGAACTTACCACCAAAAAGCATGCAACAAACTCCACAGAACTAATATTTGACTAACTTTATACATCTTTTGTGCCAGCATGTATGTGTATAATTTTCTAAGCATTTTCTTCAATTGTGTATGGCCTGGACTCCAAGGTAAAGACTTTGCAAGCACCATTTGCAAAATATACATACATGCTTTAGGTTTCTGTGACCATGCATTATGAGCAAATTGTGAAGTGAGAGAGAAAACCAACAAGATGCAACAGTTAGATGTTTATTTTCAACAATTTCTCAACATGTTCTGGGCATCATTATGCCCATCTTCAGGAGAACAAGACGTATGTTACTGCATGTGGTGTGCTGCGCTGGTTCTGCTGGATGTGGTTGGTAGCAGTTGTGGGGCGCTGCCTTGTGGGGTGCGAGCAC
>Ga0123354_10006942_pt1 | contig 16922 bp, 17 predicted proteins | sample TergutLab28metaG_2_FD_97872 | JGI IMG/M metagenome (GOLD analysis project Ga0123354, IMG submission 97872) | Labiotermes labralis P4 segment gut microbial communities from Petit-Saut dam, French Guiana - Lab288 P4 | ecosystem: Host-associated > Arthropoda: Insects > Digestive system > Gut ...
ACTTGCTTCCCTGCTGGAGTCGCTGACGCGGACACCGGCTTTGCCGGACATGCTCGACCAGGCCGCCGCGTGGTTCGCGCAGCGTTGGCAAGCCGACGGCGCCCTGATCTGGCAGGTGGTGCCGGGCGGCGAGATCGTCGCCATGGCCGGATACCCGCCGGACCTGCCTGACCTGGGTGCCGTAAGGATACCGGTGGGCAGCGGCGTGGTCGGCCGGGTCGCGGCCGACGCCGTCCCGGTAGCTCTGATCGACGACAGCCCCCGCAACCTGGCGCATCGCCGGCTGCTGGGGCTTTCTACCGGTGCGGTCGTGTCCCGGCTGTGCGTCCCCGCCCGACTGCCGTCGGGAGCGGTCGTGGCGGTGGTGGCCCTTCACCAGCGCACGCGACGGGCGTTCACGGGTGACGAGACGGACCTGTGCCAACGGGCGGCCGACCTGTTGGCCCTGCGTATCGGCCTGGACACCGCCGCCGCCTCTGAGGCTGCCCAACTGGCCGCCCGGGACGGCCTCGTCGCCGCCACGGTGAATGCCCAGGAAACCGAACGCCGCCGGGTCGCGGCCGATCTTCACGACGGGGTGAGCCAGGCGATCGCCGGGCTGACCTTCCACCTGTCGGCGGCGGTGGCCGCTCTGGCCGACGACGACACCGACTACGCGCGCGAGCAGGTGGGCGCCGCCCGGGCGCTGGCCGATCTGGCGATGGGTGAGACGCGGGCGGCCATCACCGGCTTGCACAGCCCGGTGATCGACGACCTCGGACTGGCGGCCGGCCTGGCCAGCATGGCGAGAGTCATTCCCAACCTCGACATCGAGGTGGCGGCCGATGACGTTGAACTGTCGGCGGCGGTGACCGCGTCGCTGTTCCGCATCGCGCAAGAGGCCGTCCAAAATGTGGTCAAGCACGCAAACGCCCGGCACGCCTGGATTCAACTGGCGAGCCGGGGCGCGTCCGTGGTGCTGTTGATCAGTGACGACGGCGACGGCTTCGTGGCGCCCGTCGGCGACGGCGTGTCGGCCGGGGCTGCCGCCGGACACTACGGGTTGGCCGGCATGGCCGAGCGGGCGCGTCTCATCGACGGGCGCCTCTTCGTCCGCTCCGCCCCCGGTGAAGGCACCACGATCGAGGTGACGGTGCCGATTTGATCGTCAAAATTCCCCTCCTTAGGAGGGGTGCCGGCGGAGCCGGCGGGGTGGTCCTCCGAACGTATGCAGAAACGTGACCGACCACCCCGTCAGGCCCTTAGGGCCTGCCACCCCTCCCCAGAGGGGAATTTACGGCGTTCCATCAGCCGCTGCAGCAGCGGTGTGAAGATCAGTTGCATGGCGAGATCCATTTTCCCGCCGGGCACCACGATGGTGTTTTTCCGCGACATGAACGAATCGTGCAGCATGGCCAGCAGGTACGAGAAGTCGATGCCGCGCGGATCGCGAAACCTGATCACCAGGAAGCTCTCGTCCGCCGACGGGATGTAGCGGGCGACAAACGGATTGGACGTGTCCACCGTGGGCACCCTCTGGAAATTGACATCCGTCTCCGAGAACTGCGGGCAGATGTAGTTCACGTAGTCGGGCATGCGCCGCAGGATGGTGTGCACCACCGCCTCATCGGAATAGCCGCGGGCGTCGCGGTCCCGGTGCAGCTTCTGGATCCACTCCAGGTTGATGATCGGCACGACGCCGATCTTGAGATCCGCATACTTGGCGATGTTCACCTCCGTCGTGACGATCGCACCGTGCAGCCCCTCGTAGAAAAGCAGGTCGGTGCCCTCGGGGATGTCGCTCCATTCGGTGAACGTGCCCGCTGGCTGGCCGTAGGTGGCGGCTTCGTCGGCGTCGTGCAGGTATCGGCGGATTCGGCCGGTGCCCGTTTGACCATAGTTGAGGAAAAGCTGCTCCAGGTCGGTCATCAGGTTCGCTTCGGGCGAGAAATGGCAGAAGTTGTGGTTGCCGTCGGCCTCGGCCGTGGCGATCTTGGCGGCCATGTCGACGCGGTCATAGCGGTGAAACGAGTCGCCCTCGACCATGACGGGCGTCATGTGCTCCCGACGGAAGATCTGCTCCATGGCATGGGAGACGGACGTCGTGCCGGCACCGGAAGATCCGGTGATCACGACGACAGGGTGTTTTTGTGACATGTTCAGCTCCGAAATAGTGATCTGGTATTGAAAAGGGATGATTCGTAGTAGGGCTCGTCTGTGTCTTGCGTGTGATACTGCTCGATCCGCTCCACTTCCTCGCGCGAACCAAAGATCAACGGAACCCGTTCATGGATGTCGGCGGGTTGCACTTCAAGCATGCGGGCCCTGCCCGTGGAGGCTTTTCCCCCCGCCTGCTCGATCAGGAAGGCGACCGGGTTGGCCTCGTACAGCAGCCGCAGACGTCCGCTGGCCGCCGGCTGCTTGGTGTCCGTCGGGTAGAGGAACACGCCGCCGCGGGTCAGAATCCGGTACGTTTCAGCCACCAACGAGGCGATCCAGCGCATGTTGAAGTCCCGCCCTCTCGGGCCGGTGCTGCCGGCCAGCAGCTCGTCAACGTAGCGCTTGATCGGCGCTTCCCAAAAGCGTTCGTTGCTGGCGTTGATCGCGAACTCGCTGGTGGTCTGCGGCACCCGCATGCCCGGATGGGTCAACTCGAACTCGCCCACCTCAGGGTTCAGGGTGAAGCCGTCCACACCGGCACCGGTGGTGATCACCAGCATGGTCGACGGCCCGTAGAGGACGAATCCGGCGCACACCTGCGCGGTGCCGGGCTGCAGGAAGTCTTCGGCGGTCGCCACCTCGCCCGGGCGTGGACTGCGCAGGATGGAGAAAATCGTGCCGACCGAAATGTTGATGTCGATGCTGGATGAACCATCCAGGGGATCCATCGCCAGCAGGTACTTTCCCCGCTTGTAGGCGTTCGGGATGGGGAATACCTCTTCAAGATCCTCGCTGAGAATGCCTGTCAGATGGCCGCCCCACTGCGTCTCGTCAACGACGATTTCGTTGCTGACCAGGTCAAGCTCCTTGGGCGATGAGCTCAGCGTTCCGGCCAACCCCCCTAGGCGGACCCGGTTTGAGATGATCTTGGCGGATGTCGCCACGGCATTGAGCAGCGCGGAAAAGTCGCCGGTAGCTTCGGGGTGCTGGTGCTCCTGCTCGATGGTGTACCGGGTCAATGTCATTCGGCGGGACATGGGTCACACCGCCGCTTCGTCTTGGCCTAGATAAAACATCCTCAAACCGTAGGCCTTGTCGGGGGCCTTGGGCATCACCCCAAGAGCGAAACCTGGGGGGTGAGGTCTGAGGGTGCAATCCTCACCCGTCGATTCACCCAATCATGCGTATCGGCCAGGCCGGGCGACAGAGCATCATGGGTGCCATGACTGTTCAGAATCCTGCCACACCCGCCCGCTGGGACCCCGGAGTGCACAGCTACGCCAGCATGGGCTACTACGATCCCGACTATGTTCCGAAAGACACCGATGTGCTGGCGGTCTTCCGGGTCACCCCGCAGGACGGGGTGGACCCCGTAGAGGCGGCCGCGGCGGTGGCGGGGGAGTCGTCCACGGCCACCTGGACGGTGGTTTGGACCGACCGGTTGACGGCCAACACCCACTACCAGGCACGGGCCTACAGGGTCGACCCGGTGCCGGGGCGGCCGGGCGAATACATGGCGTACGTGGCGTACGACATCGACCTGTTCGAGGAGGGCTCGATCGCCAACCTGACCTCGTCGATCATCGGCAACGTCTTCGGGTTCAAGCCGCTCAAGGCGCTCCGCCTGGAAGACATGCGGATCCCCGTCGCCTACGTCAAGACCTTCCAGGGGCCCGCCCACGGCATCGTCATGGAGCGAGAGATGCTCAACAAGTACGGCCGGCCGATGCTGGGCGCCACGATCAAGCCGAAGTTGGGGTTGTCCGCCCGCAACTACGGACGCGTGGTGTACGAGGCCTGCCGCGGCGGCTTGGACTTCACGAAGGACGACGAGAACATCAACTCCCAGCCGTTCATGCGCTGGCGCGACCGGTTCCTGTACTGCATGGAGGGTGTCAACCGCGCCGTCGCGGAAACCGGCGAGATCAAGGGCCATTACTTGAACGTCACCGCCGCCACGATGGAGGACATGTACGAGCGGGCCGAATTCGCGAAGGAGCTCGGCTCGGTGGTGGTCATGATCGACCTCACAATCGGCTACACCGCAATGCAGTCGATGGCCAACTGGGCCCGCCGCAACTCGGTGCTGCTGCACCTGCACCGGGCCGGGCACTCCACGTACACAAGGCAGAAGACGCACGGGGTGAGTTTCCGGGTGATCGCCAAGTGGGCCCGGCTGATCGGCGTCGACCACATCCATGCCGGCACGGTCGTCGGCAAACTGGAGGGCGATCCGGCCACAACGCGCGGCTACTACGACACGCTGCGCGAGGACCGAATCCTCACCAACCCGGCGCACGGCATCTACTTCGACCAGGACTGGGCGTCAATGCCGGGCGTGATGCCGGTGGCCAGCGGTGGTATCCACGCCGGCCAGATGCACCAGCTGGTGGACATGTTCGGGGACGACGTGATCATGCAGTTCGGTGGCGGCACGATCGGTCATCCTTACGGCATCGCCGCCGGTGCCGAGGCAAACCGGGTCGCGCTGGAAACCATCATCAAAGCCCGCAACGAGGGCCGGGACATCATGCGCGAGGGTCCCGATCTGCTGCGCGCCGCGGCGGCCAAAAACAAGCCGCTGGAAGCCGCCCTGGCCACCTGGGGCGAGATCACATTCGACTACACCTCCACCGACGCCCCGGACGCGATTCCGACGGCGAGTGTTTGACAGAAAGGAGCTGACAATGAGACTTCGCCATGGAGCATTCAGCTATCTGCCCGATCTGACGGACGACGAGATCGCCGCCCAAGTGCGCTACGCGCTCGATCAGGGCTGGCCGGTGTCGGTCGAGCACTCGGACGACCCACATCCTCGCAACATCTACTGGGAGATGTGGGGCCTGCCGATGTTCGATCTGACCGAACCGGACGGCGTGCTGCGCGAGATCAACGATTGCCGCTCGACGTTCCCCGATCACTACGTCCGAGTGATGGCCTACGACGCCCGGCTGGGCCGCCAGACCACCGCGCTGAGCTTCCTCGTCCAGCGGCCAGCGGTCGAGCCCGGTTTCCGTCTTGACCGCACAGAGTCCGAGGGACGGGTCCAGCGCTACGCGGTGCACTCGTACGCCACGGAGCGGCCCGCCGGGTCGCGCTACGGCTCATGACCTCCGGGTTTCAGCTGTATCAGCCGGGGAGGGAGCCGTCACCTGGCCGCGTCCCAGGTGACGGTGCCCCAGCAACCGACCTGCCGGAGGTCCCCCTGGCCGAGGACGCCGAGATCGATCTGACACAGGACGCGGCGGCGGTCGCCGTCCGTCAGGTACTGGACGAAATCGATGCCGAACTCGTCGGCCTGGCCAATGTCAAGAAGCGCATTGCCGAGATCGCGGCGCTGCTGATGGTCGATCGGGCGCGGGCTCAGTTCGGGCTGTCGGCCAGCCGGCCGACGCTTCACATGAGCTTCACCGGCAGCCCCGGCACGGGCAAGACCACCGTGGCGATGCGGATGGCCCAGATTCTTCACGCCCTGGGCTACCTGGCCAAACCGACCGTGCACCTGGTGGGGCGCGACGACCTGGTCGGGCAGTTCATCGGGCACACCGCGCCCAAGACCAAACAGGCCATCGCCCGGGCCGCCGGCGGGGTGTTGTTCATCGATGAGGCCTACAACCTGTATCGCGCCGACAACGAGCGAGACTACGGCCAGGAGGCCATCGAGATTCTGCTGGCCGAGATGGAGTCTGAGCGCAGTTCGCTAGCGGTGATCTTCGTCGGCTATCCCGATCGCATGGACACTTTCTTCTCCGCGAATCCGGGGCTGTCCTCGCGGGTGGCCCACCATATCGCCTTTGACGACTACAGCACCGGTGAGCTTGCCCAGATCGCCGACCGGATGCTGGCCCAAGACGAGTACGTTTTCGATGACGCCGCCCGCGTCGCGTTTGCCGAGTACCTCGAAGTCCGGGTGACCCAGCCGAGATTTGCGAACGCTCGCAGCGTCCGCAACGCCCTGGAGCGGGCGCGGCTGCGGCACGCCAACCGGCTGGTCAGCCTGGGACGGCCGGTCAGTCTCGTCGAATTGCGCACGCTAACTGAGGCGGACATCCGATCCAGCAGCGTGTTCGATGCCGCCGCTAGCGACCGCCCAGCCACAGATCCGGGTTGAGGCTAGGCTGGCCGACGGTGCCCGAGCCCGTCGTCGGCGACATCATTGAAGCCGACTGGGTGGGGGAGTCGTGCCCGCCTTGGGACGGCGAACCGGACTCGCTGCCACTCTCCGACGGTGAACCCGATTCGGTGCCGCTTTCAGAAGGGCTTTCCGAGGGTGAACCAGACCCTGAGCCGGAACTGCTGTCCGACGGTGAACCGCTGCCGGAGCCTTCGGCCGAAGACGAAGACGTGGCCGAGCTATCGCCACCGCCCTGGCCGCCACTGCCGGAAGGCGGGGGCGGGTTTTGGAACAGCAGTATGACGATCAGCAGCGCAATTGCCGCCAGGGCCAGCATCAACAGCCATGACACAAGCACGGACACCCAGCTGCCCCGATCAGTCCGTCCACCCCAGGGCAGCGGCCAACGCCGCCAGTTCCCGGGCTTGGTTTGGGTGATCCACGGCAACTGGAAGCCCGGGCCGCGTACCGTCCCCAGAGGCGGTGTGCTCGACAGGTCGACGCTGCGCAGCACCCGGTCGGCTTCGGCGATGGCGTCGACCGTGCCGTCATAAGCCAGCGCCACCCACGGTGCCGTCGGCACATCGCTGGTCGGCACCGGTTCGTCCGCTTCGGGGCGGAACTTGTCGGCCAGGCGACCGTCGTCCTGGTCCGTGCCGCCGCGCGCGATGACCGTGTCGGCGTGCATCTTGTTGACTTCGCCAGCCAGCCTGTCGCGGGCCGCCGCGTCGTCGGTGGCGCCCTGGCTGAGGACGATCAGCATGACGGCGGCCGGTTCCGCGCTGTTGCTGGACGGGGCACCCGGCTTGGGCTGGGGTGCTGCCTCGTGGGCCAGGAAGGCGATGCCGCTGGCTCGAGCCGCCAGACGTCCGTCCAACCAGAAGTCACCGATCCGTGGCGGGTCGTCGGGCAGCAGGGCAGCGCCGTAGGGTGGCGGCGGGAACGTTTCGCCGGTCACGGACGGGTTGGCTTGGCTGTCGGACATCCTCACCAACTTTACAGGTAACGGGCTCTTGGCCCATCGGCAAGCGGTTTGGCCGGCCTGTGTGGTGGCTGTGGGTGTCGGATCGTTTGCTGTGCACGGGCGGATGGGTCCGTTGGCAAGCCGTCGGGACGGTAACATGGATTACTCACAAGCACAGAAAGCCAGGCATCGTGAGCACAACCCCGACGGATACCGATCCCGTCCCCACCGGGCAGACTGAAAACACCACCCGTAACCCTGACGGGGCGATGGACGTCAAGGGTGCCGCCGAGCTGCTCGGCAAGGCGTTGGCGCAGGTGCAGCGGGTCATCGTCGGTCAGGAGCACCTGGTCGAGCAGCTGATGGTGGGTCTGCTGGCCAAGGGCCACGTCCTGCTGGAAGGCGTGCCGGGCACGGCGAAGACCTTGGCTGTGCGCAGCTTCGCCACCGTTGTGGGCGGCAACTTCGCCCGCATCCAGTTCACGCCAGACCTGGTGCCGTCCGACATCGTCGGCACCAGAATCTACTCGATGGCCAAAGAAACTTTCGACGTTGAACTGGGGCCGGTCTTCGTCAATTTCGTCTTGGCGGACGAGGTTAACCGGGCCCCCGCCAAGGTGCAGGCCGCCATGCTTGAGGTGATGGCCGAAGGCCAGGTTTCCATCGGTGGCACCACGTACCCGATGGCCAAGCCGTTCATCGTCATCGCAACGGAAAACCCGGTCGAATCCGAGGGTGTCTATCCGCTGCCGGAGGCGCAGCGGGACCGTTTTCTGTTGAAGGTCGACGTGCCCTACCCGAAGGGCAACGAGGAGTTCGAGATCCTGCGCCGCATGTCGATCAAGCCACCCGAGCCTGACCCGGTGCTCGACCCGAAGAAGACGCTGCAACTGCAGGACATGGCGTCGAATGTCTTCGTCCATAACCTGGTGGCCGAATACATCGTCCGTCTGGTCATGTCCACCCGTAACCCCGTCGACTTCGGCATGCCTGACCTTGACAAGGTCATTTCGATCGGTGCGTCGTCGCGTGCCACACTGGGCTTGACGTCCGCGTCCCGCGCGCTGGCGTTGATCCACGGCCGGGACTATGTGCTGCCGTCAGATGTCCAGGCCGTCGCCCAAGACGTCATGGCACACCGCGTGACCCTGAGCTTCGATGCCATTGCCGACAACATTCCGGCGTCCCAGGTGATCGACCGCATTTTGGCGATGGTGCCTGCGCCGACGCCCGTCTGGAACGCCAACCAGCCGCGCGGTTAGCAGGTCGCCCATGGTCATGACGCAGGTGTTGCCGGAATTTGCCCCGCCGTCGGATAACGATGGCGGCGCGGTTTCCACCCTGCTGGAGGCCCCCAAACAGCAGACCATTGCCTTGCGCAAGCTGGCGCCCGAGGCGGCCATGCGCCGCTTGGAACTGACAATTGTCCGACGCCTCGAAGGTTTTCTGCAGGGCGATCACCTGGGCCTTGTCCCCGGCCCCGGCACCGAGCCGGGCGACGCTCGCGTCTATGTGCCCGGCCAAGACGACGTGCGGCGCATGGACTGGGCCGTCACGGCCCGCACCACGGTGCCGCATGTGCGCGATTCGGTGGCCGACCGTGAGCTGGAGGTGTGGGCGTTGCTCGACGTCACGCCGTCCATGAACTGGGGCACCGCCGGCGTGACGAAGAGAGACTTGGGCATTGCGGCGATCGCCACGATCGGGTTCATTTCCCAGAAGGTTGGCGACCGCTTCGGCGGCATGATCCTGCGGCCGGATTCCATCAAGCGGCTGCCCGCCCTGGCGGGGCGCAATGCCCTGTATGGGCTGCTCGGGAAGATGCTTGAGGAGCCCATCGTGCCCGACCATGCGCCGGGCGATCTGGCCTTGTCCGACGGCATTGAACAGATGAACCGCACGCAGCGCCGGCGCGGGTTGCGGGTCGTCGTCTCCGATTTCCTGACCCCGGGCGACGAGGTCGTCGACCCGACCGTCCCCACCGAGTGGGAGCGCCAACTGCGGCGCCTGACGGTGCGCAATCAGGTGCTTTGCGTGGAGGTCATCGACGCCGCAGAGATGGAGTTCCCGGATGTCGGGGAGTTGCTGATAAAAGACCCCGAGACCAATTTCGAGCGTTACGTGAACACGTCGGACGCGAAGGCCCGGGCATTGGTCGATAAGGCGTCGGCCCAGCAGAGGGCCAGGATCGCTGCGGCCATGCGCCGCGCCGGCGTGGGCCACATCCAGCTGAGGACCGACCGCGATTGGGTGCAGGATATCGCCCGGTTCGTCCTGAACTACCGGCGCACGGCCACCGTGTTGCACGTCCCGCCGCAGGGGGTGGCCAAATGATCGCGACACCGGTTGGGCCTTTCGACTTCTTTGCCCCTGTACGGCTGTGGGCGCTGCTTGCCCTGCCCGTGCTGATTGCGCTGTATATCATCGGGCTGCACCTGTCGCGGCGTTCGGGCATCCGATACACCAATACGGGCGTGCTGGCAGCCGTGCTGCCGAAGCAGAGCCAGTGGCGTCGCCACGTCAGCGTGGCCATGGCGCTGTGTTCGCTGGTGCTGATCGCCGGGGCCTGGGCTCGCCCGGCGGGTGTGGAAAAGGTGCCGCGCGAGCGAGCGACAATTGTGCTTCTGATCGACAATTCCATGTCGATGTCGGCCACGGACATTTCGCCCAACCGCTTGGACGCCGCCAAGGCGGCCGCCACCGCCTTCGTCAACCAACTGCCGGCGCAGTACAACGTGTCGGTCGTGTCGCTGGCCGGCTCACCGTCGTCGTACGGGCCACCGTCAACGGACCGCAGCATGGTGCTGCGGGCAATCGACTCGTTGACGCCCGACAAGGGCACAGCCATTGGGGACGCCATAACAGTCGGCTTGAGCACCATCGCCCAGGCGCCGCCCGATGCCAGCGGGAGACTGGCGCCGGCGCTGATGATTCTGCTGTCGGACGGCACCAGCACCAAAGGCGTTGACACGATAGAGGCGGCGGACAACGCGGCCGCCAAGAAGGTGCCGATCTTCACCATCGCCTACGGCACGGCCAATGGCTACGTCGATCTGGACGGCCAGCGGGCCAATGTGGCTCCGGACAAGGCGACGCTCGGCCAGATCGCCCAGATCACCGGCGGGAGAACGTATGACGCCGCGTCGGTGAGCCAGATCAACAACGTCTACAATCAACTGAAAAGTGAGGTCGGTTACGACGAGGTCAACAAAGAGGTGACGGCGCGCTGGGCGCTGTATGCTTTGGCCTTCGCCGTGGTGGCAGCACTTGGCGCAGTATCGATGGCAGCGAGGTGGCCGTAAATGGTGGCGATGGCACTTTCCTTCATGAGTTCACAACGTCTGTGGTGGCTGTTGCTTGTGCCGGTCATCGCGCTTGCGTACACGGGATTGTCGCTGCGCTTGCGCAACCCCACCGGGGTACGGCGGCTGACGCGGTTGTTGCCCGTCGAATCGGCCTGGAAGCGGCACTTTTCGGTGATCGCCTCACTGCTTTCGCTGGCCGCCCTGGTGCTGGCCTATGCCCAGCCGGCCGCCATGGTGGACGTGCCGAAAGATCGGGCCACCGTCGTCATCGCCATCGACGTGTCGGTGTCAATGTCGGCGACGGACGTCGCCCCCAGCCGTATTGAGGCAGAGAAGGCGGCCGCGTCCAGCTTTGTCGATCTGCTGCCGGCGTCGTTCAACCTGGCGGTGGTCAGTTTCGCCGCCACGGCCAACATTGTCATGGCGCCCAGCACCGATCGGGGCGCCGCAAAGAGGGCGATTGACTCGCTTCAGTTGCAGCCGTCCACCGCCATCGGTGAAGGCATCTACACGTCGCTGCAGGCTTTGAAGCTGGCGCCGCCCGACCCCCAGAATCCAGACGATCCGGCGCCTGGGGCGATCGTGTTGCTGTCGGACGGGTCGACGAACAGCGGCCGCTCGTCGGCCGGGGCCGCTCAATTGGCGGCCGATCAGGGTGTGCCCGTCTACACCATCGCCTACGGCACAGACAATGGTTACATCATTGAGAATGGCCAGCGGCAGAGGGTTCCAGTCAATCACGCCGAATTGTCCAACATCGCCAAGACGTCGGGCGGCAAAAAGTTCTCGGCGTCGTCGGCGTCTGACCTTTCGGCGGTGTACCAAACCATCGCCCAAGACGTCGGGTATGTGCAGGAGTTGTCTGAGATTACCGAGCGTTTGGCTGGTGTGGCATTGCTGTTCGCGATAGTCGCCGGGCTGGGTGTCGTCTCTTTGGCGTCCCGATGGCCATGACGGGCGTGTCGGGGTTGGCGGCGCGGGTTGAGGCGGTCCGACAACGGATGGCAGCCGCCGCCCGGCGCGCCGGACGGGATCCGTCGTCAGTCGCCCTGTTGCCCGTGTCGAAGACCCGGCCGGCCGAAGCCGTTGCCGCGCTGGCGGCGGCCGGCAATCTGTCGCGGTTCGGGGAAAACCGTCCCCAAGAGTTGGCGGCCAAGGCACGCGAGCTTGGCGGCCTCGAATGGGTGCTGATCGGGCCGTTGCAGACCAACAAGGCCGCGCTGGCGGCGGAATACGCCTGCCAATTCCAGGGGTTGGATGCTGTGCGCACGGCCGAAGCCCTTGACCGGCGTTTGCAGGCGCTGGGGCGCGGCATGGACGTGCTCATCGAGGTCAACACCTCGGGCGAGACGGCCAAGCACGGCGTGGCGCCCGATGATGCTTTGGCGCTGGCCAGCGACCTGAAGGTGTTTTCGTCCCTGCGCCCGCGGGGTTTGATGACGGTGGCCCTCAACAGCCCGGACGAATCCGCGGTGCGGACGTGCTTCGGGCGGCTGCGCGATGTGCAGGCACAGTTGAGGGACGCCTCGGGCGAGCCATGGGATGAGCTGTCGATGGGTATGTCTGGCGATTTCGAGTGGGCCATCGAGGAAGGCTCGACGATAGTCCGCATCGGGACGGCTATCTTCGGTCCTAGGCCGCCAGGCGCCCCAGCGTGAGGGCCAGGCGCAGCAGGAAGGCGTCGCGGGCATTCGCGGGGGAGTAACCCGTCACCTCTTGAATGCGCTTCAGGCGATAGCGCACCGTGTTCGGATGAATGAACATGTCCCGGGCCGTCGCCTCGATGCTGCCGGAATGATCGAGGAAGCCGGCGCAAGTTTCCAGCAGATCCGACCCGGCATCAACCAGTTGCTGGTACACCGTGACCAGCGCCTGTTGGGCGCCCGGGTTGCCGGCCAGGGCGCGTTCAGGCAAAAGGCTGTCGGCTGCGACGATGACCGGGTGCTCGGGCCAGGCGTTCACCACGGCCGCCCCGGAGGCGGCTTCGACGGCCGAGATATGCGCCTCTGCCAGGCCTGCGACAACGGGCCCGAAGACGATGGGACCGGGTCCAAAACAGTCCTGCAACTGCTTGGCCAGTTTGATGGCACCCGTGCTGTCGGCGTCATTTCCGGCACTGACGACCGCCACCAGATGCTCGCCTTGGACGGCGCCGAGCGCCTGCCGTTCAATGGCTTCGGCGCCCTGGTGGAGTGCGTCAACCGCGACGGCCTGATCCTTGGCGCGGGGCCGCGCCCCAACCATGACGACAACCGGCATGGACGCCGGCCAGCCCAAGGTTGAGGCCCTTGACAGCATGTCTTCGTCGATCTGATCGCGCATCAGCGCGTCAACAATGCGCGACTCGACGTGTTCGTCCCACGAGCCGCGCGACTCGGCCGCCCAGGCGTAGACCTCGGCGGCGGCGAAAGCTGTCGACCGAGAGTAGTAGAGCAGGGACGTCTGCAGCGGGCCCCGGTCGGCCTTCGGCATCAGTTCGTCAATTTGGTGCTCGATGGCGGTGATCGACGTGCGTACCAGATCGACGGTCTGGCCGAGTGTCAGTTGCCGTGTCATCGAGCGGGGCGCGACTGCGAAGATCGAAGCGGGGGTGACGTCCTCGTCCGTGTCATCATCGAACCAGGTGGCGAAGTTGTCGACGGCGGCGCTGACGATCATCGATATCCAGCTGCGGGAGTCGGCGTCAAGGTCGGAATACCAGGGGTGGGCCTCGCCGATGGCCTGCACGATGGCGGTCGCAATGGTGCCGCTCTTCGCGCGGAGATGGCCGACGATGGCCGCCCGGGCACGATCGGAAGGCACCAAGGCGCGTCCGCTGCCAGGGGTGATGGTCGGTTTTGGTGCCATTTTCGCCTTTCCGTCCCCCATTCTAGCGTAGGGGAATTTTATCAAAGTTGAGCCTAGTACGCTCAACTCTGGAATACTGGCCCGAAAAGGGTGGTTGAATCTCGTGAACGCAAACCAGCGTTCCCCTGAATAGAGGAGATGAAACTCAAGATGACTACGCCTTATAATCCGTTTAAGGATCTCGACCGACTGTTCACGTCAGTGTCCCGCTCAGTTTCGGACACGCGCATGCCCATGGACCTTTTCCGCGACGGCGACACTTTCGTCGTCAAAATGGACCTGCCGGGTGTCGACCCCAAGTCCATTGATATCGATGTGGACGACCGCACTTTGACGGTACGCGCCGAGCGTGCTGCCGAGGTGGTCGACGACACCTCCGAGAAGAGTGGATGGGTGAGCCGCGAGCGCAGCTTCGGCACCTATGCCCGTCAGATCTCGCTCGGCTCGGGTCTTGACCTGGGCAAGATCGAGGCAAACTACACCGACGGGGTGTTGACGCTGACGATCCCGGTGGCCGAAGAGGCCAAGCCGCGCAAGATTGCTGTGGCGACGGGCACCAACGTCGTTTCCGACGCGCCCAGCGCCTGACCATCTGATAGCGATCAGTGCCGAGGGCCCCAGCTATGGGGCCCTCGACGCGTTCGGGGTGTGTTATGACGAAGCCTCACAGCTGCCACAGCGCGCTCACGGGAAGGCCGTACAGTCTGTCGGCAAACCGGTAACCCTGTTGGCCTGTGTTCAGCACGATACCTGCCACGAAGCGACTGCCCAGTTTGTCCCGTAAGGTCCGCAGATGTTTGAAGTGGGGTGTCTGGAAGGTGGTGGCAGACTTCACCTCAACAGCGATGATGCCGCCACCCGACAGCTCCAAAATGAGGTCGATTTCGGCCCCGGCGCGGTCTCGGTAGTGAAACAGTTCGAACGGTTGCCGGCTCCAGGTGCGCTGGCGCAGTAGCTCGGCTGCGACGAAACCCTCAAGCGGCCCGCCGAATGCCCCTCCGACGATGTTGTCCAACTGGCCGATCGTCAGCCGGCTCACCCTGGTGGTCAGTCCTGAGTCGACAATGAATCCCTTGTGTCGCGCCGACTCTCGTTCTGACAGGTTGGGCGTCCACGGCGGCAGTGTGTCGATCAACCAGGTATCTGCCAACAAGTCGAGATAGCTGTCTATGGCTGCTGCGGATATGCCCGCCTCGTTCGCGAGTCGGGCCTTGACGAGTTCGCCTGCCTGGTTGGCCGCTAGCAGTCGCATCAAGGACATCGCCCGGTCGGGGTTGAAAAGGCGGCGTAGTTCCGGCATGTCCCGTCTGATCAGTCCCTGTAGATAATCGTCCAGCCAACGCCCGCGCCGCTGGTCTGAAAGCTTCTGGACATCGGGGTAAGCGCCTGTGACCACGAGACGTACATAATCGGGGCGCGTCAAAGTGCTGGTGAAAAGGGCTAACGACCCAGGAGGGGCTTCGCTGATAGAGCTAGCGAAATCGTCATGGCGTTTGACGAGTTCGCCCTGGCTGAAGCCAAACAGGGTGAGCCTGCCCACTCGGCCGGCCAGGCTGTCCGACAGTCCGCGAGTCCGCAGTAGTGATGACGAGCCGGTCAGGATGAATCGGCCCGGTTGACGGTCACGATCGATGGCGGATTTCACGGCCAACGTCAGGTTCGGCAACCTTTGGACTTCATCAATGACGAGCGTGTGACTGCCAGCTTGGGCCACGAACCCCGCGGGGTCCTCCTTGGCCGCCGCCAGAGTTTGTTCGTCATCAAGGTTCATCACGTTGGCATTGGCGTCGCCTGATATTAGTTGCTGACCGAGCGTGCTCTTGCCGACCTGTCGCGCGCCCTCAATGATGAGGCCGGGCATGTAACTGAGTATGTCGCGGGCAATCGGTTCAGCATGCCTTGTCACAAGGTCGTTCATGTTACAAGCGTAACGCTTAACTCATAGATTCGCAATGCCCAACTCGCAGATTCGCAACCTCGAACTCGCAGATTCGCACTACCCAACTCGCAGATTTGCAACGTCACTCGCGGTTCACTGAACAATCTCGGCGGCCTTCCCGATGGGCAGGCGCTGGGTCTCAACCCTGCTTCGCCAGCAGATCGCGGATTTGTGTCAGCAGTTCGTCGGTGGTTGGCGCGGCCGGCTCCTCGGCGGGCTTGGCTTTGCGGGCCTCCAGGGCGGCCAGCGGCTTGACGATCAAGAAGTAGACGACGGCAGCAACCATCAGGAAGTTGATCACGGCGGTGATGAGCACCCCGATGTTGACCGGTCCGATGTTGACGCCGTCAAAATTGGGCTGGCCGAAGACCAAGCCGATGATGCTCATGATGAGTTTGGTAAACGCCGTCACCACGCCGGTGAAGGCAGTGCCAATGATGACGGCCACGGCCAATGAGACGACGTTGCCCTGCATGAGAAACTCTTTGAAACCCTTCATGTTTACTCCCGATTCTTTGGGTTAAGCGAACTCTTAACGAAATCCGCCGACCATTTTAAATCGGCTTACGGGACGATCTCGACGGGGCTCCCGTTCGGCAGGCGCAAGACGGAAAAATGCCGGCGGTCCAGTGTGGCGATCTTGTTCGTGTGGTGGGTGTCGGCCAAGATGACGTTGATAGCGTCGGTCAGCCCGATTCGCTCGTCGGCGTACCGTTCGATCAACTCGGCGGCGAGAGAAAACTGGGCGTCAGTGATCTTGGCGATTTCCCAGGCTGGTTCAAGTAGAGCTCTGATGACTTTCAGCTCGTTGTTGACGCCCAGCCTGGTCAGAACTAGGTAGTCGAGTTCGGCGATGACGTAGGGGGAGACAATCAGCGGTTCGTCAGCCTGACCGAGGAGGTCAGAGACCGCCTTGTGAGAACTCTCCTTTGGGTGGAAGAAGGCCAGCAGCACGCTTGTGTCGATGATCATGCTTGGCCAAAACCTTCGAGCCAGTCGTTGGTGTTCCAGTCAACCGACGTCCAGTCACCGTCCAGGAAACCGCCCGTCGGCTTGGGCCGCTCGATCGCGACGATGGACGCGGCGATGGCGGCGCGCATGACCTCCGCTTCGGAGGTCTGGCGCCGGTCGGCTTCTCGTTCGACGGCCCGTTTGAGATCGTCGGGGAGATAAAGCGTGGTCTTAACCATGCCATATATGGTACCAGCTATCGAACCAAGACTGCCAACAGATCTGGCAGTAGTTCACGCTTGACAAAGGCCACGCGGTGCCACCTTGACAGCCGGTGGCTTGTGCGGGTAGCCTCAATGAAGTGGCCTTTGTCTAGGTGAAAGGGGGTTGACGTGGGTTATTCGGTGATTGATTTGGGTGCGTTGGCGAAGATGATCACGGGTATGGATGCGGCGTTGGATGTTTTGGGTGAGATCGAGTCGAAACTGGACGGGTGTGCGTTGGATGCGGGCGTGTTGTTTGATTTGTCTTTGTTGCATGAGGGGCAGGTTTGGTTGTCTGACGGGGTGGCTGATTTGCGGCGCCGGCAGTATGTTGGTGAGGTGTTGGCGGGTAGTGATCCGTCGGTCACGTCGGTGACGTTTCCTGATTCGGCGATCGGGC
>Ga0123354_10006945_pt1 | contig 16919 bp, 10 predicted proteins | sample TergutLab28metaG_2_FD_97872 | JGI IMG/M metagenome (GOLD analysis project Ga0123354, IMG submission 97872) | Labiotermes labralis P4 segment gut microbial communities from Petit-Saut dam, French Guiana - Lab288 P4 | ecosystem: Host-associated > Arthropoda: Insects > Digestive system > Gut ...
CAACTTGGACTTGGGAACCATCTCAGCATTTGCTTTAAAGACACAGGGAAACCAAGAAAGAAAACCTGTGTCGAGGTGGCCGGTCGCAGGACCTTCCGAACACTGACATCTAGCCAGCAGTCCAGCATCTAAAGTAGACACATCAATACACATATTACAACAATACCCAACAAACAGTACACAAGTAACCAGTATACAACCCATTACTCAGTACATCAAAACCTAGTACACAATACAACAAATCTAGTACCTCAGCTACCCCTACCACCAATACACAGTACATCAATTTCACTTAAGATAAGCACAAGCTGCATAAGATGCTATTACATTTCAGACACTACTACTACAACAATGCATAAGAAGGACCTTAGACTATCATTAATATAAGCAAGACCATTCAGCATAAGCAAGACAGCTTTTCATTTACCAGAAAAACAAATAATTTACCAGTCTAACAACTTCTACATTGAGGTAAAACAACACCCAGTTAAGAATGAATCTAGCTTATTGTCTCATATGATTTCACCTCACTTCTTTTATAAGACTTAGTTCCCATGTCTTTAAATCGATTCATTGCTCTGTGAGAGACGGAGTCAAATGTGTGTAAATACACACACTTCTGACTTCGTACGGACTGTACATGAATTACTGTTGCTACCAAATAACACTGTAGTGAAACATTCTTACACAAATCGGGAGCGGTGCTTATTGTTGACGGATATTTATCATTGAGGCGCCGGTCTGGCGGTGACTGGGCGAATACGTGACATTGTACAGAACGGTCTACAGTCGTCTTGTCAAACAAGAGGTAGTAGCAGCACCGATTTACTGTCAAATTTTCTTCTTCAACATTTTCCTCAGGGAGATATTCACTAGAAGTATAATACAATAATAACAATATCCATTCATTATATGAAGTGGTATTATATAATGTGGTAATTAACAATAATTATGGAAGATTCCAAAACCTTATTTTTATCTTCAATATTCCCATGGGCCCGCGAAAGGCTTTCTTCTAAATCTGAACACAAGCTGGACACGCGTCTTAAAAACCTTCGCGGCCCCTGACACGGGACGGCGTGGCTAGGCTGACAACTCCATCTGTTAGGAACTCTGAGCAACTGCAGTAAAGGTCGCCACATCGCCTTCCAATTGACGAACTCCGTCAGCCCACACACACCTCCCACTATTTAACTCGTTACCTAGACTAGCCTTGGAGCTGCAAGGTCAACAAATCGAATTTTTCTCTCCTCCACGGCATCCTTCACAGGGCCACAAACCCTCTCAAAATTTGGTAACGGACGGGCTCCCTTCCACGAAGGCAAAATGGCAGGGGCGTAAAACTGACCACCCACATGCACGTACTGCTGAAGTTAGAAAAGCGTGGAGCTATACCTCCATGTCGTATTGCTCACATGCAAATAGGCAGAACTTGACTTCACGTTTGCTTTTTATGTTGGGTTGACGGAAAATGAACAAGCGCTGTAGACCTATGCTGACATCTGAGGTTAGCGCAGCGGTTAACCATAAAGATTGTTCTATTTTGGGGACTGACACCTCTTTATGTGGTGAACATAACGACGTTTCGGAGGAACTAGCTGCCGTTACATTCAGATTGTACGTGATATCGGGGGACCGCGGTATCACAGTGGTTAAGGTGCTGTGCTACAAATCGGAAAGTCGCTGCTTCGATCTCAGCTGGTGTCACTGGAATTTTTCATTGATATACAATCCTTCCGATGGCACTATGGCCCTGGGGTCGACTCAGTCTCTAACAAAAATGAGTACCAGGAGCATTTACTGCGGGGTAAAGGCGGCCGGTGCGTAAGGCTGACAACTTTACCACCATACTGTGCCATTGTCGTGAAATCTGGGAACCTTAACTTCCTGGAATCCTCTGGGTCACTCCAGGCCTGTAACGGGACTGCTTTAACTTTACCTGTACGTGACATTAGGCAGGGGTGCTGTAGGCAGCGACGGCTAGCAACACTGAGCCTCTGCATAAACTGAAATGTTACACAAGCCTGTATCTTGCCCTGAGGCGAGGCCTTCAGCGAGTCACGCAGTTTTCATAATGTTCACGGTTCGTGTCTTCCGGATGATGTCACGCCGTGACCATTGGTACATAGCAACGGGTGTTTTGAAGTAGCGTCTTCGTCGTCAGGGCAAGCATAAGCGGACTGTTTGACCCCTAAGATGAAGGCACAACAATGCTTCGAAACGTCGGTAAACATTTACCTGTCTACACGGCGTCACATCCCACACGACCTGAAACTTCACCAGTACCGCCGTCGGAACTTTCTAACGTCGCGTTTCGCATATTTCCCATCTCAACAGCAGGTAAGAAGAATCTAATTTCACGAATGTTCCCTACAGCAAAATGCTGCAGTTGGGCTCATCAAAACCTTGGCCAGACGCTATGGAAGTGCTGACAGGACAACGAGAGATGGACGCCAGTGGACTGCTGGACTACTTCAGACCGCTAGCGGACTGGCTGGAGAAGGAAAACAAACGGTCTGGGGAGTACATCGGCTGGGAGCCCACTCAGAAACGTGAGTAGCCTCTGGCATCATTACTTCACACTTTGAAATCTGAAATTTATCTGAAAAAATAAGTGAAAATTTAGTTCCAGCCTCACAGAGGGCACACCATACCCCCACACAGAGATAAAAATCTTAATGCATATTGCGGAAATGATCTTTTCTCATTACGATATACAAGGCATATAATCACACCATGGAAAAAAGGAGAGCTGTCTGATGTTGCAGCAGGTGGTGCCATGTGTAATAGTTACTGTTGGACTTTAAAGTGAGGAAATCTGATCCGTGAACTGATCAGAGTGTATGTTTCAGTGTGTGCGAAGACAAGAGCAGAACTAGCGACTCTCAGGGTCAGAAACTAGAAGAAGAGAGCTGGTGTGCCGCGCCCCTGTACTTTCTGTGACAAACAGACAACACCTAATTGTAATTGTAATTAAATAAATAATACCTTTCACGAATCTAAATGTAAATGTGAACTGAAATTATTCTTACTGCAAACTGCTGGCCTTGAAAGTGCCGTGACTGATCTGTCCTTATTAACACTTCGTGTCTTGCTTTCATTAACGTTAATCCTCAGCTGTTGCTCTACAGCTGTGCAATTTCATTTGTTCGCTGAATTAATGTTACGTTGTCTCTTCTGCGTCGCCATAAACTACAGAAGCGAGAGTAATGACAACTTCTGTTACTTGTATAATTTATGTAACACGCAGCTGAAGGTATTTTCTTAAAACACTCATCTACGTTATTTAACAACTAATTAATTACACTTAATTTCATGACACTGCTTGAAATTGGCCATGGATTTAAATCTGCATTATGCTGTTATTTTTAAGAGTTCTCTGTAAGTGATTTCATTTTGAATCTCTACAACGACGCCATTTTGATTCCCCACAATGACGCCATTTTGAATCTCTACAATGACGCCATTTTCCGAGAACAGATGAAAATAGGTAAGCAGTAAAGACCCAATTTAGTTGCACATCTGCAGAGTATCACAACATTACAATACGATGTGACAGGACATAAGGTAATTGCATACGGTAACGAAACAAACAAATGCGCATAATTGTATAAAAATATCTTCTTGACGTTGTATAAGCAACCGTGCTGGGATCTGTCTCGGTTAAACCAAATGTACGTCTCTGAAGCCCAAATCTAATTTAAACCAAGGATGTACAGATTTTTCCAAAATGTCGGAGCCACCTCGAAGTTCTAAGCGCCACAACGGCGACATTAAGTTCCATACAGAGGATCCAAAAACACTAGGGGCCACCTTACGAAATTTAGTCCCCACAGCGACCTGGCACACGGGATTTGTGCACGCCTGATATAAACATTTGTCTGCAACTTCAATTCCTACTTCTCAGAAAACACAATCCGTCTAGAGATTTAGGGCTTCCGCCGCGAAGTAGATGAGAACTGCGCTCTTCTGGGCTGTTGCGCAGCGAGTAGTGGTAATTTCTAGCGGACGTTTCGAGACAACCTATCGGTCCCATATTCAGGGTTGAAACCACTACTCGTTGCGTAATAACCCAGAAGAGCTCAGTTCTCCCACTCTGTTTCTATTAAAAAAAGATCAGTTAATGTTGATGGAGAAATAATAGCTGTCTGGAGATTAAGAGACGAACGAAACACACAAACACACCGTCTGGGACAAATGAAGAGTTTGTGATGTTGCAGCAGACGGTGCGCTCGAGTGTACGTTGGGTAAGGACGGCCTAACAGATTCATAATAATAATAATAATATACTTCCTGTACATTTAAATTAAACTCGTAATATGTATTTTGTCCCTCGAGCATGGTAGAGGTAGGAAAAAGCTGCCCCTGTCCATGCCTTGAAGGCATATGGGGGGGGAGGGGTGGAGGTGTAACTCCACTCATTTTTCACCTCAGCATTGGAGGGAGGTGAGTGGTCAACTTCACGCCGCGGCCCCTTTACCTCCAGAGAAAGAACCCCTGTACCCATTCAATAGGAGGCTGTGAGAGCCCCACGGCATGTCCGGAAATTTTGAAGAAAAATTCTCGCACCTGCCGGGAATCGAACTGCGGACAGTCCAGCCCGTGACCTGTCCCTACACATGACTGTCAAGGACACATCCTACCAGACATAAACACGGCCTTCTTATGCAGATCTCTTCGCGTCTGGCGAAAACACTTTCCCTTAGTGACATGCAGTTGGGCTGCTAAACGCAAAGTACGTGGCAATGGTTTGCTCGGAGTTCTGGTCGAATTTTCTAAATCTGTTTCTGATTGGACGCCAAGAAATGTAATTACGTAGTCCTAATTACGCTGGGGCCATTTGGTGGATCTGTCCTTCGACAACACATTGTCTTCGTTCTTCTCGACCGCAGCATTTCCGGCTTGTGCTCTCGTAACTCGCTGTGACCGGCAGAGAATCTACCGTAAGTACTCTTGTTTAACGTAAAACAACCAGTGAGGAATATCGATAATCGAGTATGGTTATACAGTTTTGTTGACAATGGTGTGGTGTAACTGTGAGGGCTTTTTCATTAGACATTATCTGGCCCATATCAGTCCAACACGTAACAAAATAAAACCGTAAAAATATTCTCAAGTCTACTAGCTTTCGCATACGCAATCTGCCTCCATCTTCACGTATACATCCAACATAAAACACCTATACTGTAGCCCCTGTAAGATAAAATTATTCCTCGGCGTTGTCGTTAGCATTTTTTTATGACGTCTTACAAAGTCACAAGGTTATATTCTAAAAACACAGACAGTAAAGAGTATCTGTCCCATGTCAATACTCTGCCAATCAATAATCTACCCCACATCAATTTTTTTAATTAACAAACAACACTGTCAATGAATTTTGAAGAAGATTATATTACAGCAGTGCAGATACTTTAGTTCTGTTGGGTTCTGACGATTATATGACCTAAATATATAACGTTTTGGTTTGGATTGTACCGCGGTCTGATTTTTTAAAAGAAGCAGGACGTTTCGGAAGTCGGCTGTGCTTCCGTCTTCAGGTAAAAAAAAGTGCCTAATCTGGTAGACCCTTAGCTACAGTTATAGTGATTGGAAATTGCTGTATCTGAGGGGCAGATAGCACAGCCGTTTATGGACAGCGTGTAAGGAGTAACGGTACAGTCATACTGAGTTTCGTTACCTGTTTGTTACGCCGTTATGTTCAACAAGATAAAGTTGATAAGTTTAGAACACAGAGAGGAGCAGGTAGCAATGCGTTTGCTGTCGTCAGAAGATGCGACTAAATGCCGAAGTGACTGGGGCATTAGAAGGAACTAAATCTGGACACAGAATTCTACGTGTTTTGTTTCGTGTTTCGAATTGTTTGTGCCCTCAAATGATCGTCAGGTATAAAGGCAAGGCTGACCTGTAGAAGGACACGACGGCACATGCAGTAACGGAGGCACAGCTCCACTTGTACTTAACATCAGCAGCTCTACATGCGGTGGGAGGAGCCGCTGATGCCCATTGGACAGAAACTGGGTGAGTCCCTGAGCCGGTATGGCCCCTGGACACTGTACGCTGAAGAAGACACTGCCTCCGCCAAGAATCGAAACCCGGTCCACTAGCCCTTAGGGTAGCCATCGTACCGACTGCGCATTTCCGGTTTAAACTGGCCTTCATATTACCGTTCACACTGCAGGTGCAAAAGAAAGGACTTTCGTGTCATGTAACGCCAGTGTGTCTTACCAACAGACAGCACCAGTTCAAATTGTCTGCGACATGTTACTGCTATTGACAGTAGCTGGCAGTGTGTATAGCATGTCCACTGCGCGGAAATGGATAATATCAAGGAAATTAATTAATCTCTTACAGCTTGGTCTAGACACCTGTTTATACCATTATTAATGTGCAAATCGTCATGAAAAACCGTATTACTCTAACGAATGTGTCTTACCGTCAGCTCCATGTTCATACAGCACACACAGCACATTAAAACAGCATAATTCTTCGAGTGATTATCCTCATATTCTTTTAAGGACGTAAAAGTTGTCGTTGTCTATGCAATGAAGACATCTGGGGGGGGGGGGAGCAGACGTATAACTCCACTCATTCTTCACCTCAGGACTAGATGGGTACGATCAACATCACGCCCCGTCCACTTCATCCCCGTGAAACACCTACTCCATCCCAGTTCCCATTGACCAGTAGGTTGGATGGGCCCCAGAGCAGGGTTGGACAATCTGGAAAAGAGAACAATTTTTTGTCCCTGTCGGGATTCAAACCCTGTCCGTAAAGTAGTCACTCCGGTTCCTCCTGTTACGACGTAATGCTATTTATTTATTTACTTATTTATTTATTTGTATATCTAGAATGTAACACCGGTGCAAAATCTTTTGAAGGCACAGTGTCAGGTGGCTGGATGACTGGAGGAATGGAACAATGAATTGGATGGAATGTGGCAGACGAGTTGTACTGTTGGTCTGTTGCCCCAGGAGCAGAACTGAAGCACACACAGTATCAAGTCACGATAGACAGTGCCCTGAATGCTGTCGAAGCCGGGAAACTCCCAAACACGATTCAGGAGAGCTGCCCGCTAAGACTCGACGACTGGTTCAGTTTTTCCACTGACAGGCAGGCAGGCAGGCAGTCAGTCGCTGCCCTCACGGCCCTGACAAACGGTCAGCCACAGTTCTGCACCGCTCCGCCTGACCACACAGCTCTGGAATCCCACCCACATGCTCTGGCATTCAGAACATCCAACAAAAGCCATTGGTCACACCGACTGCCATTTGCACTCATTTTGCTCAAATGTAATAGCGCGTTACGCCCAAATGTACAATTTTCTCCAGCAAATGACCTCAGTGACTCCACGTGACCGCCGTTCATCCAGTCACTCCCTGCTGCCCTTGATCTCACGCCAGTTCATGGAACCAGTTCTGAATACACCACAAGGTTCTACAGGGTGTCTTAAAATACGCTGACGGCTACAGAAATATTCGGTTTATCAATTCGTGTAATTTCTACGCATCAGCCGGTTCTTCAGCCACATTCCATGTCAGCATCACGGTAGGGACCCACAGCACAAAACTTCGCAGTAGGATATAAAGAAGTTTATCTGCAATAAATTGCACTAATTGTTCGATATGGAACTACTGCATCATGTTATTACTGACAGCCGTCTGCAGGAATATCAGTAATTAAAAGCGAATACATAAGCATTTCTTCGAATGATACTCACTGAAGAAGGCTGCAAATAACAACTTGCAGAAGTTGTTAATTGGTGTTAATTGGTTATTAACTTCAGAGGGGATGGGCAAAATCAACCATGGGCATTAGGAGTCAAGGAGTCGAGTTAGAAAGAGAGGGAAGATTGGTTTGAACCAGCACTTAATACACACACACCCCTATCTCCCCCACTGTCACCCCATTTTCTATTTGCCCTTCTTCAATTCAATAGTCAAAAAACTATTTTTATGTAAAAAAATTACTGGGTGGGGGAGTTTGCTCCCCCCTCCTCCCCCCACACAAAAAAATTACGTCAATGGGAGTAGTTTTATATTTAAGAATTAGTGCAGCTTGTTGGTGATAAACCTGTTTAAGTGCATCGACTGCACGGAGGATAGGATGTACTGTGCAATGCTAAGTTCACAGCACGAACTGCACGGAAGGAGCTGACGTCACTGTACAACAAAGATGTGGTATGAGGATTCGTTTATTAAAAATTGTGTGTGTTCAAACAAGGTTACATTTAACCTTCACAGTTATTAGTGGGATATGGCGTTTATGTATAATCTGTTTATTAACTGCACTGTACTGCATTTCTGTGCCGAACGTAGAAAGGGAAAGGAAAATATGTTCTGTTGGCAGAGAAGGATACTGCAGTAAAAAAGAGCTGATCACAAGCAAATTCGGTGGAACGCGGTCGGTTGCGGCTCTTTTCTGATATTAACAGGATTGAAACACAAATATTTACACCAGCTGAGTGCCCTAATTTAACAACAACAGAGAAAACAGCACTACAATTTCTGTTATTCTGACATTCGTATCGTAGGCCAAATAGCTGATGCCTCATGCCAAAGTATAAATTATCACTATACTGTAAAGTGATAGTGCTATATATGTCATTGCAATTTTCCGTTCCTGTAACCGCCCTGTGCTGCCACCACTGCCTGTTCACTGCCAGCAACGCGAAAGCACGACAATTTGCATCTCAACTGCGGAAATACTGGAAAGGAAGTTAGTCGGTCGACAATTTCCTGCTAAGATCCATCACTAATGTCGATATTCAGGCAAATATTCGACGCAGCTTGCTGAATGGTTGACAGCGTGAAACAGCCTCGAGACTTGGCACGTGTAGTGCCAGTTCAGCCCATCCAGCTGTGAGTTTATTAATTTACTACACGCATTTAAAGTTACACACGCGTGTTCACTAGTGCAGTTTAACCAGCATCAGGACAAATGGTAACCGCACGGTTTGCCATGAATCAGTTAGTGAACAATCATAGCTACACTTACAGTGCAACCACTGAATGATGGTGGATCGTGTACGGAAAATAATCGCTTCAACAGTTCATAACCCACGCAACCGACTGATTTATATACATACATACGTGGCGTAGTGGTCAAATACTCCAATTGTAACGATAATGTCACACGGTCTTCAATTGGTTACCGATACATAGAATAGCTGAAGAATAAAAGACCAGCTTGATGTCACTTGCTATTTTATTTCACTTCTTATTCACTCAACACGTTTCGGATATTAATATATCCATCATCAGGAGTTTGCGAGTGTGCTGTTGAATTACCACATTGGTCGTTTTGTTCTTGGTTCGCTGTGTGTTGGAGATTTGGTGCGGCTGGGTTTGGGTAGTACCCGTGTTTCAGGCTTCAGCCGGCAACACGTCACAGAGTGTACTTACACAAAACTAGACAGTGCAGTATAGCCTACTACACACCTACGCTATATGATATAGACAGTTAGTCCGAGGCTACAAACCTGTACAGCATGTTACTGCACTGAATACTGTAGGCAACTGTAACACAGCGGCATTATAACGTATTATTATAATATTATTGGACCACCGTCGTATATGCGGTCCGTCTTTAACCGAAACGTCGTTATGCGGCCCATGGCTGTATTCACTGACGTAATGTAGAAAAGGTGTTGCAAACAGGTCGTGTTCTAGAAGACGTACATCGTTTATAGCGCGAAATGGTTAACTACATTAAGAAACATTAATCCAGAAGGCTCTGATACATTTCGCTGTACATGATTATCGGGTTACTGTCTTTCGGGAAGTAGGGTGGTGCACTTTGGTGGACAGGTACTGTATTGTATTGCACTGTACTGTAATGTACTGTACTGTAATGTACTGCACTGCACTGTACTGTACTGTACTGTACTGTACTGTACTGTAATGTACTGTACAGCACTGTACTGTACAGCACTGTACTGTACTGTACTGCAATGTACTGTACTGTACTCTACTATACTGTACTGTACTGTACAGCACTGTACTATACTGTACTGTATTGTATTGTACTGTACTGTGCTGTACTGTACTGTACTGTACTGTACTATACTGTACTGCACTGTAATGTACTGTACTGTACTGTACTGTACTGTAATGTACTGCACTGTACTGTAATGTACTGCACTGCACTGTACTGTATTGTACTGTACTGTACTGTACTGTACTGTACTGTACTGTACTATACTGTAATGTACTGTACTGTACTGTACAGCACTGTACTGTACTGTACTGCAATGTACTGTACTGTACTCTACTATACTGTACTGTACTGTACAGCACTGTACTATACTGTACTGTACTGTATTGTATTGTACTGTACTGTGCTGTACTGTACTGTATTGTACTATACTGTACTGCACTGTAATGTACTGTACTGTACTGCACTGTACTGTACTGTACTGTACTGTACTGCACTGCACTGCACTGTACTGTACTGTATTGTACTGTACGGTACTGTAATATACTGTACTGTATTGTACTGTACTGTACTGTAATGTACTGTACTGTAATGTAATAAACTGTACTGTACAATACTGTATTGTACTGTACTTTACTGTAGTGTACTGTACTTTACTGTAGTGTACTGTATTGTACTGTACTGTACTGTACTGTAATATACTTACTGTACTGTAATGTACTCTACTGTACTGTATTGTACTGTACTTACTGTACTGTACTGTACTGTGCTGAACTGTTCTGTACTGTATTGTACTGTACTGTTACATACTGTCTTGTGCTGTACTGTATTGTACTGTGCTGTACTGTATTGTACTGTACTGTACTGTGCTCTACTGTATTGTACCGCAATGCACTGTACTGTACTGTACTGTACCGTACTGTGCTGTACTACACTGTACTTACTGTACTGTACTGTATTGTACTGTGCTGTACTGTTCTGTAATGTACTGTGTTGTGCTGTGTTCTTCTGTGTTGTGCTGCACTGCGCTCTACTATACTCTACTATACTGTACTGCACTGCACTGCACTGTACTGTACTGTACTGTACTGCACTGCACTGTACCGTACTGTACTGTACTGTACTGTATTACACTGTACTCTACTGTACTGTACTCTACTGTACTGTACTGCGCTCTACTGTACTCTACTGTACTGTATTGTGGTGTGCTGTACTGTATTGTATTGTACTGTACTGTACTGTACTTTACTTACTGCACTGTACTGTATTGTACTGTACTGTACTGTATTTACTGTACTGTGCTGTACTCTCTTTTACTGTACTGTACTGTGCTATGCCGTGCTACGCTCACTGCACTGTACTGTATTGTACTGTACTGTTCTGTACTTTATTGTACTGTACTGTACTCTACTGTGCTGCGCTATACTGTACTGTATTGTACTGTACTGTACTGTGATGTACTTACTGTACTGCACTGTATTGTACTGTAGTGTACTGTACTTACTGTACTGTATTGTACTGTACTGTACTGTATTCTACTGTACTGTAACGTGCTGCGCTGTATTGTACTGTACTGTACTGCACTGCATTGCACTGTACTGTACTGTACTGTACTGAACTGCACTGTACTGTACTGTACTGTACTGAACTACACTGTACTGTACATTACTCTACTGTACTGTAGTGTACTGTACTGTACTGCGCTGCACTGCACGGTACTGTACTGTACTATACTGCACTGTAATGTACAGTACTTTACTGTACTGTACTGCGCTGCACTGCACTGTATTGTATTGTACTGTACTGTACTGCGATGCGCTGTACTGTACTGTACTTTACTGTATTCTACTGCACTGCACTGCTCTGTACTCTACTGTACTGTTCTGCGCTGCGCTGCGCTGCACTGCACTACACTGCACTGCGCTGTACTGTACTGTATTGTACTGTGCTGTGCTGTGCTGTGCTGCGCTGCGCTGCGCTGCAGTGTACTGTACTGTACTGTACTGTACTGCACTGCGCTCCGCTGCACTTTACTGTACTCTATTGCACTGTACTGCACTGTACTTTACTGTACTGTAATGCGCTACACTGCACTGTACTGTAATGTACTGTCAGCGCTGCGCTGCACTGCACTGCACTGTACTGTGCTGCGCTGCACTGCACTGCACTGCCCTGTACTGTACTGTACAGTACTCTACTGTACTGTACGGTACTCTACTGTTCTGCACTCTACTGTACTGTACTGTACTGTACTCTACTGTACTGCACTCTACTGTACTGCACTGCACTGTACTGTACTGCGCTGCGCTGCACTGCACTGTACTGTACTGCGCTGCACTGCACTGCACTGCACTGCCCTGTACTGTACTGTACTGTACTGTACTGTATTCTACTCTACTCTACTGTACGGTACTCTACTGTACTTCACTGCACTGTACTGTACTGTACTGCGCTGCACTGCACTGCACTGCACTGTACTTTACTGCGCTGCGCGTCGCTGGACTGTACTGTACCGCACTGTACTGCACTGTACTTTACGGTACTGTACTGTACTGCACTGTTCGGTACTGTACTGTACTGCACTGTACTTTACGGTACTGTACTGTACTGCGCTGCGCTGCATTGTACTGTACTGCACTCTAATATACTCTACTGTACTCTACTGCATTGTACTGTACTAAACTGAACACTGATCTGTTCAAAACTGAGGACGAAGGCAGTAGGTTAATTGCGATACTTGGTTCGTTTGTACCAGCCCTAACGATACCACATGTCGCAAGGTATTGATGCTTTTCTTAAGAACAGGCTTCATATGACTCTCCTAACACCACTGATTTGAGGAGATATAGAGGCACATTTATAACTTGCTGCAGTGACGACGGCATCCACCAACCGGTGATCCTGGAGACAGAAAAATTTTATGTAATGGTGGGCACTGCAATACTGACTTAAGAATACCGTCCACCGCCACCAGCGTTTCTTTCTACCGCAACTATGTGGTAAGGCTCGTAACTACAGAGCAGAACTTTGGGTACGAATAGAATACGGCAGTCACTTCAGTTTATGTGCAATAGAAAATAGTATATTAGTTACGGCGACATGTTTCGACCTTTGTTAGGTCATCCTCAGGCCCTATAGACAGCTCTTGGATCTGTTTTCTGTCTATAGACAGCTCTTAGATATGTTTTCTTGGAGGGCCTGAGGATGACCTAACAAAGGTCGAAACATGTCGCCCTAACTAATATACTATTTTATTGTATATTAAATAAAGTGTTGTGTTACTGACTGACACGTATTGTATTTATATGCTATAACACTTCGGGGTGGAAAACATACAACAAAACATACAACAAAACACCAAAAGAACTTGGGGTTTTATGTGGGCCCGACGGACTTGTTTTCCCATTATCATTCTGTGCGATGTCGTAATTTCTGACACGCTATCGCTTCTTGTTCTCCTTTCTACAGAGTAATTATTTTACGTGACTAATGGCGTTTGACATTTCCTGTCGGCTCGCTTATCGTATATCGCAGTCACTGAATGGCGTGCCGACAAGAGAATTGGAATAGTGTAGGGAAATGACCAACGATACTGGTCGGATAAAAAATGACCCTGTATAGTTAAATCTAAAGTCTGGAATATCCTTGGTGTCCTTCTGGTTCGATTATAAAATGACAGTTTCCTATCCAAAAGGTAAGAAGGAGACAAGACTAAACGTACCATTGATGTTTGATCTGAGCAGTGAGGCTGTCAGATGCGACCGAAACGACGTTTTGCTTCTGCTGGCGAGAGATCAGCACGCGACAAACAGACGTGTGATTCGTGTCAATAATCTAAGACTTGTCATTAAGTTTTTACTTACGTCATGGCAAATTCATTATCTGCTGCCCAGCCTGACGTCTGGATGACTCGCACTGTGAAAGCCATTAAAGCCCGGTTCTGTGAAGCCAATTAACACAAATATTATTGACTCCCAGGCTGACGAAATGATCAAATCACGCAGATGTCTGTGCCGTCATCACACTGCTGCAGCATTGCGGTTCCTGAGTAACATCAGAAACTTGTTCTGTTGCCACAAACATGTCAAAACACGACATTTCGGAACCGGCCTGCTTCCTTCTTCAGGTGAAGAAAATGCATTGTGAAAACGGGGATAAAAATCTTGTAAATTTTGCTGGTTTTACTCATGCACAACGATTGCCAAAAATTTTATATTTCACGCACTACTCGTTTTCCAAGTTCCTGGCGCCTTCGCCGCGGATAGTTACCCCGATAGTTACCCCGATAGTTACCCCGATACGCCTATTGGCTTCGCAGTATATCTGTCTGTCCGGCCACAAGTAACAATGTCAGAACCAGTAAACAGGATTTTATCTGATTTTGCATTAGGGAATTTTGGTAAAATTATTGACATTGACTGCCATCGGGTGGCAGCCCAACTGCAGCGAACAAATATCGTACCATAGCATAACATTTTCCCACTGAAAGCACAGCACACTTCATGAATATGTTTTCAAAGGAAAGCTCATTGTGACCAATGTCATCTTCAGCAAGACAACACACAGTTGGTTAAGCGATGATAATACGGTGATGCGATGACATGTCATGAGTCGTAGACCGTGCGACCGTGTCAGGTTAGGCCTCTCAATGCAAAGGCCAGGGTTCGATTCCAGTCCACCTGGTGTGGGGTATGTGGACAAACGGTGCAACTAGAACATCTACCAATGTCCCATACTCATTCATTTATAACCAGCACTGTACAGTCTCAGATAGTGACGGCAATGTTGAACACAACACTTAAAATATGATAATTCTTCAAGTTAAGGAAAATGACACTTCAGACTGGCGTTTTTTCAGTTTAAATCCTTTCAACTCCTTACGTTCCCCAAATTTCATCGACGTATAATCTATAAACATGAAATCCACACTTACGACTTCACTTCGTAAGCAAACGTGGCACATAGTTTTGAGGGTTGTGTCACTGTGCATCTTCCTCATGAAATAAAGCGAAATGCCAACTTGATGCAACTAGGTAATTTTATTGATGTATTCTTAGCTCGACATGTTTCGGGTACATACGCCCATCATCAGGAGCATATGGTTTTCTGCACCGAGTTTTTTGGATGGGTGGTGGTTTTGGGAGCCGCTGCATAGGTCGTGTGTACGGTGCGGATGGTACCGTGCGAATCGCACGGCACCATCCGCACCGTACACACGACCTACGCAGCGGCTCTCAAGACCACCACCCATCCAAAAACTCGGCGCAGAAAACCATATGCTGCAACTCAACATCTAATGCTCCTGATGATGGGCGTACGTACCCGAAACATGTCGAGCTAAGAAAACATCAATAAAATTACTTAGTTGCATCAAGTTGGCATTTCGCTCTACTTCACGTGGCACATAGCGTTCACCAAAACCGGTAACATGGCGAGTCAGACACACTGTAACCGTTAGGAGTCTGAAGTTTAACTAAAAACTGCTCACAAAATGAATACCAGGACCCACTGCGTCTCCATTACAAAAATCGACCGGTTAATTCTGTTTAGAGCAATATATCCCTGCATATTATTGTAATCACATGAAACACCACACGTTCTGTGAAACTAATTCAGACTTATTTCTCAAAACAGCTGGTACGTACAGTAACCACCATGCTGTAAAGCAGTTTATTGCCCACCTCAGTTCTCCATCCCAATCAAAAAATCTGTACAAAGCCCACAGAATTTTATCTGAGAGTGTACATTGTTGTAAAAAAGTTCATCTGACACAAGACAGATGGCGTGACATGGGCAGATATTGGCAGGTATCGGGGTCGACGCCAGGTGTGTATGTCTCCCAGTGTGCGCCTCTCAAAACCGGTTCGCGTGAAGGAGTGTTGTTGTCAGCGTGTAGCCACTGAAACCCCAGGACATCAGAAGAGCTGCATCGGCAGAGCACAACAGGTGAGTGAGCGCACGCTTCTTGTACTGCTGTATTGCGCATCGTCTTAGGTCGGATGTTAACAGATTAAATATTGGCGGACAGTTCTAAACTAAACTAAACTCCGTGGCCTTAGTCCGCACGCGAACTTAGTTCTAAACAGATTTTAATTTCTGTTGAATTGCATCGAATAATGGGGAGGTTTATTTAAAATATTTTGGATGTGAAATAACGTTTTTAATCTTCTGCGAAGGTTTTGTTTGAAACATTTCTTGTGCTAGATAATATGCTGTGAGTGCCAGTAGAGGTAAGCCCAAGAATGTCCTTGGGTTTTGGTGCAACGTTCATGCTGCTGTGTCATCTCATCGAAATGAAAACGTGTAAGCCAGTATCAGTGAAAGCACTTCATATCAAATTCAGGATATTCTCAAGCTGCTGCCAGTCAGCATACAGGCTAGCGGAAGCCTGTTTGTAGACCCAGTTTTTACAACTTATTGTCGGGTACGTGCCTGAAGAGAATCTCCAGTAAGCACATCTGCCGGCGAAACGTACAGTCTGAAGAAAAGAGTTCTGACGGAATAGCTTACTCATAACTTTTGCAATATTTACTTACTTACTTACTTACTCCAAGGAGCAGAGTCCTTCTTGTGAATCTAACCATTTCTCAGCCAGTCAAGAAATTCACCGCATTTTATGGAACCCGAAGGTTCATTACCGCATTCACAATTGCCCGCCACCTGTCCCTACTGAGCCAGCTCGATCCAGTCCATACCCCACATCCCACTTCCTGAAGATCCATTTTAATATTATCCTCCCATTAAATTTCAGAATACCGCCATTAACACAGAACAATAAAGTTATACCTTCAAGCTATTCCGAACAGTCAGGACAGCCACTACGTGCCCGTCGTACTTAATAATTTCACTTAAATGACTATTCATTAAAGGATATATATATATATATATATATGTGTGTGTGTGTGTGTGTGTGTGGTGTGTGTGTGTGTGTGTGTGTGTGTGGTGTGTGTGTGTGTGTGTGTGGGGTGTGTGTGTGTGTGTGTGTG
>Ga0123354_10006947_pt1 | contig 16915 bp, 14 predicted proteins | sample TergutLab28metaG_2_FD_97872 | JGI IMG/M metagenome (GOLD analysis project Ga0123354, IMG submission 97872) | Labiotermes labralis P4 segment gut microbial communities from Petit-Saut dam, French Guiana - Lab288 P4 | ecosystem: Host-associated > Arthropoda: Insects > Digestive system > Gut ...
GGGGGGGGGGGGGGGGGGGGGCGGTGTAGTGGAAGAGTACCGTTCGAGTGCCATGATGGAGCCGGAATAAATCATCCTGCACTTCATTCATTATGTCTCCTCAGTAGAGAAATTAACTGTGCTTGTGAACCGGACAGCCACGAAATTTACATTAATATAGTTAATATAACAAACTACAAGGTAACAAACTAAGTGCTTGTTAAGTGTAAAACGAATGATCAGGACGCTAAGCACTGCGTTAAAAATCGACAATAACGGTACATGGATTACAAGCTCGTACGGATGTTTTAACACTGGAAAATCTCGCTACAAGACTAACGGACTGATCATTCAATAATGATGATTCTAAAACCAGATATACAGCACGCTTAACACACACAAAAAAAGTGTTGGCGCACACAACTAGTCAGCATACAGGACACGTGTATGTGAAAACAATGCACGAGCTCTGCTTATACGTGTGTACTGTTGTACAGCTGTCCCTATACATGTCATCAAGCTACATGGGTGCTATAGCCACAGGCCAGCAGCCAGTTTCACGACCCGGCCCCTTTTACCCTCCACCCCCCCGGCAGAATGTGACACCGGTACCCACTGAATATGAGGCTGCGTGGGTTCAAGAGACGATATGGACACTTTGGAGAAGAAATATTTCTCTTGCCCTATCCGGGAACCGACCCACCACCCACCGATGTCCAAGCCGTACTCTAGCCGCAAGAATGACTACGTCATATAGGTACCGATGTGTATTACTAGTGAAAGGTACACTATATTCTGTTATGGAAAAATGAAACAAAGCTCTTTAATGTAGTGACCCTCAACACACTTCCGTGCGGTCGCCTAAAGCTATCTTGGAAAACGCGATGCAAATTATTCTACGAGGGTCCACGTACTTTTAAGCGATCACTTGAAGAATAATGATTACATTAATCGAAGATTACAGGCGTTCTCAGGCAGGAAACAGACTGAATGACCATAAAGTACCGAAGTATCTGAATTTTAAACAATTAACTATTATGCAAGAAAAATTGAAAAGAAGCATTTTACAGTTTTTCCACGGTTCGAGGAATTCATTCAGAAAACACCGCAGCTGAAAAAAATTATACAGACTCGTTACCAGCAATTTTAAATGAGATGACTTCTAGGTTTGTCCACTACCGACCATGTCGAAATCCTCTTCACCTTATTTAAAAATCCGTGGCAGTTATCACTTAAAGAGTTAAAGATACCTTACAATTATGCTATGTCGATCCAGAGGAAAACGACTGAAAGACAAACACATAGACTTTCACCAGAACATCTAACCACAAAGAACGCTGAAGCAGGGACTGAAAACAGGCACTGTCTTAGAATTTTGTAACATTATTCCAAAGGAACAATCTACTTCATTACAGAATGCCTGATCGACTGAATGATCCATCAGTGTTCCCGACAGAGACTAAGTGACGAAATCCACCCCCGATATCAACACCAGTCACTGACCGCAGTTCTCTTAGAATGTGCTGTTGGAATCACAGAGGAAAATGTTTTATTCTAAAAGATAAAAAACGGCAGGCTATTGTGGCGACAACGCGTGGACTTCTACTGAGAGACAGCGGGTTCGATTCTCAACCGCAACACCGAATATCCTCGATGCTTTCGGTCGTTTTTCTCTGCCTCTCTCCCCGAAGAATGCCGTCGAATACCTCGATTAGGCCACAAAACCTCCTCTTCAAATCTTTACCGGTTCACAATTCATCAGTCCTGCCGTGGCGCTAGTTCGATATAATGAATGTCGTTAAATAAATCACAAAACACTGACATTATGGGCCTAATTACGTTATATATCCGCGACCATTTACTCAAATCACCGTCCAAGTATCAAGAAAGTTTTTATTTTAAATCTCTCTCGTACAATAAATATGAAAACTTATACATAACCTGCAGTGCAGAATTTCTAATATACAGGACAACGCATGAAACTGCAATTGCATACACGAAGAAGAAGAAGGAGGAGGAGAGGAGGAGGAGGAGAAGAGGAGGAGGAGAAGAGGAGGAGGAGAAGAAGAGAAGGAGGAGGAGGACGAAAATGGTAGCATGAAAACTGCAATGAACTTTAATATCACAAGGAAATGTAAACCCTCCTAGACATAGTGATAGATGCTGACTTACGGTAATGCGTTTACTGCCGCTGATAGGTCCGACTAGTTTTCATTAACATAACACGCCCCTAAGACTCTGCCCCACACTTCAGACTACCCTGTGTGTGTGTGTGTGTGTGTGTGTTTTACACACACACACGATATAAGGAACAAACTGTGCTACTAGGTTTTTTTTGTTAATGACTCCTACCAACAGAAAACAATTTGCGATTAAGACCGCCACAGCTTCTACTATTCGTTAAACCCATGCAAAAATAAGAGGCCAAGCATCATCTTACCTCCATCAGAGCTTGATACATGTCGAAATCCTTCAAATAACGCGGGAACTCCAGCTTCGCCACGTAGCCACCAGCGTCCGCATTCAGAACTGTATGCAAAAGAGGTAAAGAACACAATCATATACAAAGTACAATAAAATCAGGAAAGACAGACTTTACGAATCTACACCACAAATATATTGCACACGATTAAAAATGGTAACCACCCTTATTTTCATTTAAGTAAACAGGCACGTCTCGCATAACTAAATCCTAACAGAAGAGAGGAGTACACGTATTTTCCAAAAGACATTCCTTGCAATTTTGAACACGCAGTAAACACGTATTTTCCAAGACATTCCTTGCAATTTCGAACAGGTAGTAAAATGAACTTCATGTCCCGTTGATAAGAATAAACGCATAGGAGGTCCGTTCAGCAGATTAAACAGAACACAATACCTACTATACACACGCTGCTAAATATTACCCCCATTCAAAATATCCCCTCCTGCATTCATAGACTCCAACTAATCACATGCACGCACGCACGCATACACACACAATTTTGACGGATCTGGTTTAGCCATTCTAGCGTTTTTCTTGTAGTTATGCCATTTTAAACTAACGTTCAATTTTGAGAGCAGGAAAAAAGAGGCATCGTGAGAGAGATTAGAGCTATACAGTGCCTGTGGAAGCGACGGGATTTTGTTTATCGCATTAAACTGCTGAACGGTGCGCGTCGCGTGCGTGGTAGCACTGGCGTGTTCCATCTCAAGGTCCGGTCGTTTCTTTCGTACTCTTTCTCGCAGATGCCGTAAAACGGTCAGAAAGTATTCTTGATTCACTGTTGGATTTCTGCGAACGAACTCGTAAGGTATCAAACCTCTAAAGTCGAAGAAAACACCCAGCATGGTCTTCACATTCGATTTGCTCTGTCGCGCTCCTTTTTTTTTGTCTTGGCGATGGTTTTGACCGCCTGTGTAAATAACGCTGCTTCGTTTCTCTCTTTGTTCAGCTGTGAGAAGTCGTGGAATGAATTTTGCAGAGAAGAGCAGCCAGCCCCAATTTTCAGTCAACATTGTGCAACACAATGCTACGAACATTCTCACGTCTTCCGCCACTACTGGTACTAAAATCCTCGATCTGAATGCACCAAGGCATCTGCTGTGTTGATTTTTCTATCAGTTAGCAACGTGGATTGGTGGCCGGAACGATGGTCGCCTTCCCACGATTCTCAACCACTTTTATAACGTCTGTACCACTGAAGCACTGAGAACTGGCTTAACGCCCCATCGACGACTGCCACTTTCAACAGACCATAGCCATTTTTTCAGTCTTACAACAATATTTCACACACATCCATCCATTCATCCAGCCATGTTTTCCACTAATACACCGGGTACAGGTACTCGGTCACTTTCTGTCATATTTTCCGGTTTACTGCGTCTTGAGGTGTTAGATTATTCTGCTACATCACTATTTTCACTTCCTTTCCCACCTCATTTCGGATCTTCCTCTTATTTTTTCTTCCTTCCCGCCACCTGTTATCTCCCATGTGTAACATACTGCATGTACAAACCTTTATAACAAGTTATTCTCCATTCTTTTCAAAACTGATAGTGTTACTCCAACTTTTCTCTAATTACTTCATCTCTTATTTTTAATATTATTTAATGTCCTTGTTTATCTTCTATAAAAATCCATATCTGCACTTAAAGCCTCTTTCTTCAATCTCTAATCCACTGTCCAAATTTTACAAGTGTAACTTGAAATGCCCCCCCCCCCGTAAAATGTTTATTTGCGCTTAATGAAATACGTTTACCCCAAACTCTTCTAATCATTGCTCCTATTGCTTTCCTGGCTAGCTAATATCTCTTTTAACACTTTTTCCTTCCATTTTCGCGAGTCTGTGAATATGGATCCGAAGTATTCAATATATTGACCAACAAATGCACTCGATAAAATACCAGGGAATACAACTCATAAAACATAATTCATGGTAAATATCACTCCTACATGTTTCGGAAACGAAGTCTACTATAACAAAGGAACACAAGTTCAACACGCCAGTCCAAGTACTGATCGCCCTCGCTGTCATCGTCAAAATATTTATATATTAAAATTCAAAACACACAGTTAATATTTTATTTGTATTTTATCGAATGTATTTGTTTGTTAATACACCGAATGTAAGAAAATTCAAGGTATGAGTAACACAGAATTGAAAATTAAAAAAAAAAAAGATCTTCAGTACTTGAGTCCCGTAGTGCCTTTAATTTCATATTTTTACGTCATCTCCCATGACCAATACACTGTTAAGATAAAAACCACTGTGTTCTTTTCTGACATGTTATGTACTTCTCCATTAATATGCAATAAGCAGTCGCACAAAGTACACCGTACAAGACTTTCTCTTCTTTGCCAGCGTGCTTCCTAGAAGTCAGAATCCATCCAAGTGGTCCTGCAACCAGTCACATTTCAGATATGGGCTTTCTTGGATTTCCTCCCTATTGAATCAAACAGTGAATCAGGGATCCGTTCTTCTAGGAAATCACGCTGCGTCACATCCGAGAAGAACGGGTTCCTCAACCAGACTGCTGAGAAACTCTGAAACTCGAAAAATACTGAACCGCTCCGAAATTGCAAGTTTCCAATGCATGCTTCTTAGGCATTCGCCCGATTTCAACTGCACACAAACCCACATGAAATTATCTTGTGGTCTGTGCCACAATTAAAATTTGGAGTATCTTCTTTCCGTCCACTGGTAATACTCGTAATAACACATCTCATCACGGTGATTCACACAACATCTAACATACACACGTCCTCAGCTAACACCCAGGCAAGTGAACAACTCTCGGGATCAGGCTAGATTCCAGGCACGAAACTGACGTATCAAACCATAGGCACGGCACTTTCCCTTGATTTTCTCTCACACTTTGGCATAAAACAACGTCACTCATCACACCAACTCCTAACAAAAGAGACACAGGCAGTCTCGAAAACGCGGACACGAACTCAATTTTCACACTGTAGACCGGCCGGAAATACTTTACTAAAACTTCTTAGTTTTGCTGAATCAACCATGTTGTTCCAGGCTCCTCAATACTTCGCCTCAGTAAAAAAAGTTAACTTGACTGAAGGTGTTGTTTTTAACTCAAAAGCAAAATGACACACCGAGAAAGTATCAGAATAAACTGGAATATGAAATAAACAAGTACAAATGCAGAAGTTACTCACACTTATGAAGCCGAAGATAAGCGGCTGTCAACCTTAGAATGCTCGTCTTGTCCATCTTCTTGGGAGCATTCGCTACTGTTGGCACCAACTGAGCAAGACTGTTGATGTGAGCATTCATCTTGTCCCGACGATGTTTTTCCATCATATTGCGGGTCTGACGGCTGTAACTGAAACAGACAAAAACCGGTTAGGTTTCAGATCAACGATACATTAGCCTAACCCCATTTTCAATGACATTTTCTCGTTCATCATCGACGTCACGTCCAACCCCTAGAGCTGGTCGTCGGGCAAGAGTGAAATGCAGCAGCTCCGGTAGTTTGTTGCATGAAACTATCAAGTCAAGGGCACTGCGGTTGGCATTATGGAGACTAAGAGTGCAGTAAGAACTGCCGATGTCCAGTTTCCCAACAAATAATTAGTCAGTGACGATGTTAGAAAATAAAAGTCCAAGGTCGTTAGGCAATGATAATTATGTGAAGGGAAGGAGGAGTATATGGATGTTAAATTAATGATATTTGAAACAAAAAGTAAAAACAACATACCCGAGACCTTTATAGGGGGATCAGTTAATTTAAAATGGGCTATACACGTAAGTCCGGAATGTAATAGAGAATGAAAAGGGTGATCTGATAACAGACTCCTATAGTGTTCTGCAATGGTGGAAGAATCATTTCTCTCAGCTACTGAATGTACGTGAGGTTAATGATGTTAGGCAGGCTTAAACACATACAGCAGATCTACTAATGTCTGAGCCCAGTGCCCCTGAAATTCCGGCAGAATTGGTGAAGGCAGGAAATGGACAATTCGTTCGGAGGTCCCAAATACCGAAGGTCACGACCAAGTAAACAAACCTGTTTCGTATTCGGAAGGTACCAGGTTGCAATCTCTGCCAGCATAACGCCTACCCTGAGGTTCCACCTACATCCCCGAAGTGATCTGGTGTAACAGGTTGCACGTATTTTTTGTTTACAAGGCTTATTACGTGTTATCACCGCATACACCTTCATTTATAGGAAAAATACGCATGAAAAGAAAAAAGATAGAAGCCTGCCGCAGTCTACGACATTTCCTTATACAGCCTAAAGCACTGGGTTTGTTCAGTATGAATTATGTTGATGCGAAATGAAAGAGGTGAACAGTGGATGATGCTTTTCCAGATGGCAGCAGACAAACGAAGGAATTACGCTTAGTAACTCGTAAAATCAGGATTCTACTTAAGTGTTGTTCTCGACTGCTGCATATCACACCTCTTTGGAATGTCAAGTGATTATTTACGAGCACGTCGTGAGGGAGTTATTGAACAGCTGATAATGATCATGATTTTCACTTTCGTGTGGCTTCATTATCGGCCAACGATCAGTACTCTCAACAGAAAAAAAGTAAGAAATATATCATCCATCGTTAATTTCGAATTGTAAAATGATGAAAATCAGTTTATTCATTACTTTATTCCACGAAATGCTAAATGCCTCCGCATCATTTTTTACAAGTGCAAGTGTGTCTACAATATATTGCGCTACTGCAACTAAATAATCATTAAAATATTACAGTCTGAGTTACGGATCAATTAACGTTCTGTGAATTTCTTCTTTCATAAGATGATCCACTTTCATCCGCAAAGAATGGCGGGTTTCAGCTATATTTAAAAGAAAATATTAATGCAATAACCATTACTGAAAAAAATTCATCGATCATCAGGAAAGAGGAAATTCCTAATGAAAGATGAGGCGGATTGTCGTGTAAATATTACGTTACACCCGTCATATGTTACAGTATACTAACAGTTATACGAGACACCCAACTGTATGCATGATTCTAAACCGGTATAGACACGGCGTTAAGACGATCAGATACGACCTCAACATTCGCGTCGTCGCCACTCTGGTTAACTGTTATTGGCAATAAAAGTGTTTGTGTTAAATGTGTGGATAAGAATACGATATTTACGCGTGTAATTTTACATCTCTGCAGAAAGTTGCGTAACACAGAAAGAAAGAAGTGGAGGGAGGGAGGGAGGGAGGGAGAGACAGAGAGAGAGAGAGAGAGGGGGGGGAACGTGGAAAAAAAAATTTTAAACTAAGACGTAGTGCAAAAAAAAAGGGGCCTCGACTCTTGTTAAATGTAAATGTACTTGATATCAAGAATACAGAATGGTTTTAGAGTAGCTTCTCGAGTTCAAAACCTATTCTTATAATTCCTGTAATTAAAGAAGTGAACTGCTGTGTTAATTCACGCGATAAAAATATATAAATTATTCCGCCCGATATGTTTCTGCGTTGTACAATGTGTGAAACTGACAGCTGCGCAACCATCTAAGCTTATGAGTGCTGCAGACTGCAGCTGCTGTCGAATCGGGTCTCGCCCGTGGTGTAGTTGTATGCTTCAACTGTAACCGCCAAGAAATCAATGCACGATACCCTCCCTGACTTCTTAACAGACGGATTGGCGACATTACATAAGCAAGGCAGTCAACCAAGAGGCGTCGGCAAGGCAAATGTTACGTGCAGTCACATTATGAGTACTTTCTTCAGTACAAAGAGTTCACTACACAGGCCACCATACCACATCTCAAACGCAGTCCCAGTGGCCTTAAGGCACACGTCGAATTTATACCCTCCAGTTTTAACTGCCTGACAATAAACGTTCCTACGCTAATATGAGTCCAAAACATTCTACAGACATTATATACTAAATCTTCAGGAAAATTAAGCTTCCGCAGCAATATTCCAATCAAGCTACATATAAACAAGTACACAATTCATCACTGCAACACAACCACGATGTCGGCACATTCTAAACAGCCGGATATCACGCATATGTGTTCTGCTGTCTTTCACCGGCTTGGGATCCCAGCAACACAAAAGCGATATAACACCAAGTAGGTCTAATTTTCTGTGCTAAGTCAGTAGCACCTCACTGTACTTTGCACAAGATAAGTATAAAATATGCATATGAAGATGCTGCACCATTTCGTTCTTCCGTGTGTGTCCGCTCTCAAACTATTCACGGACGTCCACTAAATCTAGCAGTAGCTATACAATGAAAAGGTGTGGGCACTGCGTATCCGTCCTATATAACACTCACTTAAATCCGCATTACGTGCAACTTTATCGGTATTCTAACACAGGATTGCGAATAGCGCAACATAGCACACTGCACTAAATAAAGAAGACGAACAGTAACATCCAGCTCTATGCGGTACGACATTATAGTACGCAAACAACCACACTAATATGCCCTATCTCGACAACAAAATCGCCGCGTTTTACAGACCCCGGAGGTTCAATACCTTTTTCCCAACAGCCTGCCTGCCGCCTGCCACATGTCACTAGCCTGAGCTAAATTAACCCAGTCCGCACTCTCACTCCTTTTAAGATTATCCTCAATTTATATCTAGGTTTTCCAAGTAGTCTCTTTCCTTCGCGATTCCTCACCAAACCCCTGTATTTCTCACCACACATGCAACATGCACCGCCCAAATCATCCTCCTTGATTTACAATGGTAATGGTGCTTGGCAAGAAGCACGAAGCCCAATGCGTAATTTCACTCTTCCTCCTACTATTTACTCCCCTTCGGGGGGCAAAATACCTCCCTCAGAACCCTATTCTCCAACTGCGGCAAACCATCTTCTTCACTTAAATGAAAGACAAAGTTTCGCAACCCAAATAAAACAAAAGGCAAAACTACAGCTCTGAATATTTTCAGCTTTATGTTCTTAAACAGCAAACGGGAAAACTAGACTGAAACGACTGGTAGCAACCATTCCCACAATTTAATGTTCCTAATTTCTTCGCGCATGAAATTTGGTTTTTTTTGTCTCCTTCCCCCCAGATACTCGAAATTTCCACGTTTTAAAAGGATTATTAGCTTGGGATTACTTTTGCATTCATACGTTTCTTCCCCCTTCCCCCCTCCCCTCCCCATGGCGCTGCGGTCCAACGCGGGGCATGGCCTCCTCATTCTTGAGGTTTCTAGACCACACAAAATGACGCATCACAGTCGGTAGGACTTCTCTGATCAGCTCGTCGCAGAGACCTCTACCTGACAGCACACAACACTCACAACAGGCAAATATCCATGCCCCCGGTTGGATTCGAACCCACGATCTCAGCAGGTGAACGGTCGCAGACCTACGCCTTACACTGCGGGCTACTGGGACCGGCATTAATGTATTTCTACCTGTACTAAATAATCACCAAGCCCCATTACAACCACAAAACTGAAAATTATGTGGTTGTTAAAGTACGTTATCTCCAATGGTGTACATATCTGCACCTTTTCTAGCAGTTGTCTTTGCCTCCGTGTATTCTGCAACGTTTCATCCATGGATATTCACCTGAACGACGACTGCCGCAAACTTTGAAGATATTTCTGCACGTCCTTGAAAGTGTGGTGTATCCCCACCATTACAGAAAGGCTGTCCTTGTGACATGCACACAGATTTCAAAACAAAGCTAAGCACACACTTAATGCCCACACTACACGAATGTGATCAGCTTCATGTTCCGGCTGCTTTATCCAGAGAACCAGCTCACATTACTCGTTTCGCAGGCAACACCGTAAGCTCCAGACACTAACCTGGACATGGTGACGAAAACAAAAATTCCTGCAGGGAATTAAACTCTGGTCGCCCAAGCCAGAGCCAGACAGTTTACTGACGCGGCCGTCTATCTAACCTCCTCGACACCGTAATTATATTATATTACTAATGTTGTTCAAATAATATAAGCCCTGCACTTGACGTGGACCAGATGCAACTGACGTGTGCTATGGTAACGAGATTATGCAACCTCACAAAACACGAGCTGTTCGTTTAAATTTAGATTCATGCAAACTCGTGGAAGTGCAAATACCACACACAGAGCGTCCAGATTATAGACTATGCACTGCTTCTGGTCCCTGCTAACTTCTGATGCGAAAACACACAGTTCTAGGAAAAGCCATGGTAACAATTAATAGCGTGCGCCTGCGAAGGGAGGTTAGACTATTCGCAAAATACCTGTGTTGAAGGAGTTGCTGCTCCCCCACGGCGAACAAGGACTCAAAACGACGTCCTCCATGCTTTATATCTTCGCGCTTAAAACGGAACGGTCGCGCCTGTCCTTCAGTACATTTCATCTTGTAATGCACGAAGGAATTTAGTAGTGGGAAGACTATAAAAGAAATGTGAAACATAATTTAGTTATGCTTCCAGCAGTTAAGAATTGAGAACTGTTTAGCATGCAGCTCTAACTGAAATGTACGTATAACGTAGCAGCGAGGCGATTTCGCATCTCTGAATTAGACCCTCTCAGGTCTCACCATTCAGTCCACCGGGAGTGATGCTTCTTGTTATTGTACTGTACATAACTCCAAATGTTATACTAACTGAGGAGTTTACAGTTGACCTTGGCAGTCCTTTGCTTTGGGGACAACTGATCGTCCCTTGTTTGTGGCCAGTATCCGACGCATTCTGGTTAAATATGTACTAGGTTTAAGAGCAGTTGTGTTGTGTGTGTGAGATAAAACGTAGAGTTCCCTGTAAAAGGCCATGAAGGCCCACAGGACGACTAGAGGAAAAGCTCTACTCTTTCATTGACCTAGGCACCAGATGGGAGTGAATGGTTCACGTCTAGCCCCGGCCGCTCTAACCCCGAGAAAGAGACACAGAACCCACTACACAGGAGGCCGCGTGGGCTCCTGCGTTGTTAGAGCTGTGCATTAATTCGAAATTCGGCTTGTTAGAACAGATAAACGTAACAAATGGCGATCTGTGGAATGAAAGTCACAAAGCAATAAAACTCATTTTTCACAGGATCTGTATGTTTTTCCTGACTGCCGACGCGAGTATTAAGGGGCTCCAGACACTCAGTGCAGGTCAACCGCATTCTCTTGTGTAAACAGCATTAGAACGTCATTAGGCCTACTATTACTAGGGTCTTTGTACTTGCTATTATATATCTTTGGCTGGAGGTCAACTGCATTCTCTCAAGTACATAACATTAGAACGCCATTAGGTCTACTATTACTACGGTCTTTTTTTACATTCTATTATATTTCGTTGACGAATGTATAATTTAGCTCTAAGTTGATTTTGTCCATTTTATGTTTATGGGTCATAACCTCAAAGTTTCTCCCGTCGCAATATTTTTGAACTGTTGACTTACAAGCAGCGTTTCGTACACACTTTGTATGTATAGTATCTCCTTGCACTATACAGTAATTCATAAATTCAAGTATTCCAGCATAATGGTATAATTCCATGTTCATTTCCTAGTAACATGCAGCTTCTTGATGAAATTTTTACTCACCACTATTTAAAACAGACAGGATTCATTCGTATCTCTCTCGTCATTCACATCTTCAATTAGCAGGGAACAGAATTATGCAGAACATACCTACCAGATTTTAAATTACACCAAGCAGTCTTAAAAAGAAATTATGTTCCAACTAATTCGCTGTTTCTGCACATTGTTTTCTTAATTAATCGGAATGCAAATTACATCCATGCGACACCATATTATCTATGGCCTCCCCAGCTCTGTGCAGTGTGGCAAACCTCACTACGATTAAATTACCATCACAAGACTTCCATATATAAAAGCGATCAAGGATAAACATGGGAATAAAATTCAAAATCGCGCCTGTATAAAATAATCTACTGCAATACACATTCAGACCTTTCGCGCTGAATCGTGGCGGATCATCTTGATAAGTTCTACGTCATATGATAATCTGAAGCGAGATCGGCAGCCACTTATCGTTACTCTACCTAGTAAAATAAGTTATGGCAGATGCGAAAGTGGTCCCCGCCAGATGCCATAAACACACTCGATCAAATGAGCCCATACAGGATGTGAAAAATAACGGCTCTAAGAAGAGAGAGCAAACAAGAAAAGAGAAGCGAACTGTTACGTCTTTACACAGAAAGACCATAAGCACGCAGCCTTGAAATATAATACAGACCTACTGATTGAAGTATTTCAGGCCTCTCTAGAAAGGGACGGAAGAATCGTGGCTACATAGCTTGAACATAGATGTAAAGATAAACAAAAAAAATACCATCCTACGGATTGCAGGCAGCAGTATGTGCGAAAGGATCAAGACGGTGAAAGAAAAGTAAATGAAATATTATACTTAATATTTTGATTGTTCATACCCAATCAGGTTTATAAATACCAGTCCTTAAGTTCACGAATATTTCCTTTGGAATTCTAATTGAAACAAATATGTCGTATGAAGCAAAGTGACAGATTGAAATTCACGAACTGAGAAACCAATTCCTGATTAACAGAGACAACATATCCTGCAGTAGCTCATTTACACTATTCCCTCTTAATAAGCGCTTTAGCCTACCTCAAACCACATCAAATTTTATTCAAAATGGGCTTTGCTTGCAATGACAATAGAACGCTCGCCACTAAAAACTATTCGGAATTCGGTCTGTGATTACCTCAGAATGGATTCCTTTTCACTGAGTAACCACAGATACGTATAATAAAAATGCAGACATATCCAATCCGTGAAAGGAGAAAATATGTCGCATTCAAGCAAAAATGGTAAACTACATTTCACTATCATGTTTAACCTTCCGTTGCATTTGCCTTTGTTCTATGGCATTCCTTTCCAGAAGTGCATTCTATACATTTTATTTGATGCATTATTAGCCCCAACACGTTTTTCAGTTCCCCATCTCCCGCGATTTTCGCGTTTGGATTGCCGTTGGGAAGGACAGTTTGTTTACCGACTACACATGTCCTAGGCTGACAGGTTGCAATTAAAGCAAATCATCGGCACTACAATTTGTGGCGTTACATCGAGAGATTGGAGAACTTGTGCTCCTCTTAACTGGTCTTAATTCTGTGTCTAGAGACCCGTGCCTCAAACAAATATTGAGCAATCAATACACATACTCAGTGACTGTCAGTACATCCATTAAGTTCGAACTACAGACGGCTATTCAACAATACTAGCTACAATTTTCTCACGCAGTTCTGCAATAGATGATCGCAACAGACCATCCGAGACAGTGACAAGATACTTGTCTACCCCTGTTCAAGGACAACGCAGCCTCGGTTACATCACTACACTGTGATAAGACTTGCTGACGTCGTTACTAAATTATTTTTTTATCTTCTATACTGGGAACATGACTGTCCACTTGGTCCACAAATAGCGCTCCTTCTCAGTACACGTACATCCTTACACACCAGGACATCACGTATCGAAGTTTTACACTGACAGGCCAACAAAATATTTCGACACAGATGAATGAGGTGGACAGTTCGGGATATTACACACCGCGGAAAGTCATGATTAATAAAGGTAATATAGTAACGCAAGAGCAGTAAAATATAGTACGCCGAGACGCGATGTGTAAGTTTATGTAGCTAGGGGGAATGCGAACAACATTTCAAAGGGAACGCCTTTCCGAAAACAACCACTTCAAATGCTAAGGACAGGGATAACATTAAGCAAAATATGTTTCAGAGAAACGTGTTGTGTGGGAGAGGGCTGGAACTCGCTCACCCCGAGCAAGTTTGCTCAAGTGCTAACATTCTTGCCTCTCTTCGGGAAGATGTGGGTTCGAAAACACGCGGAGACACTAGCTGTCTTCGTGTTTTTTGGGTTTTCTGCAGTCCCTTCTCCTGTATGAGCAGATTTTAGGGTTAACTGTGGAAACGACCACTTCCACCCAAACCCACCTAGTTCATCACCTCTCAGAATCATTATGATACCAGGGCCTTGAACCTTCGGGTAGTACTGACAAAGAAGTGGCTAACTACTTATGTTGGTTAGTTGGATCAGCAAACAGAGAATACAGCAGCAGGTAAAGATCATAAACCAGGTCAGTTACTGGTGTACTCTCTTTTTACCGTAAGAGATAAGAGCTTGAATTGTTGCCACATCACAACACAACAAACAACGGCGCGCCTGAGCTGCTTGTCGTCTAGAATACCGGTCACCTCGACATTCTTCGAGGTTTTTGTCATTTCATTCAAAACTCGAAGATGAGTCCACACAGTTTCGACGTTATATATCCTCTGCAACAATCAATGCCCCGTTATCTAACACGCCAACTAGCGTCATTTTGCTCGACTGTGTTATGCCTCCTTCACGTAGCCCCTAGTGTTGCTTGGAGGGAATGAGGAAAGCTACGAAAGTCCTGTCAGTGTAGCCGCTGTCCCGGACGACATTCTAAACAGACATCTCATGAACACAAGTCTACAGTCACCACTACGCCACTGAATTCGGTGTGGAGGGACAATGCAAATAAACACACACCTGAAAAGAAACATGCAAATAACTTCCTTGGAGAAACTGCTGCTTAAAAAACACCTGCAGGAGGGCCACATTTGAACTTAACTAAATAGACTGAAATAAAGAGTAACTGTCGAAAGTGAAAACAACAGATTATTGTACGTTGAAGAAATAATTAAAGATCGGGAAAATTGGCGAGGCGTCTTGACCACGTAATTAAAGAAGTACATTATCCACGGGAGCTCCATGGATAACGAAATGGCAATTTTCTGAGGTTAACAGAAATGTTAGCCAAATTCGTTCTCACCCTGCAAGAGTACGTACGACACATCACCAAGCACCGAAGAAATCCGTAACCATTATCTTACTCCTCACATTCCTAACGAACTCACGTCAATGATGGTGTTGTAAGAGCCCGGGGGGGGGGGGGGGGAGAAAATTTAAAATTGGGGAAATATTTTCCAGGAGCTTGTTGCTGTACGTCTGACCTGTGTCCGATATGTGAGGAAGTGAAGGTGACCGAAAATTTTATTTATATTATTCCGGTTCACGGCCAAACTAGAAGGGGGCTGTCAGATACTGACCGCGCTGCAGTACATGAACTTGGCTTTCACACTGATAACTGATGAGTTCAATGATACGATAATGTAGCAAATACGAATGGCTAGAAAAGGCGTATAAACGCGTCTCTTTCACATTAAGGACACGTCCTTTATTGCTCCGTATAAAGGTAAAGGTAAGGTTCGCCCTAGAACAAGCTACGAAGGAACACAGGGGAGTAGATGTATAACTCTCCTACTCTTTCTTTAACTTCGGCGCCATATGGGGGTGGGTGGTCAACGCAACGTCCCAGCCAGTTTACCTCAGGGAAATACTCGGTACCCATTGTATAGGAGACTGGATGTCCCAGAGCCGGTTTGGACGGGAACGGAAAATCTCGCCTCCACCGAGATTCGATCCCCGGACCGTCCAGACCGTAGCGAGTCGCTATACCGACTACACCATCTCAGCCCACTTATTACTCCGTGTAGCTGCCTTAAATTTAGTGTTGTGAAGTGCAAAAGCAGTTACCAGATAGGTGGCATGAATGCCATGTGTGAAGGTGCCGAAAACTGCGGCTCCAGGCAGGCTCAGTGAACTTTCTCGTCCGCCCGTCGACAAAGAAGTATCACCCAACACCGGACTACTATCACCTCATCGCAACGTCAGCAGCAAAGGTAGTGAGGAAGCTGTATTTCCAGTAGACAAAGGGATCGTGATGGATAAATCGTACTTAAAAATACAAGTATTACAGCAGGGTAACATCATTTTCATCTACAAAAGAGGAAAATGTATTTTTTTGAGGCACACAAAATGCAGAGTCATCATTAACAGCATGCATACATTACGCCTCACAGATTTCTCGCCCCAGCTCCGCCACCTTCTAGGGACGGCTCTGCTGACAATACTGAAGTCTAGCCCTCCCCGACTCCCCATTACGTCCATTTCCGTCTTAATTTTTACGTCGAAGTACTTCTCGAGTATTTCATTTTTATACGTTTCTAATTTACAGCCTCCCCTCAGAGTAGGACACCGCACGTACATGTGTACAAAACAGCAAGAAAGTCGTTTTCTAAATGCGTTAGCAAAATTGCGAAAAGCGACTATTAACTTCGTCATACCTGTCCGTCCGAATGGACCAACTCGGCTCCCACTGGACGTTTTTTCATGAATGTTTATATTTGAATATTTTTCGCAAACCTGCAATGAAAATTTAAAGTTTCATTAAAACCGGAAAATAGTAACGGGTACTTTACACGCAGACCTGGGTATAGTTATAATATCTCGACTACTGTTCTTAGAATGAGTAATTTTTCGGACAAGAGTCGTAGAGAAAAGCAAAATACATTTTATGTTCAATAAACTCCCCCCCCCCCCCCCCACTATAATTTTTCTTTTATGGATGAGGGGAAAAAAAATGTTTTCCCCGAGAAGACCCATAAAAAAAAAAAACAAAACCTGCGCTTCTTTTTCGTCTACAACCGACACAAACCCAC
>Ga0123354_10006948_pt1 | contig 16914 bp, 8 predicted proteins | sample TergutLab28metaG_2_FD_97872 | JGI IMG/M metagenome (GOLD analysis project Ga0123354, IMG submission 97872) | Labiotermes labralis P4 segment gut microbial communities from Petit-Saut dam, French Guiana - Lab288 P4 | ecosystem: Host-associated > Arthropoda: Insects > Digestive system > Gut ...
GACTTGTGCCACTTACAGCATAAACTGATTGGTTTTTATAACCGAGATGAAAAGTGTTTACAGCGCGGTACGGACTGGGTCTTTAAATAAAGCAGTCTGCGCTTCGTCTTTAAAGGGTTAATAATCTTGATGCTTCTAACCCCAGTAACCCCAAAATTCATTCGCTCACAGATCGACAGACAATATTCTTCAGCAGGTAACATGAACTTTGTCATAAATAACAAATGATAATGGCAGAAAGATAATTCGTTAAGATTAAACACATTCGGCTCAACAAATCTGAGTTAATTTCCACATTCGTACCGTGCATCTTGATATTATCAAAGCTTTATTTATTCACCAACTGATGCACTAGCGAGTTGTCTTTAAAAAAACGATATTAAAATTTGCATTAAAACAGCTTCGACATGTTTCGGTGTTACAGTTACACCGAAACATGTCGGAGCTGCTTTTATGTAAATTTTAATGTAAATTTTAATTTTGTTATTTAAGACAACTCGCTAGTGCATCAGTTGGTGAATAAATGAAACTTTGATAAATCTGAGTTATCTTCTCTCTAGTCAAGCTGTTTCTAACATTGCCCTGCTTGTCTCCAGTCAAGTACCATTGTTTATGTTTGTGGACGTATGCAGTAAGAACCAACAAAATGCTCACTTTCCATATTAATGTCTTAATTTAATAATACTGTCTTCGACATGTTTCGAACATCCAAGTGTTCATCCATAAGAAGTCTTGTACATGTAGTTTTATGATATTTCTTTCATGCTGAAATATGTCAATCAAATACATCAACACCCCAACAGCCAAAATGTCAAATTTGTGGACGTGTTATAACTTCGATCTGTTGATTTCGTAGGTTCCATATAAGTGGTAAACATTTTCCCCCTGATAACGACATGTGTGGTTTGGGCACAGTAAATATAGGTGAGTGGTAGGCACATTATCATGCGCAGTTGAGGATAATAATCATAATAAAGAAGATGACGGAGTTTGGGGGTGGTTTAAATAGTGCGGTGAATAGTTGGGCTATAGGTGCAGAGATGTGGTTCAGTTCCCTGTTAGAGTGCAAGCCTATTTTAGGGTTTATTTATAAACGTACAAGAAATGTTGCTAATTTTGTGGGATGATGTCAAGCCAACTACTTACCCGATCTGATTTCCACTACAAAGAAAATGCAAGAAGGACCCAATTTAAGGGCGGGTTTGGATATCAAGAACAACCGTTCTACGAAAGTTTCATTAGTTCGTTATCCTAAATATGCTGCCCTAAATCATCTACGTAAGAGACTTTTATGCGTCGAGATGAGGTATCTGGTTTTCCAAGTCTTTGTTCATAATAAAAGAAAGAGAAGAAGTAAATATGATAAATCCTGTGTAAACGTAAAACTTTGGGCACTGAATGCCCAACTTGTTTTTTGGGTATTGATTGGATCACTCTAAGAGTTTTTCATGCACAAAAACAGGTTTCTGGACTTCAGGCTGTGAATCAAACACATTATTAAATTAATTTCAGCCAATAGTAACGCGTGTTCGTTACTTTAAGTTATGGGATTTGTGTAAATTATATACAAAAATGCAAATCAGTCATCGCGATAAACTTTCCTTCCTTAGTAAAAAGCAGAGAATTTTAATTATATTGAAGGGCAGTTTTATCTCGTTTTGTGAAAAGAAAATACGTCAGTACACTTTGTAGATGAAGAGCAGAGACTGTAATTGCTGCGCTGGAGGTATACATGATAAGCTCCACCGCTTTAAAGAGTTCAAGCGGACAAAGAGCACAGTAAATTCAGAGAGGAGTGTTAGGAGAAATTTTCCGTTATCTTCCCTTCTTTTATGTCTTCAGTACGCACAACCATTCCTGGTATACGAACCTGTTTCCAGAGGGATTGCCAGAACCTTTAAGTTATTCAAGTCTTAAATGAAGCTGCTATCTTCCTTTCATCCAATTTTCCATAGAGTAACACAATGAGAAACTCGTTACACAAATGTGCTCTAATGGTAACTGCTAACAGAAATGTGGCTTCTCCCTGACCTTAAAAAGAAGAAAGAGAATATCGTGGCAGAAGAATTAAATTTCTGTATTGAGAACTGCCGAGAGAAAATATAGTTCTGGTTTCGTGAAAATGACGGCGAAGTTCATCATCAGGCTGTACAGAATAGGTCACAGTATATTCCATATTAAGTCCATAAATTTGGGACCTAATAACGCCATAAATACAAGTTCTTTTGTGAGAACAGCAGCTGATTTTTCTACATACAAAGCTTCTTCTCTTGGTTATATTATGGGGGCTAAGGACAGCTCTCTTAGAGCTGAAAATTTCTGCTCTAAATGTGCTGTGGGGGCCCTGACTCCTTGGTAAAAGGTAAGTTAAAGTGCACCCTTGTACAAGGACTGAGGTCCTGTACAAACCGTACGGCCCATAGGGGAATTAGAAGTATAGCTCTATTGTTTCTTGGCCACGGCAATAGAAGGGGTGAGGGGTCAGCGTCACGCCCCGGCCTCTTTTTACCCCCGGGAAAGACCCGGTACCCATAGTACTGGAGGCTGGTTGGGCCCCAAGGTCGGTCTGGACAGGTGGGGAAAATCTCGCACCCACCGGGATTCGATCTCCGGACCGTCCAGCCCGTAGCCAGTCGCTATACTGACTGAGCTACCCGACCCAATTGACTCCTTAGTAGCCGCTGACAATCAAACTAAATAAGCGACAATGTAATTCAGTTTTTGTTAATTTCTTTCGAGTTTTGATAGCAATTGCATTATTTTAATTAGGACTGTTGTGGTAAGAAATGTCTACATTTCTATCACCGGCGCATAGTTTCTACAACTATGAAGCCGTGACATATTTGTGTGATGTGATAAACACTGGAAATTACTTTATATGAAAGGGTTTTAAGTCTTCGCTTTGTTGGCTTGGGTTTGTATTGGAACCCTTCGATTGTGGTACTGTGTGGTTAAATAAAGCATTGAATAAGGTAGGTAACGCAAGACAGTACTTCACTGCGCCCAACTGATCACCGAACCACAACGGTGTATGAAGATGAGGAGGTAAAACACAAGTCACAAAAGCTGTAGCGTGTATATGTCTATATATACGTACAGTCCTGAACACAACAATACTGCAATTAGTAGCAATATATAAGATATATGGGGACCGCGGTAGCACAGTGGTTAAGGTGCTGTGCTACAAATCGGAAGGTCGCTGGTTCGATCCCAGATGGTGTCAGTGTATTTTTCGTTGATATAAAATCCTTCCGATCGCACTATGGCCCTGGGGTCGACTCAGCCTCTAACAGAAATGAGTACCAGAAGCATTTTCTGGGAGTAAAGGCGGCCGGTGCGTAAGGCTGACAACCTACCTACATCTTAACTTCCTGGAACCCTTTGGGCCTGTTCAGTCCTGTAATTGGACTGCTTTACCTTTGCCTATATAAGATACACACAGGCTACAGCTTCGTATTATTGGCCATACACAAAAGGGTATGACACACCTTAAGTAAAGCACATCCATTTCTAACCTCTGTGAAAGATGAAGGCCATCCGCTTTACCCAGGGCAAAGAGCTTCATGTGTCCAATCAGTAGGAGACGGACGTTTTGAATAAGAGAGAATACATCTATTACCTCCAACGAGAGTCGAAATAAAATTTCAGGCACAGCTACTCGTAGCCGACTTTTGTTGTGTATTATAAAATTTGGGTTGATAACGACAACGTGCTTCTATATAGAGGGACATGCGATGTGTCCTCTTGTTGTGATGTTGTTGTTGGTGGTGATGATGGTGAAGTGGATTGTGCATATATACTAAGTAACTAACTAACTAACTAAACAACCAACAAACAAAGAAACAAACTACCAAGTTACTGAATTACTCCATGGAACATAACCCCTTTTCAGAATCACTTTATACAACCCACATAAGTCGAGTATACCTGCTTACTAAGGTTATTTTTTTCATTTCTCAACCTGAAGATGGCCAATGTAAAGTGCCGAAACGTGTAGTTGTTCTTTATGTAGTAAATTCTATACATATCTCTACCATAATATAATTGTGTTAGACAGTACATACACTCCAATCTAGTTCCCTTTTCAGAAGGTAATAGTTCTATTTGTAGTCAAGAAATTTCCCCCATTTTATGTACCTCTAAGTTTATTTGCCGTGCCAACAAAAGCCCGCCACTTGTCTCTGTACTGAGCTAGATCAAGGTACGTAACATGTCACGGTAAACAGAACAAAATTACAATTAAAGCAGCAAGTAATTCAGTTACAGTTGCATCCTCCATTTAGTCATTACTTGTTGAGCCGTAGGACGAAGGCATGACACTATTCATGGAAGAGATACCGCGTTGTGTAGTGTGAGAATAATAATAATACAATAAGGAGGCTGGCTACATCCAGTGGACGATGTTACAACTTACAGACAAGGTCTATGAACTTACACCTGAAAGTGCGAACGATAGATTCCAGTTGAAATGTGACGGCACACGGTGACGCACGGGAGGGGAAGTGAAGGGGAAACTGGCGATTGGAGTGGGTAGCCAGTACTCTTCACACTACCTCGGAACATGGTGTATCCAGTATTACTATCGCTGATGCGCACACCTCGGCTGCCAGTAGTCGACTGAACTGACGCCCCCGCCGATTTAAATGGACTCGTCTGTTTCGCCGAAAGGCGAAATCTGGTTTCTGCGCGTGCGACATCTCATTTCAAATGGCCTGTACCACTATTATGGGGGAACTACCGGTTTTCACAGATAGAAAGCTACTAGCAAACCGACCTGATATAGTAAAAGGTAAAGCAGTCCCATTACAGGACCGGAGTGGCCCGGAGGGTTCCAGGAAGTTAAGGTTCCCAGATTTCATGACAACGACACAGAATGGTGGTAAGATTGTCAGCCTTAAGCACGGGCCGCCTTTACCCCCAGGAAACGCTCCTGGTACTCATTTCTGTTAGAGGCTGAGTCGACCCCAGGACCATAGTGCGATCGGAAGGATTTTATGTCAATGAAAAATTACAATGACACCAGCTGGGATCGAACCTGCGACCTTCCGATTTGTACCACAGCACCTTAACCACTGTGCTACCGCGGTCCCCCGACCTAATGTAGTACTGTATGATAAAAAAGAGAAGACTTGCCTACTGATCGACATGGCCATACCAGATGATTCAAACATTAACACTAAAGAAAGTGAAAAACTAAGCCACTAAAAAGACCTGGGGTTCGAGATCAGCAGGTTGTTGTAAGTAAGGGCAAAAGTTGTGCCAGTTATAATTGGAGCATTACGGACACTTAAGGAGGGATTAGATCAGAACCTTCAGTTGCTCCCACGTCACCCATCGGCCACAGAGCTACAGAAGATTACACTAATGAGCACTGCACACGTTGTTAGTAAACTGCTGGGGTAAATCGCTTTGAACACTTGTGGATATCTGGACTTAACATACCACCGCCACCTAATAACTAATAGGCAAGAATAAATATAAAATAACGATAATAACTCATTAATTTATATTTATCTCAGTAATTAACCAACTTAATGCACAAAATATTTGTTTTACAATAAGTTTATTTCATTGCCTCTACATGTTTCGAGCACATGTGCTCATCATCAGGAGGTCAAAATTGAGTTACACAGTCTCTGGTATCGTCACACCTATATACCAGAGACTGTGCAATGCAATTTTGACCTCCTGATGATAAGCACATGTGCTCGAAACATGTAGAGGCATGAAATAAACTTATTGTAAAACAGAAATTTTGTGCATCAAGTTGGTTAATTACTGAGATAAATATACTGATATGTACTGTCAGCAATACGTTAAAATTCATTAATTTATGTTAACTTATTAACGCGCGTGATAATAGGTCCAATGCCAGTTTCAGGCAAAAAATGCCAAAATGTCACGCCGGGATGTAATTGTGTAATGGTCTTATCAGACTCCGAAACAATTGCGCTGATAAACAGGTTGTGGATCGCATAATGATACCGAATTTATTCGTAAATTTCGGTTCCTTTACTTATGATAAATAAGATGCCGCTCTAGGGAAGATGATATCGACGTACACCGGGAATCGAATTCTGTTCTCCCATCCTGCACGTATTTGTAAGCATTCGCTGTAATGGCTGTACGATTATGGTTTATATAGAACTGCTAACGTTACGGAAACCCTTCCTACTGATCAAATGACAGCCTTATGAAAATGTACATATGTGTTAGTTACGCTGTAATTTATCTTTCCTGGGGTAACGCTAGCCACGGGTAATACTGAGAGGTAACACTGTCTCTGTGATTAGGAGTCAACTTTTGGACATGAACATAGAGCTGCAGAGACGAGGTTCCTTATTTAACTTCGTCAGTAGGAAGTGAGATATCAGCTTTAGGTTCCGGCCGCTTTATTCTTAGTGAAAATGTTGTGGTGTTAATGGGGTGGAATGTTTTGTTATCTGGAACAATTATGGACGTGATGGCTACTGATTTCACTGTTGGGGATTGAACTAGGGTCGTTCAGATTGCAGGCGGTCACGCTGCTGACTTCAGCTTCGACGGAAAGCTGACACCTTGTTCCTAAGGCGCTAGTTAGTTGTGGGTTCCTTTAAATAGATCCACAAATAACAAATAAAGAATTTTGACAAAATTCATATTAGAAATTGTTCATAAAACAATAATTAAAAAACACCACAAGGGCAGAAAATAAAATATTTATATCTTACACAAATCTCCACTAGACTTCTGTCAATTCGATTAATGTATCATCTACCGGATACCTTCTACTTACAGGAGGATTATCATACAGAGTATGATTGAACGTGTCCATATCCCACAATTAAACCTTTAAACGCCGAGTTAAATCCCATCTGCCACCTGCTGGCATTATTAGGAGCTCACCATAATTTCCACGTTAACGAGTTAAGGGTTAAACAGTCTTCTGACTGCTGTCAGTAACACTAATGATTCCTAGTGCCTACTAAAGGCTGCTGTGGTGTAAAAAGGCATAGATAATTTTAGATACACATTTTAAATACAAAAACCAGTGAAAATTATACACTGAAACTACGTATTTTTCCATGAAAATTAATAAATTCCAGACGTCAAGAGTACGAAGTACGGTAGTTTTGAAACTCGTCTGTTAAGGTCAGGCATTTTTCTGATTGTCTGTTAACACTATAGAAGGTCATCAAGAGTACATTGCGTGCCGTCAACTGTGGTGCTCAAGTGCCTGTAAATATTCATTTGAAAGAACCTATTAATACTCCATGTCCTTCCGTCTGGCCTTCTATCCGTCTATCCGTGTATCAGCTCGGCTGCCACTGGACGGATTTCCGTGAAATTTGATACTTGCGGCTTTCATGGAAATTAGTCGAGAAATTCTAAATTTGGTTACAATCGGAGAAAAAAATAGAGTACTTTACGCGAGGACTTGAGTAAGTTGTATTGCTGTTACCTTCGACATTACGTCTTCATAAAAGCACTATCCTCGACTGAAATATTATCAGGCTGTTAGGGTAGCCGAGAGGTATAAATATTATGCGAACGCGCTACTATGTAACGTGATACGCACATCGTCTCTTTTGTTCAGTATTCTTACGATTGAATGCATTATCCCTGGATTAGCCCTCAGGGTGTTCCAGTTTCCTATATCGCAGATCACGACGATCTTTCTGAAGCCGTCGTCCCCCCCTCCCCGCCCCCTCTATCCGTCCCGCAAAGTGGAGTTCCTTCAGCTCATCTCCGTAAACCGGAAAAGCGTCGAGATGCCATCTCAATCTTGCTGTAGCGTTTGTAGCCGGAAATGGGTCCCGGAGCTGAGACCTCGCGCCCTTCTTGTCGTTGCTTTAGGATGGGGGAGGAAAGGAAGTCTCCAGCGAGAGGTTATTGAAATTCCTACCAACGTCCCCATTTTCCTGCTTTGACAATGCTGTAACAGACTGCAACCTGATGGCGCCCAATTGCTGCTACGTGATACGATTTGAAGGGCCTGACTACAGTTTAGCAATTAAATTCGTGTTTGGTGTGTCTTTATTGCAAAATGTATATTTACATATTTGCTTTAAAAAAAACTCCATGTTCTTGCGGAAATGGAAGACACATCACCAAAGATACCACAATTTTGTCCTACTGTGTGACCTTTGAGAGCAATTAATACCCGCAAACCTGATACCACCAAGACGTCTCTGATCTTTGGTCAGTCCTGTCCTGTCATCTCCTTTTAAGATTCCGAACAAAATTTGTTGTGCTTATCACTGATATTTTTCTCTCCGTACTTCCTGCTCGTTTGATATTTCCTGATTTGACTCACCTCCATTTGGTAAAGTTAAAAAATAACAAAAGCACACTGTGGTGTCATTTACTGCACCCTTCATTGACCCCGTTCTACCCCTTTCTTAAGTCTTGATACCCCCATTAACGGTTTTTTTTTCTGTTTCTCCCACTCGGGTCGTTGTTCAGTTAGTTCTGTAACGATAAACGATTCCGTTACAACTGCGGATGTTACGTCGAAGGAAGATGTTGAACGCCGGATCTGTAACAAAGTGCTCGTAGGCTCTTGCGATGTTCATTTTCACAACTTGGCTGGACACAAACACGGAAGCCTTCAGTCAAAACAACACTTCGCGCGGTCGGATATCACACCAAGGCTACCCCGAATACAGTACTGTACACCCGGAGACATAGCGAATAGTGAACTGATGTTGTGTAACAATGATGTGTTACTGGGACCATCAGCACAGCCTGATATTCTCAGCGAGACTGTTTTATTGAAGTCTGATTCATGCTCTCAACCTACATACACACATGCATACTTAGAAACAAATAGAATATATAAATTGCTCTATAACATTACGTTTTACTGCGGGGAGACCGAAGGCACGTATTCTTGGATGGACATGGATAAACTTGCAGGCGTAGAACAAATCTAATAAAGACTGGTTTTGAAATGAGTAAAGTTTCTAGGCATAGGGAATCTTAAAATGTGAACTTTACGCTACTGTTTATGGTCAACAATCAGGATATATCTTACGTAGCATGGAAGAGATTAATTAACTGCAAGAACATTTGCATTGTTGTATGCTTTCTTCTGGGTTATTCATCGGCGTCTGAATTGTATATGCTGACGTTTCAGAATAATCTGTCTGTTCCATCTTCAAAGGCAGGTACCTACCGGCCTATGAAGATGGAACAGACAGAGAGTTCCGAAATGTCGGTATATAAAATTCAGACGCCGGGGAATTACCCAGAAGAAAACATACAACATTCAGAACACGGTGAAAGTTTGAAATCAAGAAAATATTTGTGTTTCTTGTTGCTAACTGACAAATCTTGTTTACCTATTTTCCCATTGGTTAATTTAGTTAGTGTTTTTCAAGAAAGACGTCTGTGTTCCACCACCCACGTTAACATAGTTGTCCCTGCTGTTACACGATGCTCTACAGACAGTTTTAATTTTAAAATACTGGAAAGAATTTTCTCTCTCTGTTGAAGATTTGAGCTCCCATTATGTTTTGTTGACCGTGCATCTCGATATAATCGTGTAAAGAAAAGCGAACTTGATGCACAATTTTTCTTAGTATATTTCGTCAACCTCTACATGTTTCGGGCGTATCTAGGCCCATCATCAGGAGGTACAGCCGTATGTATACAACAGTTGGTACTTATTATTCTTTTTAGATGACTGTCTGTTGTGCTGGTTGGATTGGACAACAGTATTTATACAACAATTGGTACTTATAATTATTTTTAGATGGTTGTCTGTTGTACTGGTTGGATTTGATAGCAGTATTTATACAACAATTGGAATTTATTATTATTTTTAGATGACTGTCTGTTGTGCTGGTTGGATTGGACAGCAGTATTTACACAACAATTTTAAACTCATGGTTCTGTGCATCACAATTCAATGTTAATAAAAATCCAACCAGATGCAACAGTATGCAGATATTTATTCACTGCAATGTCACTCTACATGTTTCGGGTGTCACAGCACCCATCATCAGGAGTACTAAGAACTGTAACCGCAGCCTCCGGTACAGGTCATAATACTGGTACCGGAGGGTGCGGTTACAGTTTTTAGTACTCCTGATGATGGGTGCTGTGACACCCGAAACATGTAGAGTGACTTTGCAGTGAATAAATATCTGCATACTGTTGCATCTGGCTGGATTTTTATTAACATTTATACAACAATTGTTACTTATTATTATTTTTATATGACTGTGTGTTGTGCTGGTTGGATTGGACAGCAGTATTTATACAACAATTGGTACTTAGTATTCTTTTTAGATGTCTGTTTTCCAACCCAACCAGGACAACACACAGTCATCTAAAAAGAATAATAAGTACCAACTGTTGTATACATACGGCTGTACCGCCTGATGATGGGCCTAGACACGCCCGAAACATGTAGAGTTTGATGAAATATACTAAGAATAAGCTACGCATCAAGTTGGTTTTTCTTTACACAATGAGAGCCACCATTTTCCCTCCCCTGTTAGGAAGAAACACAGAGTTACGTATAGCAAAGGAAAGGAACGGCGGAAGCAAGAATGCAGCGCAATTTCCTGTCCATAAAACATAATCAGTGTCTTGTTTGCGCTGCCAAGTAGTTCTATTAGGCCCGGGCAGTCACGGCACAAGAATCAAGACGTGAGAAGGCTGTGGAATGAATGTCAATTAGGAAAGGCACTGTGCTGTGCTCGATTAATGTGACGTCATTAACGCCTTAGGAACAAGGGATAAGGAGCGTCAAGGGCTCAGGTTTCGAGAGGTCCCCCCACCTTCCCTCCCTTTCTTGAATAAATTAATTTGCTGGGATGACGATCGATGAGTCGTTACTTTGTTTAACGTCGCTGTTTATGCTGCTGAGGCTATATGGCGTTTAGTGACAGAGAAATTCGTTCATGAATCGTATTAACAAATGTGAAGTGTTAGGGATTACATTTGCTTCGAGAGACTGGAGAAAACAAGGAAAAACGTCTGCTGTTATAGACGGTAATCCGGCAAAAAGACTGGCGGCTGTCAGCGGAGGGCTGAATGCTTAATGTTTGATCAAATTTATTTGTAAGTTATTGTATTTAATGGGATGAATTGGTGCAGTGGTTTGTTGGTTAATTAATTCATTGATTAACCCCTTAAGAGCTGAAATTTATATAACTATATTTGTATTCTTGTTCTCACCACCCTGAAGATGGCCGCATAAGTAGCCGACAGGTGTTGCTGACAACAGTGTAATAAAATCACGTCCATAGAACCAAAATACATTTTTTTTTGCCTTTTAATGTATGCAAGATATGCGTCGCCTAACGACGGTCGTACGTTCTGAGAAATACTGCAGGCAACTGTAACACAAAGGTATTATAATAGTTTATTATAATAATATATTACAATATTACATTCTTATGAGAACACCGTCGTATATGCGGTCCGTCGTTAACCGAAACGTCGTTATTCTGCGCATACCTGTATTCGCACCTAATTAATGCCCGGCTTATTGAACGTATCAAAGTATATAAGTGTTGTTTCAAAATTCAATGCCCGCTGCATAGAATAAAACGATCTCCCTTATATGGAAAAATCATGACGTTTTGCTGACCGAGCATCTCAGTATATTTATCTCAGTAATTAACCAGCATGATACCAGAGGCTGTGTAATGCAATTTTGACCTCCTGATGATGAACACATGTGCTCGAAACATGTAGAGGCATGAAATAAAACTTATTGTAATACAAAAATTTTGTGCATCAATTTGGTTAATTACTGATATAAAAAAAATTGAAAAATCTATTATTGTTATTGAGAGAAAATTGGCTGTTTATTTTCAAGGGCGTAGATACATTCAGTAGCGAATTTTCGATTATTTTCTTATACCGGCTGCATTCAAGTTTCCCATTTAGTACGCCTCTAGGCCCTCCGTCTGAATACCGTTACGTGTTTTTTATTTCCTAGAGGCCCCTTGGAAAATTTCAGGGCCTTTCGTTAAAACAGGCCACGACAGCCTCCAGTTTAATCATTCAGTCACACATTTCAAATACTATCAAGACGAGAAAGAGCAATTCAGTAACTAAATGTCCGACAAACGAGCTGTTCCGGGAGGTTGGGCGTGGCCAATATTGTAAGCGAAAGGGAGGAGGGGGGGTGAGTGCAGTGTCCGTAGGAAGTGGCCGTAGAATTAGGTTGTGCGACCGACAAGGCTGGAGGCTGTAACTCGTTTGCTCCAGGAAATAAGAACATTCATTTGAAGTCAGAGGACGGGAAACTGCTTGTAAAGTAGTTTCTGGGTCACGGGTCCAACAGAGCCTTCCACCTCCAACAAATCCCATCTCGTGTGTCTGGACTTTAAAGGCGCTAGCCAGTATTGCCTTATTGAGCTTTAATTTAAACTTGTGTAACCAAGCAACAAATACCATGGTGTAGAATCTTCCTTTAAAGTTCAGTATTCATCTTGGAAGGGATTTTCTGCCTTTATCGAAGCTGGAAGTACAGTAACGTCTTCACAAATGCTTGTCATAAGACCACCCACGTCAGCTGAATTCAATCCACTTCTTCATACCACATGTTTGAAGATATTATTAATAATATCGTCTTGTTAACATTTCTTTCTTTCCTTTTATTGTCATTGCTTCTTTTCTTTACCTTCTGTCAAGTTATTTACGTATTTTGTTTCATTTTCATTTGTTTCTTTCTTGATTATTTAATTTTCTCTTCCTTGATTATTTTGCCCTCTTTATCTCTTGTTTCTGTTTTCTTCTGTCTTACTTCTTGCTTTATTCCTTAACTATGCACTTCATTTTTTATGTTCATTACCTTAAATACAGAACGAGCATTTCACGTTACCTCGTGCCAAGTCCTGTTTACATACACACATACATACATACATTACATAGATCCCTGAGGCTGTCGCCAGACAATAGGATGTGGAACATGTCAAAAAAAACACACAAAAGTAAACAAAACATAACATTATTACGGTGGAAGTATTTACACAGTCACACAAGTCAGCAATACATATCATCTGTAAAAGCAAAAAAATTCATCCACAGAGTAAAATGAGTGTGAATATAAAAAACTTTTTAGGGCTATTTTAACCGTCGGCTTTCATTCTTAAGGCTTGTAATACTTTGTAGTAGGTTGTTAAAAATTCTGAACCCAGAGTAAGATGCGCCTTTCTGAAAACAGGACAGGTTAGCAACAGGTCTATGTAGATGGTGTTTATGTCTTGTATTTATACTGTGTACTGACGAGTTAGTCAGAAATTTATCCTGATTTCCAATTTAAAAAAATCTCCATCAATGAGTATATATATATATATATATATATATATATATATATTGGCTTGGAACTGTTAAAATCTCTAATTTTTAAAAAATAGCTTTCTACATGAATTTCTAATTATTTTCAAATTCTCATTTCGCTCTCTTTTGTTGGGATCTTCATTGCTGTGATGTGCCCTAGTACATCGCACCGTAGTTCTGGACCCCTCTGGTTCAGTAGTTGGATCTGAAGGGTCTCCCTAAACAGCAGCAACAACTCCGCTCCCCCTGCAGGCTGGTATTAAAACTTTCTCCAACCCATGACCAGCCCCTGAAGGCCACTGCAGCCACTGGACTTACAACAAAGTTTTCGGAACACTGTTCGAGATTTGCAGCAACTTCGCCGGTCCCGCACAAACCACACTGAATCCAGATCTATGCTGCTACTTGCCTGAGGCAATCCAAGACAGGAATTATGCAAGAGGCTGACCGTTGATGCTGATAAGGATACTTGCCATTACAATATGTTGGACTTTTAATTCCTGCTTCATTTTCCACTTCCGTGCCTCTAAGAGCTGCTCAAATATTCCAATGGAATTGAGTCATTCTGGAGAAGCTAATAGTTCCTCAACTCGTCAAGAAATTCCTTGCGTTTTATAAACTCGAATTTTCATTAAAATGGTTACAAGAACATGCCGTTTGAACCTTATTTTGGGGTAGATCAAACCAGTCTACGCTCCTTAATATATTTCTTGAAAGTTAACTTTAATATTATCTTTCTATACACTCCAAGGTCTTCCAAATTCTCTTTTTCTCTTAGGAATCTCCACCAAATCCTTGTACGCTGCCCTCCTTTCCAAATACGTACCATGTGCTCCGTCCATCTTACTCTTCTTGGTCACCCTCATATGATGGAGAGGAATAGAGATCATGTATCTCCTCGCTATGCACTCATCTCCAGTCCCCCGTTACCTCGTCCCTCCTGCGCCCAAATATCTTTCCCCTCAACCATTCTTCAAACACCCAATCCTGTGTTTTTCTGTCAATGTGAGGGACAAAGTTTCACGTCCGTACAAAACAACAAACAAAGTTGTACTTCGGTACATTTTAATTTTAATATTTTTGGTCTGCAGACTGGTATACATAAGATTTTGAACTGAACTGTAGTAGGCATTCCGTAGGTTCGGTCTGTCTTTAAGTTGTTCATGAGTGTAAATTTGGTTTGTTATTCCCCAAGCGCTACCTAGACACCTAATTGATCTAGGTTAATTACCATCGCGTGGAAAAAGTCGGTACCAAAATGACCGTGGCAGTCTCTTTTCACGCTGTGGTACAAATAAATTCGGTACGGTTTCATTTACGTCAGCGGACGCTACTACATTCTTTTAGGATACGTCACCATCTTCAAGTTTCGGCCGGTTGTTCCAAAGGAGATAGTCCTCAGTTAGTGTGAAGGATGTACCTCAGCTTCAGTGTGGATGGGAAAGAATCCTACGACACCTCCTCTTATTGTCAATTATTTTAATTAATTCAGATGTCACGGATTTTTACAGCATGATGCACACTACAAACGGTTTTTAGAAACTCAATTATTACACCAACCACTGCACATATATAAAATTTATGAAATTTACAAATTAAAATATTAAAAACGCTCCGATATATTTCGGTCCTAAGACCATCATCAGGGAGCTAGCTATATATTCCTTGCTAAAGTCACACTAGAAATAGTCACAGATTAATTTCGTTTTACCAGTTGGGTGTTGTGACAGCATGCCGTGTTGTGTAACGTTATGTTGCGAAGAGTGCCCTGCTACGGATGTGCAGTCTGTGCTTCGTTGAGTTGCAACCAACCAACCACAGACTGCACATCCGTAGCAGGGCACTCTTCGCAACATAACATTACACAACACGGCATGCTGCCATAACACACAACTGGTAAAACGAAATTAATCTGTGACTATTTCTAGTGTGACTTTAGCAAGGAATATATAGCTCCCTGATGATGGTCTTAGGACCGAAACATGTCGGAGCGTTTTGAATGTTTTAATGTGTAAAATTTTATATATGTTATATATGTGCAGTAGTTGGTGTAATAATTGAGTAACTCGAAAACCTGCACGGTGTAACAATAAAAATAGGATTTTAAAAAATTGGTAAGAAGCATAATATTTTAGGAGCTAAAGATAAATCCTGGACGAGCCTGCGTTTTCGCCAAAAATGCCTCCCCCCTGTCTATCGGAACCCCAGATAACTCTCTCTTAACACTGAGCATTGTGATAAACTAACACGAAGCTCCACATTGTGTAATATTTATTTTTTCGATCTCATGTCATTCCCGGCTTGTTGGATCAAAAGAATGTCCACGGTATTTCTGTGTTGTGGTGCACAAGCCAAAATTCTTCCCCTCACTATAGCAGAAAGTAAGGGATATTCTCAGTAAGGTTTTAGGCCCTGCTTTGCACTCTTCATAACCATAAGCAAATTCGTGTTCTCCAGGATTTTCCGCGGCTTTCGCACGAATTAAAACATCAATTATTCAAAAAAAAAAAAGAGGACTACGAAGTAAAAGCTGGAAAGTTTCTGGCAGTAAATTTTACTGGAAAGCGCCGCGGATATGTTTAAAACCAACCCCTCTCCGCTATCCGCTTCAAAAATTTGAGAAGGAATTCAACTATTATATATAACTTTCTACTTGCTTTTACAGCCATATACGAAAAATTATTATCTACATAATATTTAATGTATTTGAAAAACCCATCAATCGCTTTGCTTTGGTGCAAAACCGTCATAATTGTAGACAAATAACAAATACGTGATTGAGAAAATTTTACCGAAAAAAAAATGCACGTGAGATTATTTTCTGTGTCTTAACATTGAGTTTAAAATGGCTGATTGCGTGATTTTCATGTCAGAAACGTTTGTATCGTGCAATATTTCAAGTTTGTTATTCAAAATAAAATTTACTTTCATTCTGTGTTGTGTTATGTGTGGCTCTACACGTCATCCACAATTTCCCGCTTGTCTTGTCCAAGTAAAAATTCTTGAAATTATGTCCGAATGGCCACATTCTTTTAAGGACCCATTAGTACAGGCCTATATCATCTCTTTATATTGACATGAAAATCTCCGAAAGAAACGACCTAGCAGTATCGCTGTAGAATTTGAATCTAAGCACGTCTGTTTCGTATGTACATTGTAATTATTCCGTTCAAACCGCACAGAGAATCTTCGATACCACTAGAAAAAATTTATCGTTATAAGCTGTTGAGCCAAGAGATGACTGTTTGTTGTAAGAACCATCAGCAACACGTGGGAAAATGAGTGGGCGAAATTCAGTTTTGTTGGCGTTGTACCTGGCGATATAAGTTAAACGTAACTGTTTAGGGTTTTAGAAGTTCGTTTAGTTTACTTTAAGTTTGAAATGTTTACTTGCTTCTCCCCCAAAAAAATAAGCCGTGTAAAAGATTTAGTCCAGCAAAAATTGTCGTTGTCAGTAAATATACAGACGGCCTTGCACACACACACACACACACACACTCACACACACACACACCACACACACACACACACACACAACCACACACACACACACACCCACACACACACACCCACTCACACACACACCCACACACACACACCCACACACACACACCCACACACACACACCCA
>Ga0123354_10006952_pt1 | contig 16907 bp, 13 predicted proteins | sample TergutLab28metaG_2_FD_97872 | JGI IMG/M metagenome (GOLD analysis project Ga0123354, IMG submission 97872) | Labiotermes labralis P4 segment gut microbial communities from Petit-Saut dam, French Guiana - Lab288 P4 | ecosystem: Host-associated > Arthropoda: Insects > Digestive system > Gut ...
AAAGGGGGGGGGGGTTTCCCGAGGTGGGGGAAAAAGGGAAGACCAAAAGTGTGTTTGGGAAAAAAAAACTTGGGGAAAACTAACCACGGTGAGGGACGGGGGGGAGGAAGGAAAAAAATAAAAAAGGAGGGGGGGGGGGGGGGGTGGAGGATATTTTCAAACTGACAGTTTGGTATGAGAGTCTACATCTGCCTAGTAATGATAATGGTGTTCGAATAGTAAACTTTGCCACATTAGAAAATATGGTTGTTAAGTGCACGCTGTTCCCACACCGAAACTTTCGTTAAGAGCCTGAACCTCTCCTGATAGGAAGACTCACAGTCAGATTGATCACATATTGATGGATAGGAGATGGCATTCGAGTAAATTCCATGTACAGTCTTTAAGGGGAACTAACTGTGATATTGACTGCTCACTGGTCATTATAAAAGTATGGAAAATTGGAATTAAGTTAGCAAGCAGCACAGAAGATTGATGTGGAGGGGTTTTATCTCAAGAAGCTAAGTGAGCCAGAGGTTTGGAGACATATCAGATAAAGATCTGAAACAGGTTTGCAGCTTTGGAGAACTTAAATGATAGTGAGGCCATAAATATGGCTTGGGAAAACATTAAAGAGAATATCAAAACCTCAGCTAAAGAGGGTCTAGGTCTGTATGAATTGAAGCAGCATAATCCATGGTTATCGATTAAGATTGTTTAAGATTTTTAGATCAAAGGAAGCAGTCTACAGTGCACTGGTTATAGGATCCAGACGAAATTAGTGTAGATAATCTAAACAGTGTAAAACATGAAACTGTTTGACATTTAAGGAACAAAAAATAAGGAATATCTGAAAGCTAGAGTTGATGAACTTGAAACTAACAGTAAGATCAAAAATATTAGAGAATTGTGTAGGGGCATCATTGATGTTACAAAGGGTGTAGTAAAGGATGAGAAGGGTAATTAGATTACAGACTGTCAGAGTATTTTGGCTAGGAGGGGAAATTATTTCTCTCAGCTGTTAGATGTACATGGGGTTAATGATGTTAGGCAGACAAAAATACGTACAGCAAAGCCACTAGTGCCTGAGCCGAGTGCCTTTGAGTTTGAGATGGATATTGAAAATAAAAAAAGACACATAACCACGTATTGATCAAGTCCCACCAGAATTGATCAAAGCAGGGGGTAGAACATTTCACTCTGAGATCCATAAACTTTCGGAGGAATTGCTTGAGTGGAAAGAATTTATTATTCTACCTATTTATAATAGGGGTGATGAAACAGAGTGTAATAATTTTAGAGGCATATCACTTTTGTCAACTATGTACAAAATTTTATCCAACATCCTGCTTTCAAGGTTAATTTCATATGCAGAGGAAATTGCTGTGGATCATCACTGTTGATTTTGATGCACCAGGTCAACTACTGATCATATTTCCTGCGTTCATTAGATGCTTGAGAAAAAATGTGAATGCAACGAAGCAATGCATTAGCTATTTATAGACTTCAAGGAAGTCTGTGATTCAGTTAGGAGGGATGTCTTGTATAATATGCTCATTGAGTTTGGTATTCCTATGAAACTGGTAAGGCTAATAAAAATGTGTCTGAATAAACCCTGTAGCAGGGTCCGGCTAGGCAAACATTTGTCGGACATATTTCATGTTAAGAATGGTTTGAAATGCGGAGATTACTTTGAACTTTGCTTTAAAGTATGCCATTAGGAGGGCTCAAGTAAACCAGGATGGCTTGAAATTAAATGGTACACCAATTTTTTGTTTATGCTGATGATGTTAATATATTGGGTGGAAGTGTATATACTATAAAGAAAAACACAGAGGCTTTACTAGTTGCTAGTAAGGAGATTGGACTAGAAGTAAATGCTGATAAAACTAAGTACATGGTCATGTCTTGAGATCAGAATGCAGGACAAAGTCATGATATAGAGATTGATAATAGTTCCTTTGAAAGGGTGGATGTATTCAGATACATGGGAACAACCTTAACAAATCAAAATTCTGTTCATGAAGAAATTACGAGTAGATTGAAATCATGGAATGCTTGCTATCATTTGGTGCAGAATCTTTTGTTTGCTATCCAAAAATGTAAAGATAAATATATACAGAACTATAATTTTTCCTGATGTTCTCTATAGGAGTGAAATATGGTTGCTTACAATGAAGGGAAATGTAGGCTGTGGGTGTTTGAGATTTGGGTGCCGAGGAGAATATTTGGGCCTAAGAGGGATGAGGTAACAGGGGAGTGGAGAAACATCGTAGTAGGTAGAATACTGCATTCCACCTACGTGATGTTTCTGTGTTTGTATCCATTTGGTGTGACGGAGGATCAAACAGTTACGTGGTGGACTTCGTGAAACATGTTGGAGTAACTAATGAATAAGTGTAACGTAGCTTGTAGAATTGTATATTAAAGGGTTGGTTGGCACAATAGCTAATACGAATTTAATGCACAGTATTGATAACTTCAAAATTGGATTCCATGTTTTTATACGAATGTGCATCAAATGCATATACAATGTAATGTAATACTCCAGACTGGCTAACATAAAATTCATATACTCTAAGATTTCTGCAGTCTTCTTACTCTCACATTGTTGCTTATCCATATGCTCTTTTGTTTGTATCCACTCTCTATTGGTGAATGCGTTTTTTTTGGCAGGATAATTTAATTGTTTTATTTATTTTTCCTGTATCTCTTTAAGTACCCTCTTTTATGTCTTTATGAAAACTGCATCATTAATTATGTGTTCCCAAGACTTCTTTTTTGCTGTAGTAATTCTAGGTGTTATGTATTTTCTGATATTGTTTCCTTGGTTTTTGCCAGTGTGCAGAAACAAAGGTTTGGTTTATGTCAGCCAAGATTAGACCTTGGGTTTATTTATGTAAATCAGTTTTTTATGTGTTTGTAGGCAGGCATTATATCACATTGACCTGTGTGCTCTCAGTGTTCATAATACATTTATTGTGATATTTGTTAAGTGTTATTTGATTTTCCTAACAGTACCAAATGAACTGTATAAGTTCTGGGCTTACACATTTTGTATCATATATTTTCTTTCCAGGGCCATAAGAAGATTGCTGGTAACAATACCACTGCAGACCGTTTCCGTCTTTTAGTTTCTGATGGAAGACATTTGAACAGCTTTGCTATGCTGGCAACCCAGCTTAATGATAAAGTTACTTCAGGAGAACTTTGTGACTTCACTGTGATCCAAATTACACGATACATCACAAGTATGGTGGCGAATCCAGACAAGGGAGAGAAGTATGTTGCGTTATGATTTCTGGCTTACAGACTGACTGACTAACTAACTAACTAACTAGCAAAATAAATAACTACATGGAGCAGGGTCCTTCTGGAGAAGCTAAGAGGTTCTCAACAAATCAAGAAATTTTCTGATAATTGACCCAGTCTAGAACAGGATTGCAATGACCTTGAATAAAAATGAACAAATGTGTGTGTGTACTATGAGTAAATTTGTGTTTTAGGGTAGTAAGAACCTTATATTATGGTTAACCTTTATCCTGCTGGGGTAGGTATTTAAATATTATTGCATGATTTATGAAAAATGTGAGTATTTTTGAACAGAAAATGGTAAAATTTTGGAAATAAACAGCATCTTGTGGAAAGTGAAATAGAGATTGTGCAGTATTTGCTGAAAGTACAGTAAATTTCCTTGTTTCCTAAAATATATGAAATGAATTTGTATGAGTATTTTCCTATGTATGTTCATGTATGTGAAAGCAAGTATTTAAATGGTTATATGTCATTATCACAAGCTTTTCTGTCACAGCCACAGCAATGTGACAATACAGTAATTTCCCTGTCATAGGAATCTTGTCTGTGAACCACTTTTGAGTTGCAGCCAGTTCACAGTTCCAGTTATTGAATTTGGTATGTAGACAGTTTCAAAGGAGGTCTCATGTCATACCTAGACTTTGGTCACTTGAAGTGTCCACATAGAACTACATAAACTGAGAAGTTTACAGGAAGCCAATCCCATTTCTAAAATATGTTTCACATCATGTCCAAGCAAGGACTACTGACATTCACAGGCCAAAGGTTGTCTTGAACAGAGAAAAATCAAAAAGTATGCCAAACTCATAAGAGGAACTGATATTCTTTCAGCTGCATTCGTAGATGAATCCATCCTTAGAAACAAGCCCAACAGTCAAGAAAAAAAATAGAAGCACCCTTCAATAGCTTCCTTGCTTGTCAAACAGTGGCATCACAGTTCTGGCCTAATGAGTATGGCCTTACTTGGAATTCTGAATGATCAAGTTAAATCTGAGATGGAGAGTCTAAGGTGCTGTAGAAATCACATAAACAGAGGAATTATTCAGTTCTTTGTTCATCAGCAGTCAACAGTTTACATACTGCACATGATTCATGTATATGAATAAGTGAACTTATGAACTTACCCATGTTAAGTCTTACATTTTGTTTTTGTGCAAGCTTTCCACTTGTGTATTCATTTCCAGTATGAGTGAATCTTTGATCATTTGTTTTGCAGTATGGCATTGTGCAAGGACTTATTTTTAATGGGTATGTCCGTGTTGCCATTCAGTGTGCACTGATGTTCAGATTAAGTAATATGAATGATGTTATTTTATTATGCTTGTTTTATATTTGTGGGGTGTCTATTTGTAGACGTGTAATGGTGATTCTGGATATTAAAATACTGGAATTGGGAACTGCAATTGGATTCAAGATAGGAAATCCTAAACCAATCACTGGTGGTGCTGAAGCAGACACTGCTGGTTCCAGGCAACATGTCCCCAGCAGATCAGTACAGCAAAGCTGTAAGTAATAAGTAGTGTGTATTATTTACTCATGTATTATTTACTCATTTAAGGAAATAATATGAAGTTATTTCATACGAAGATTTAGATTGTGTTCAGCGTAGGAGATGGAGGCAGCATGTTTCCCAGAAGTTGTGGTAACCACCCACTGGACTGCATAGTATCTTGACTCAAAAGATTACACTGAGCATACACTGCGATAACCTCAAATCGTACTCTCAGTGTGGGTAGATTTGACTACAGTAATACAGAGAGTACCTGTGATTTTGTCTCCTAGCACAGGAACACATGATCTTGGAGTTTGTGGTCTTTTTTGCCATTGATAACTTAGCTCATGGAATAGGCACATGCTAAACATTTTCAATTACACCAATTTTTAGAGAATTTGGTCTGCTAGATCTCCATATTTGAATCCTTGTGGTTGGTACATATGGGGAACACTGAAACATAGGGTTCATGTGAACAATCCACATTCTTTGCAAGAAGAGGAGGATAATATTCAGAAGGAAACTGCTAATATATCAAGACAAGCTTTGTCTTGTGCCAAGAAATAATTTCATACTGAACAAATCTTGCTGAGAAGCTGGAGGTTGACACTTTGACATTCATCTGTGAAGTGAGAATAAGCAGAACTGCAATGAAAAAATGGACTCTAAAATTCCTGGTAGGTGTAAACTTCCTCTGTGATAAAGCTCCTGTGACAGCTGCCATGCTGAGGGACATGGTTGGAGGTACGCATATTGTAGTAGCGACAATACTAAAGACTTACAGCTTTTTCTGTACAACAGAATCCCAAATTTCTTTCTCTAAGTCTCAACAGAATACACCACGTAAGTGGCATAGGGTTAGTAAAGAAAAGAGAAGTGAGACTGTCTGCATGCCTGAAATTTTCAGGGACCCTAAGCACTGGCCGTTGAAAGCATGTAAGTGTATGAGGGGAAATTCCATAAGTTCTTTATCTTAGTACTAGTTGTTTGTAATAGGTCATATTCACATTCTGGCTGTTTTACTCTAAGAAATATTTCCTAGAAATTAACGTCGTAGAAAATGGGAAGCGGGGATGTAAGTATAAGAATATGGACATTGATTTTTATACTAATTTATGACTCTGATGTTTTTACTGAGATTAAAAGTAAAGAAGTCCTTATGTAGTCCTCTTGTAATTTGTTCCTCATTCATGTGTGCTAGTGCTGACATTTTGAGAAGCTTGATTTCATATCTTCTTTCTTAGCATCATCAAATAGAGCAGCCACCAATGTGACAGTTATGTCTTCTCCAGGAGGTTCTGTCAGTACACATCCAATATCTAGCCTAAGCCCTTATCAAAACAGGTACGTATACATTAAAATAAGATGTGTGTGCCATTGGTCATTCAGAGTTAGAAACCAGGTTTGTTCAGTTCACTGTTGTGATTGTAAATGCAGTATATTAGTTGATTTGTATTAAGGATTGTGAATAAGAAATTTCTGAACATTAAAATGATGAGGAGGTAACCTTCACCTGTTAAACCCAAGTAGTTTCTTGTCACAAAGATCCAGTTGATATTTTAGCACATTTGATTTTGTGAGAGAGAGAGAAACATGGCATTTTAATAATGGAACGTGAAGGGCCTTACCTCAAGTTACCTAGTCAAAGGTCAGTATAGAAGTAATGCCTCCTTTTTTTTTTCTCAGAAAGTATTATTACAATTGTAATGAAATTTGCATATATCATGGGTGTATGCTTTTCAAAGTTGAGAATATTTTTCCACAAAGTCTCTTTCATTGTCACACTCTGTATTTCAGTATGTCATCATCTGCAAAATGGCATCCCCATTGTTGCAGGTGCCTCCCTTGTGCACAGACTGGTGTGCAGTATGGTATTGTCATTCAGGAGGAGGATTTGATTCATTTTTTTTTTTTTGGTTGGCTGAATGCTTCAAATTCATTGTTTTAACTTCTTTAAAGTCTGCACTTATTGCTCTGAATTGATTGTGGAACTTCTCTTCAAGAATTCCAGTAACAAGATGCCTTCATTGTCCCATAAGTTACTAGCCATGACTTTACTTGCAGTCTGCAACTTGAATTTGTTCTCCCACTATCTTACTACAGTCCTGATTTAGCACACAGTGTGTAAGAAAAGCTCTGACACTTGGAGCAGAGTGTTTTATGGAGCCGGCCTACAGCATCTCATGCAAAGTTGGAAAAAGTGTGTTGATAATGAAGGAGACTTCGTGACAAAATAATCTCAACTTTGTAAAATATGTATCCATAATGTAAATTTCATTATAATTGTCATTATAGATTATGAAGAAAATAGGAGGCATTACTTTCGTTCCACCCCTCATATATTTACTTGAATCATAGTGGATTCAGACTTGGATTTGACATTCAGAGGACATAATAAGAATCAGACTTAGATACTGGTATGTGCAGCATGTGAATACAGTGGAACTTTTATCCATATCTTCTGAAAGGACTGTGAAGAGAAACGGTATTTGTGGGAAAACAAATTTAAAAAATGAAATGCATCAGAAACACAAGAAAGCCACAGAAATTGAAAATTTTAAATTTTACACTTGCATCAACAGAAATAAAACAAACAGAAGTTCGTTTGATACCTGTGTGGAAATTCCATTTTGGGTGCTTGTTATGAAGTAAATTGGAATGTGTTATACCTTTCAATATTTCTGTGACCTGTTAGCAGCAGCTCAACTGTTTGTCGGATTTTCATGAAATTTTGCATAGGTCTGCTACAGACAGACTCCTATTTTTATGCAACTAAACCCTGTAACATAGAATAGTGACTCAAAATAGTACATTAAAATATTATGAAAGTGTTCTTGTAAATACTGTTCATTTATTTATCGTATGTTTTTGAGATCTTTTATTCTAATTTTTCTGTGTAAATATACCAGCCTTGATTAATATGACACAACTTATAAATGTTTGACTTGCAGTTATCACAGAAATACAGAAATTGCTGAGTTTGATAGGTAGTTCATCTGCATAACCATATAAAAGTAAAGGATCACAGTTATACACCTTACTGAAGATAAAATGCCTGCTTCATATTGGCTGTTTTCCTTGAATTCTGTCTTAACTAATTGCTGTTGGAAATAACTCTTAGGTGGGTGATTAAAGCCCGTGTCACATCCAAGACTCCTGTGAGGACTTGGGCAAATGCACGAGGAGAAGGGAAGCTCTTTTCAATGGATTTAATAGACGAGAGCGGGGAAATCCGAGCAACGGCATTCAAAGAGCAGTGTGACAAGTTCTATGACATGATAGAGGTAACATAATGGACAAATATTTTGGCATTGTGTTTACTTTGTACATTCCACTGAGCCTTATATCTTACCTGTTGTTTTTTACAGGTTAACAAAGTGTACTTAATCAGTCGATGCACGCTGAAGACTGCAAATAAGACATTTACTAATCTTAAACATGATTATGAGATGACTTTCACCAATGACACCCAAGTGATCTCTTGTCATGAAGATGCTTCAGATATTCCAACACTGACGTTTGATTTTGTGTCAATCAGTATGTTGGCTAACTTGGAAACTAATGCATTAGTCGGTTAGTAAGAATATTTAATATAGTTGCATGTTGGTTATGAAGATGTGTGTGCACTAACCATCCTAGTAACTCAAGGAGCAGTGTTTCTTGAGAAGCTGATTGTCATTTAGCTGGTCAAGATTCCTCCATTTCATAGAATCTGAGTTTGTTACTGTGTTAACAAGAGGCCAACAATGGACCTATTTTCAATCAGATAACTTATCTCAATCAATGGAGGTCTGTGGATTTTTACACATGACACCTGAACAGGTCCAACTTATTTGGTTTACTTTTGAAAACTTGTTGGGCTGATTCTAACATTGGAATGAAATGTGATTTTTCAAAAGGTCTGTTTATCTGAGCATGTGACAAACAATGGTGAATCCTGATCCAGAGGTCAGGTCTGGTGCAACAGAACAGTGCTACATTACCTACCCTTCTGCTAGACCCCATGTCCTGATCAGGAAATGCCTTTTATGACAAATCAATATAGGACAAGTGTTGGGCTGAGTCTGACAAGAGGAATTTAAAGGGCTGATGATGAAAACATGGTCATGTATTGATGTCCTGTCATGCATTACAATAAAGTTCTTGCTTTGTGTGCATGAGAATGCCTCAGTGGATGTCTTACAGTTGAGGTATCATCCCTGAGTTGATTATGTTGAAGCTTATGGCCTTTGGGTCTGTGAGTGGGAGTAACAAGTAGATGGGTCTGCAAAACAGATGATGTTTCAATATTGCAATTCCATTTGTGGCAGAATGCAGAAGGTCATATATGTTGACCAATGACAACTCTGTTGGCAGAGTAATGTCACAGTTTTTGATACATTGGTGCAACATCTTAACCCAGATTTTTAAATCAACAAACAGGTTCTGTGTGCTGGATTTGTTTTGCATCTGGCATTTAAATTCTGCCACAGTCAGTCGAAGGAAACTTGCATTTTATTGAAAGTCTTTATGGTAAGGGGTATAGTGTAATGATTGCACATTTAGGAAAGGCTGTCCTATAATTATATGAAATGTTCTTCCTACTGCACAGAGAAAGATAGTTTTACAAATGTATTGCCATGTGCATTTGTAACTTAAACTTTGTGAGGTAAAGATTAAAATGTGGGACTGTGAATGCAACATTTCAAGCAGTAAACATTTCCGGGTTCCCCCCCCCCGCACAGAAAAACATTTATTATCATAAATGTGAGTGAATTGAGAATTTCCATGAGCAATCCTAACTTCTGTCAAAGATTAAATAGTTTTCATGCTGTTGTGTACTGGGAGCTAGTGTTAGCTTATCAAGTGTTTAATAAATATATATATATATAGTATGCATGTTTTATATTGCTATAAATTATGTCAAAGTGGAATGTGGAATATTAAAAATCACTTGGCAGAGCCATAGAGGATAGGAAATAATATTGTTACTGTTAGATTAACCACACATATGTCAGAAGGAACTTGTATTATATATTGAACAATTTAAACCTGCCTTTCTCCCCTTCACTATCAAAATTAGAAAACAACATGTTTGTTTATACTGTTATTTGGGCAAGGTTCTGCCACAGGTGACCAGACACTGATATAGTGGGAGAAATCCAAGATTCAGCCTATGTCCAGGAAGTGGACTCTATCAAAACAGAATGTTCTTGAAATGTTGTGCATGTCATAAGCCTTGCCATACCCCACATAGACTCATGCAAGCCACCAAGTCTGCTTTTGGATGAGATTGTTGTCATCACGGGACATATATCATCTGCCTTGTTGTTAGTCGGTTTGCTGCTGCCTCAAGCAGGCACTGTTCTCCAGGCATTATGTTGTATCACCATTACTGCTGTAATAAACCACACTTGTTAAGGTCTCTGCTGTATTAGCTGCCATTGCCTGCCCAACTCAGTTGACAAGCCTAGACCTCTCAACTTTCCAACTACACTGTACACCTGTCCCAGCTCTGATATTCCATCAACACTTTCCTGGACAGGTGGTTAAAATTCTGCCACATTTTTCAGCATTTTGCAGCTACTATATGACATTGAACAGTTTTTCTTAGCTTTCTTGGTGACTGGGTTGTGAATAAATGTGTAGCTATATGTAGAAAACCCACCTGATGCTCTTAATTTAAAATCAATTTAAAACTGTTTCAGATGTCATCGGTGTTTGCAAGAGTTCTGGTGAAGTTCAGACATTAATTTCCAGGAACACTAACAGGGAGCTGAAGAAACGAGAGGTGGTGATTGTTGATCAGTCAAACACAGCTGTAAGTAAATTAATTGTGAGTGAATGAAGTTGGTAGTTGAATGTCTGCAGCAACACCATGTCAGTAGACAACAGATTTTTACAGTTGCAGAATTTTTACATTATTATGTAGTAGGAAGACCGCCACTGTGTTCTAGTGGTCAGAGTTTCTGGCTACACATACAGAGGTCCCAGGTTCGATCCCCTGCCGCTACCAGATTTTCTGAGTAGTAGTGGGTCTGGAACGGGGTCCACTCAGCCTCGTGAGGTTAATTGAGGAGCTACTTGAAAGAAAAAAGTAGCAGCTCCAGGTCTAGAAAACAGAGATTAACGGCTGTGGAGACCCGTTGCGCTGACCGGCGGCAGCCGCTCTGTTGGTATAGTTCGCGTGCGGACTAAGGCCACGGAGTTTAGTTTATGTAGTAGGAAATATATTCACATTATCTAGTATTATGAGAATAAAGAGTCTAGGAGGCTGTGGTAGCCTAGACATTTAGGTGGGTTGTGGAGAACAGGAATGCATACACAATTTTTGTGGAGGTACCTTATAAACTGTTGAGTGAAGGGGGGGGGGGGGTTAACTTTGAAATGTACCTTATGGATTTGGGGTGGGAGAATTGGAAGTGGTTGGAACTGCTGCGGGATTTTGTCCTTTGGCCGACTTTGGTACTAGCAGGTTCTGCTACCCATAAAGTTAATTAGGTTCTGTACACACCTTAAAGTAGCAAACAATTTTCTGCAATATTATGTGCTTAACAATATACAAAATTCAGCACATGTAGCCAGTTTTGTTTATTTATATCAAAATTTGGGCTTATTGTGTTACAAGGTCTGTGTTTTTTGTTTCTCACTAATAGCTGTTAAACAAAGCACTGAATTTTCATGGAACTTAATGTGAATGTCTTGCCATTACAGACCTCTGTAACTTACTATTAATTTCCTGCTTCAATAATTAAAATTTGAATTGCTGTCCAATTTTCTTAGATTGGAGTAAAACCAGTCCAGACATTTGATGTGGTAGTATATTTGTTAGAAAAGTATGCATCTCTTATTTATGTCATTCTTTTGTTGGATATCTGGTGTATCAGTAATTAGATTTCAGTTTTATCAAGAGTAAGTTGCTAACCATTGGGCAGGTATGTGAAATTTTGTGTGGAGTTAAATTATGAATTTGACATTCAGAGAACCATGCATCGTGATATATTCTTATAATAAAACCAACAAGATGCACTGATATTTCAAATTTATTTTTGGAATAGAACTCTACATGTTTTGGACAGGTTTTCTGTCCATCATCAGGAGTCTAGTACATGGGACTTTGCTTTCTGAAGTCTGTTAGTTTGTACATTATTCACTTTGCTGTTTCAGGTTTCGCTCACTCTTTGGGGCAGTCAGGCAGAAGAATTTGATGGAAGTCTTCAGCCAGTTTTAGCTGTCAGAAATGGGCGTATTAATGAATATGGTGGTGGGAAGAGTGTTTCACTGCTACAGTCAAGTGTTTTGCAGGTTAATCCAGACATTACAGAAGCCCATAAACTTCGTGGTTGGTTTGATAACATAGGCTCAACACAAGAGCAGGAGAACATTTCTGGGCGCACTGGGGCAGCAGGTGGTGGTGAGTTTTTAATCGTATTATCCGCTTTTATCAGTGTCAGCTATTTTCTTGTGGTAAACATGTTAAAACCCAGTGTCTGCAGCAGTATGTTGCAGCAACAGTGTTTACATTTAAGAATTTTTATGTCAGTTGGCCATATAAAGTTGTATGCAAAGTAGTTTAATCTTGGGCTGAAGCACATACCATGAAGGTGTACGAGATCTGGAAGTAAAGCTCTACTAATTGTGAACTTGGCACAAGTTGGGGGAGAGTAGTCAGCTTCATGCAGAGAGAGAGAGAGAGTCAGTCATCTCCCAAGTACAGCTGTATAGGAGGCTGATTGAGCCGCTTTCATTCCATCAAAAGTATATTTTTACAGTGAAGAGTATTGTTATTTCAATTCTCATGGCATTGTCGTTAAATAGGTATTGTGTAGGTGCACCATATAATATGCAGCCTGGGGTATGAGAATTAGTAATGCCTGCTAGAAGCTTCTCTGACATTAACAGTTGTTCATTGTCCTTTATTTCTGGATCTAGGTTTTGCTGCCAACTGGATGGCCTTGAAGGAAGCTCAGGAGAATCAGCTGGGTTGTGGAGACAAACCAGATTACTTCACAGCTGTGGCCACTGTCCTCCTGGTGAGGTCAGAAAATTCACTGTACAAAGCCTGCCCTACTGCGGATTGTAATAAGAAGGTTGGTTCATACTAATTCACAGTAAAATCAGCTGTGATAAGGTTTATTTTACATAAGAGCCTTGCATGTGTGATGTCATGTCATTGTTACTGTGTTGTATGTGCTTGTGAAATGTGCTTTCATGCCCTGTTTACCATGGCATCCATTGTTACCAGGGCATGGGTTCTTGTTAAGGTGGACACTCTTGGTAAAGAAGTGGCTGTTAATGATATTGTCAGTGTGTACAGAGGTATGAAGATTAAGTTTAGCATTGAACAAATAGTACAGCATAGCACAACCATTTGGCAGCACTTTGGTATATGAAATTAATGCTTGGATTGGTGTACAAATTAATAAGTAATGAAAGAGGCTGTGGAGTAATGTGCGAATATTATGGTAGCCTGTCATATGATGCAGTTTGTTGTAGATGTGTTTATGTAGCATGTTTAAGTAACTGTCCTACAGTACAGCTGCTTTTTGTGTTAGAATATGTGAAGACATAAAGTTAATGCTTGCAGAAATTTTTCATTTCACTCTCTAACACGTTACTATATCAAATCTGAGATCTGTTTGTGGGTATATCTGGAGAGCTACGCATAATATATAACACATTTTCCTCTTTCTTTCTTTCTGTTTACTATATTTATACCAATGTCATTGGCATATATATTTGTTGTTAGTAGGAAACTCTTAGATGTACTATATGACAATTATTAATTTAGTACAGGGTGATATTTTTACTTTAAAAATATGGACTTACCCATAAAAGTTTGTACAGTTTATAATAGCAACATGGAATTGAATTTCTGGAAGTGAACATCAGCTGATTTTAATGCTTTGTGGTTACAGCCTGGAAAGATTTTATGTACCCAATGTTCATGGGATATTACTTGGAATGACATGCTGTATGTCAGGCATCTATTTTCCACTTTCAGATGACTGCATGGCAAATTATATGCTGTATTCTGGTTTCAGGTCATTGACCAGAACAATGGTATGTACCGGTGTGAAAAGTGCAACCGTGAATATCCAAACTTCAAATATAGGCTTCTCCTTTCTGTAAGTAATGAATTCCAAACATTTTTTATTTTGCTTATGTCATGGTTTCCACAGTCCTGCATACCTCTTTCGTTTGGTTCCATTACAACATCCTCTGCATAACTTTCCTTCATTGTATTGCTTCCCAACTCGGGGCTATACAAATCCTAGAAGCCAAGTTATTATGACATCTATAAAATCTACTAGTATATCCAGATTCATTTATTCATTTTGTTTATATCAGTTTGGGAGGTGGGGTCAGGAGGAAATCCCAGCACAGAACTGCTAATGTTTGGCATTGAGTAATGTTGAACACAGCACACCTCAGTGTTACATTATATGCACATTGCCTGCTTAGTATGTTTTATGGTGAATTGGTGGGCTTTTTTTGTTCATTGTTTTTAGGGGGCACAAAGTTTGACTTGTATGCTTGTTGGGTGGTTGGTTGAGACAAGTGTACGTGAACTACCTACCTGTTTGTTTGCAAAGATAGTCTGGTTCCTGGTCCAAGAGAAAACTGGTCATACCCTGTCCTATCCCGGTATAAGGGTCAATCACGAGTGGTGGAAATAGGAATTGGGGAGTTTGAGGGCACTAAACAGGGAATTTGCTGTCTGTGTATTGAAGAAGAAAATTGGAACCACTTGTTGAGGTGTTAGGGAACATGGAGCAGAGATTTAAAAATACTGATGCAGTAGTAGGTAATAGGATAGCAGGGTGGAAGAGCAGAAGGAAGTGACAAAAAATAAGCAAAGAAATTTGTATGATTGGTAATTAGTAAGGATAGAAAATAGGGTTAAGCACTTGTGCAAATATTGTTTGGGACATTGTCTCTTGTCTGAGGTATACTTAATATATGCATAATAAATGTATATAATTTTTGGAGAAGCAGCTATTTCCATTAACATTGTGTGATGATGTGTAAACAGGTGAGCTTGGGAGACTTCTCAGGTAACCAGTGGGCCACCTGTTTCCAAGAGGCAGCCGAAGCGCTGTTGGGTATGTCAGCCCAAGAAGTAGGGGATCTATTCCATGATGATAAACAGTTTCAGGAAGTGTTTAACAAGGCAGCATTTAAAACCTGCATCTTGAGACTTCGGGCAAAGATGGAGAATTACAATGTAAGTATGGATGGCTCATGTTTTGCTTATACTCTATAATTTGATTCCTGATACTGTAACTTCACATCTTGTCATGTACAATAAAAGCTGTGTATTCTAGGAGTGTAGTAAACAGCACTGACTATGATCCGTAACAACAGCGAGGTATAATTTTACTAATTCTGCTTCAGCAGTCATATATATAAGTACCAAAAAGACACTTTTGTTGCTGAATCTTTTAATTCTTGAAATTGAAATACTTTCCCTAATACAGATGGTAATTTTTTTAGTAATTTTGAGTGTAAAATGTTGTATCAGCATGGTTTATCAGTAGTGGTATAGTTATGTATAGTGTAAGAGAAGTTGTGACAGGCATACTATATGAGGCTTGCTGTTTGAATGAACTCCTGCATTGTTATGCACAGGCAAGCTGATTTTAAAATAGTGCTTATTGCTTTCTGTATGCTGTCATGATTTTAATTAATGACCATGTGTGATGTGCAACTAAAATTTATGTTATGCCTGTGATTTCTCCCGATACACCGATCCTTTACACATCCCAGAAGTATAAATTAAAGGGTGTCATGTCTGAGGAACAGGATGCCCAGGCACATGGACTTGCACAACTGGTCCAGAGATTTCCGTACCACCAATTCAAGTATTGTGTAACTTGCCAATTGAAATGAGGTGTCATGTAACAGTCATATGTTTTATCAGCCTGCAAAGGAATGCTTACCAAAATAAGTGGTAGCTCCTGATGCAGACAGTGCAGATAGTCTGCTTTTGAATGCCCATGCAAGTTTGTTGTCAATAAGAATGCACAACATTTTCATTGAAAATTATGTTGGAAGTTGCTTACAGTGGAATGGTGAGGATTGGTGGGGAACCACACATGTTCATCCAGACATTGAATTATCACTTTACTTTACATGACAGTAGAACACAAAACAGGTGCCTGTTGGTGGCCATGTACAAATGGCATGAGTGAGTCTACAATCTCGGCATTTGTTGGGGCACACGCCTGGAACAGGGAGTAACTACATAACAGTTGACACTTTGATGCATGTTGATAAAACATTTTTCACTCATATTCTTTCAATGCATAAACCACCTTGAGTTCAGCAGGCAATTTGTGGGATACTTTGCATACATGTGCAAAAATAAATCTTATGGTGTCTTTCAGGATGAGAATCGCCTGAAGGTGACTGTGATAGATGTAAAATCTCTCACAAATATGCAGGAGCACAATGCAAGACTGATAACAGAAATAAAGGAAATGGCTGGTGTTGGTAGTTCTCTTGCCTGAACTATATGGTTTTCTTTAATCATTGTATTGATGGAAAAATACAGAAGGTGAAAGCTTGGTATTTTAAGTTTTCATCACATGTAACAGTGAATAATCTTAGTTCATTAAGAAAGTTTACTTCATACACAACTGTATAATTTTCATAAATAAATAAATACAAGGGAAATGTTGAAGTGAATCATTTCATGCTGTGCCTACAAATCTTTGTTTCAAGTATGCCAGTATTACATTTGTGTCTCTTCTTAACCTAGATCTACCTGAAAGTATTTCTGACAATTTTCTAGATTTTTTTACACATTGACGTATAATGTTTGGAGTTCTTTGTATCATAAGCGTATATATTTCCTCTTTAGGATTGTGAGGAAGTGTGAGTGTTCATGTATACAAGTATGTCGATATGAAGCCATAAATATACGTAAACACAAAGGAGCATCTGATATGATGTGTTGCATCTTGAACACTTTCAGCCCGGCGTCCATTTAAACTTTAAAATACCCCCAGCCGGCTATTTTAAGGGTACCGAAAAAAATTTAAAAATTGCAGTATTTCCTATCATAAAAATACAAAATTTTTACACACCATAGGAGAAGGTTCGCTGTATCCCATGCATAAAAAATGGATTACTTACG
>Ga0123354_10006954_pt1 | contig 16902 bp, 6 predicted proteins | sample TergutLab28metaG_2_FD_97872 | JGI IMG/M metagenome (GOLD analysis project Ga0123354, IMG submission 97872) | Labiotermes labralis P4 segment gut microbial communities from Petit-Saut dam, French Guiana - Lab288 P4 | ecosystem: Host-associated > Arthropoda: Insects > Digestive system > Gut ...
TACCAAGTGGTACTGTACCAAGTGGTACTGTACAAAGTGGTACTGTACCAAGTGGTACTGTACCAAGTGGTACTGTACCAAGTGGTACTGTACCAAGTGGTACTGTACCAAGTGGTACTGTACAAAGTACTTTTCGCACTTTAGCGGCAGCTGTGGGATGTGTTTCATACAAAAGGACAGTGTCTTCACATAAGCACAACAGTTCCACTGACACTGTCTGTAAACTTATTTTTTCTGCCGAAGCTCAAATAACTGACGCTGGCCATGTAGGATTTAATTTCATGACGTACGAACATAAGGTCCGAGGAATGTTTAATTAACGAATTATCGATACTTAATTTCCAAAATGAGTAATAAAATTTTCTATCGCTAACATCAGTAGGAAAAAAATTACGGCATAACCGAAACATGTTACTGCTTTGTTTAACTTAGAACCAATTCTGTGTTTTAATTAGTACGGTATATTTCCATCAATATTATTCCAATGGAAAGTTAGATTTTGGCACTTCGATTCAGTTTTTGTGTATTTTACTCTACTTCTGTTTGTTGTCTCATTATTTTAGATTCTGTTAAATAACTTTCTTCATTCAAAATTAATTACTCTGCGCTCTTGCAAATATTCCTTCTCCCTCCTCCCCCCTGGCGCAGCAGCCCCTAGTGGGCCAGGGCCTCCTCATTATCAAGACTTCGTTATCACACTCAGACACGCCACACTCGGTAGGACTCCTCTAGACGAGTGATCAGCCCGACGCAGAGACACCTCCCTGACAACACACAACACTCCCATCAGAGAGGCATCTATGATACCGGCCGGATTCGAACCCACAATCCCAGCAAGCGAGCGGCTACAGTCCCACGCCTTAGACCGCGCTGCCACTGGGATCGTCCTTGGTAGGTGACAATATACACGTTTAACGCTTTCTTGGGCTAATGTTCCTAAATGTATGCTTGCAGTAGCATTGGCAGCTGTTAGTGCATAGTTGAGTTTCATTGTGTGTGTGCATTACCTTAGGAGACACTGCTATAATAACAGCTTCAACTGACTGTCACCAATCCCGGATGCCTTGCGATCTGAGGCCTAAGTCTACAACTGCGTCGTTTGCTGGGTTCAAGGATTCGAATGCCGCGAAGGGTACCGAAGCGTGGCCCTTGATTTGCTGTGTATTGTGTAGGTATCGGCTTCTGCAACGGGCTGATCAACCTTCAGACGATTCCTACTGTGTGGTGTGTCTAATTGTGTGTGATATATAAAACTCAACAATCGGGCGGCCTAGGACCCATTTGCGATGTTGCGCCCAAAAAAAACTATTAAAGTTGTATCAATGTAAAGAATGTTTGCGTAAGAAAAAAATTAAATTTACGATTGCGTTTCGTAAAATCACAGATTTGTTTTGCTTTTAAAGTAAGTCAGTTTCTACTTCGTATTGGAGTCGAGTGTACATATGTACTTGTCTAACTAGGGTGGAGTGTATGTACTTGTCTAACTAGAGTGGAGTGTATGTACTTGTCTAACTAGAGTGGAGTGTATGTACTTGTCTAACACAACTTTATTTGATGGTAGAGGTATATATATATATATATAGTATTTACTACATAAGGTACAACTACATGTTTCGGCGCTTGACAGTGGCCATCTTCAGGTTGTACATGAAATACTTAGTAGGGAGATATACGAGACTTAATATGAGTTGTATACAGTGGGGAGGTAGGAGTTGAGGTGGACACGAGACCTCGTATGTGTCATGGAGGTTGGGAGGTGTGGGTACATGGGGTTTCTGCTATTACGAATCGTATATGTATATCTGAGTTAATAATAGTTAGGTCTATGGTATCATATTTGGTGTCAGTGGATTTTTCATTGACATAAAATCCTTTCGATCGCACTATGGCCTTGGGGTCGACTCAGCCTCTAACAGAAATGAGTACCAGGAGTATTTCCTGGGGGTAAATGCGGCCGGTGCGTAAGGCTGACAACCTTACCACCATTCTGTGCCGTTGTCACGAAATCTGGGAACCTTAACTTCCTGGAACCCTCTGGGCCACTCCAGGCCCGTAATGGGACTGCTTTACCTTTATGGTATCATATTATTTGTGTTGTAGAAATTATATGCACACACACACACACACATATATATATATATATATATATATACTTATCCTATACATATACAATGTGCAATACTATACAAGAATATGTATTATCTAGTTATAGGTTCATTAATCTATTTAAGTTGTTATTATACGGGATATACACAAAAGAATGGTGCGGTTTCAAAAGTTAACAAGAAACTTATTTCTCACCTTACACGGGCACAACCTACACCGTCAGAAGCAGCAACTGTCCAAGTTTCTCATGCGCTACCAGCAGTTCGCTTCTCATGCTTATTGTGGGGCCGCGGGGCCAGTTTCAAAGATGGCGTCGCAGCAGGAAAAGGCTTTCTGTGTGCTCCGTTTTGATGTGTCCAGATCTGTGATTACAGTGCAGCGTGAGTTTCGTGCACGGTTTAGAAAAGACGCACCTGCCAGATGCGGCCCCGCAGTAAGCATGGGAAGCGAACTGCTGGTAGCGCATGAAAAACTTAGACAGTTGCTGCTGTTGACGGTGTAGGTTGTGCCCGTGTAAGGTGAGAAATAAATTTCTTGTTAACTTTTGAAATCAGGTTAAACACTCCATTATTTAACTGTTCAATTTGCAACCCCTCACTTGTAAGTTGGTTACCTAAGCACGAATCTCTGTAAGTTTCGAAAGTTGCTCTTTTTATAGAATTCGAAATTCGGACTGCTTAATATGTTCTATGATCGCCAAAGAAGTGTGAAGTCAAGCACAAGAACACTCTGCCCTTTTGGCAAGCAAATGTGAAGTATCCACTCTGGTGACATGTGTGCTTAGTTTGCGAGCTCTTGGGCACGAGTTAATGAAATGTTCCGTACGAAAATTTTGTTCATGACGACTAAATGAGGGAGACAAAAACAAGGACGAATACAACTCGAGGATGAGGTTAAGTGTTGTACTTACAATCTCTCTTAGTTACTCAACAGTAGAGACACAGTTCACACCAAACAGTTTATGATTCTATGTACGTACAAATCTCTTCACCTCACCACAGACTTGTTGACACACAAATAACAAAATGAAACGTACTAATGTTTAGAATTTCCCTCCGATTAATGAATTCCGTGGAGTAAAGCACTTCTGTAGAAGCTTATAGTTGCTAAACAGGTAAAAAATTTAACCCCATCCGCTGATACTGAATTCTAATTACGGCAAAATATTTCAAGAGAGATCAGTCAAGTAGCCATCTCAACACCCTAACAGTTGTTTAAAATTCATTTTTAGGCTTCTCTGTAAAACTGCGAAAGCGACTGCTAGATTTGTCATGTCCGTCTGTCCTTCTCTCCGCAAGGAACAACTCGGATCCTTTTGCGACGGATTTTCATGAAATTTCTTATTTGAACATTTTTCGAAAATCCGTTGAGAAAATTGAAAGTTTATTCATATTTGACAAGAATAACGGGTACATTGCATGAAGACCAATACAAATTTTGATCATATTCCGATCAATTGTTCTTAAAGGTAAAGGTAAATTGTTCCCGTTACAGGCCAGGTGTGACCCAGAGGTATAGCTCTACTCTTCCACGACCGCGGCATTAGAAAGGGGTGAGTGGTCAGCAGCAAGCCCCGGCCGCACTTTAACCCCGGGAAAACCCGGTAACCATTTTACAAGAGGCTGGGTGGGTCCCAGGCCTGGTCTTGATGGGCGGAAAATCTCGTCCCCACCGGGATTCGATCCCGGACCGTCCAGCCCTTAGTCAGTCGCTATACCGACTGAGATATCCGGCCCATCGCTCAGTTATTCTTAAAATGAGAAATGTTTCAGAAAAATTTGTTGAGAAAATCAGAACACATATCTTATGTTCAGTGCCTTTTTCGAAAATCATGCCGTTTATGGGATGTGGAAAAATATATTAGAGCCGAAGTGGGCACATGATGATATGGTGCAAATGCATTTCATGCTGGATACTTAAGGCTGCAAACATACACTCTGAATATATAATACTTATTGCTTTTCCACTGTAACAATGGTTGAACAAACCCGCCTCCATGTTACGTTTTACGTACATTTGCCTGCCTTGTAATATTATATCAATATATCTACAGTTTGATCTCTAAAGGAGTCTGCTTGGGGATTTCACAATAAAATTTTGTACTGTTTAAAGAAAAACCAACTTGATGCACAACTTATTCTTAGTATATTTCGTCAACCTCTACATGTTTCGGGCGTATCTAGGCTCGTGATCAAGAGGTACAATCGTATGTATACAACAATTTGTACTCATTACACTTTTTAGATGACTGTTTGTTGTCCTTGTTGGATTGTCCCAATCCAACAAGGACAACAAACAGTCATCTAAAAAGAATAATAAGTACCAATTTTAGTATACATACGGTTGTACCTCCTGATGATGGGCCTAGATACGCCCGAAACATGTAGAGGTTGACGAAATATACTAGAATAAGTTGTGCATCAAGTTGGTTTTTCTTTACACAATTATATCGAGATGCACGGTCAGCAAAACAAAAAAAAATTGTTTGTTGGCCACATATCTTGCCCATTTCTATACTAAATCTTCACGACTGGAAATAACATGCATTGCGTAATTTATTTGAAACGAAACGCATTAGTGTGTTATACACTGCCTTAACAGTTTGCTTTGTTAAAAATTATTTTGTTAAGAAACTCAAAATGATGTGGAATTTTGCGGTTAACACACATACATAGAGACATTCAAGACACTTAAAATAACAAATTTGACATGCCAATTTGATGTGTAAAATTAATTCCTTTGAGAATTGATCATGAATAAATCCAGCAATTATTTTTTCACGTTGGGATGCCACCCTTCTCGCCTCTTTCCGACGTGCGTGGCTGCATATGGCAAGATACCAAGAAATACATTGTAATACGATGAGCGGTGATTGGAGCCGATAAAATTCGAAGCCTTAAGAGTTCTGCGATGTCCGATACAGTAAACGTATCCTGTACCTTCATCAAATGGAGGTGCTCGATATGTCACGGAGAACAATAGCAGAGCAATGAACGTTCAGGTAGCTTCAACGGAAACTTTCTTAAATGTGCAGGCCTAATATTGGTACGTCACTACACATTAGCAGCAGTTTATTTCTTATTTAACAACACACTCTTAACAATAAACTTGCGGAAATGTTTAGTACTACTCCTGTATATTTGAAGAATACCCGGCTCTAACCTTGTTCATATAAGCATTCGTCTTTACGGAGACTTCGGTGGATTTCCTCATTTATTCACACAAATATTTTGGTGTTACATGAACACTTTTACATAATTTAGCTCCGTTACTCTAAAACTCTCTATCACTTGACACTATCCTTTGGCCCACATGCATTGTTGAGAAAACAAAAATATGAAGTTGAACACAACTGGCATTCTGAATGAGATGCAAAGGTTACATATTTTGGATTAATTAACTAATAATCATCGGACCTTTTATATAAGACAAACAGCAAGGAAATGCAATGACATGTCAACAAAAGCCGGATGATGGATTAGTTAATGAATGCGAAATATGTACCCTATGCACCTGATTGAGAATATCGTGTATTCTACTGAAAGATTATCACTTTTCTCGATTGAGCCGGAACACAGCGGTATGCGTTCTATTAAGTTATATATATTTTAAATATATTTTTTATTCGAGATGTTTACTACAATTTTTTTACACTTCACAGTAATGGTTAAAGTCGAATAATCTAAGGGAAAATTTAAGGACGTTTCTATGCGCATTTCCATTTATTGTACTGATTTTTTTTTATCCTTGTACCGTGAATTTTGATATCTATGAAGTTCAGAAGGTACACCAACAAATGCACTCTTTATTGATGTTTTGCTGACCGTGCATCTCAGTATAATCCTAGCAATTAACCAACTTAATGCACAAATTCTTGTTTTATAATAAGTTTATTATATGCCTCTATATGTCCTGTGCACAGGTTGAGATAGTCCTATCTCAACCTGTGCACGAGACGGCCACCTACAGGTGTGATGATACCAGATGCTGTATATACAATTTTGACCTCCTGATGATGAGCACATAGTGCTCGAAACATGTAGAGGCGTACAATAAACTTATTATGAAACAAGAATTTGTTCATTAAGTTGGTTAATTACTAAGATGTAGGAACAGGTCAAAGTGATTTTTAATGTAAATTTTAAAACTTTGTCAAGTTTAATAAAGAGTTCATTTGTTGGTGTATGAACTTCATATGTACTGAACAGTGTTTATATTTTTATTTACTATTTATATTGCTGTAGTTATTTTAAAGTGGTTAACCCTCATTTCCCCCCAATTTAGAGTAAAATCGTATTCCTTATCAACTTACCATTAGCCACCAAATTCGCAAAGTAATAATGTGGAGCCGTTTACATTTCACTGCCTTAAAAACAGTGCTTTGTATATAGGGATTATCATTTTAAGGGTAGGTATGATGCTGTTCCGGCATTGCCTACATTCTTTGCTGCGCTAAGAAACGCTTCGTTTTATGTGCTTTTTAAGTTACACGGGTTTTATCTTCTTTTCTTTCAGGAGTGTAATCAACTGACGCCATGACGTAAATTACCTGAAGAGCTGAATATAGTGAAATCGTCGTGTTTCAGCTGCAATGTAATGTTATCGCCAACTTTCTAAACAATCTGTCTTAGCTTCCTTGATTCTTTTTAAACTTCTAACTTAAATCTTATTTCAGGTCGATTTAACTTGAATAGTTTTCTAGTTAACACACATCTGCATAATTTAAGCTATTATATGAACTTCTCTACACATTAAAGTCACTGTACTTACATCTGCCTATGTATGGGGTTTCACGACTTTCAAATAAAAATTACCGTAAAAAATCGTATTTTCCATCAGCCAGTTAAATTATACTGTGAAACATTAGACAGTACACACAGAATCACCTTTAAATGAAGGTGAGGAAAGGGAGATTTATTCGAAGTAAAACGTTGGCATTCTTCATGTATAAGAAAGGAATTATCTAAAAGATGAGATTTTGAGTCATTTTCGTCCCTTCGCTTCGACCAATCAAGTCATCCCACGCGCTGATATGTAAGAAATCCTAACCAGATAGGATTATTTAAATCACACTGCAGGAAAAAATATTTTGATCGCTGAGCCCCAGTGACAAGCTCATTAGAGGATCTCTCTGGTTCTCCAAATATTAAAGACTATAAATTAGAATTTAATAAAGTTTCTCTTTCCTTTCCCATTTTGGAGTTCCCGATTATAGCAACGAATAGCTCTTCATTTTATTCAGGAGAAATCTGGTAGACGGACGGACGGACTATCTGAAGATGGAGACTGGGTCTCCTAGTCAGGATGTGGTCTCCTGATACAGCCCCTGGCATCACATCTCTCGCACGACTTTCCCATTCTCTCCCTAACCCGAACTGACATTGCTCTCTAACATTATTTCATTTGCCAAGATTGATGACTCAATTTTGCTAACCATTTATCTCTCATCTTTACATGCCCACACTCCTCCGCACCGCGTTCCCTGGTGTAGCAGTAACATGAAACAGGCCATAGCTCCTAATAAAAACGAATTGAACTTTGGGAAACAAAAACTCAGTCTCCCTCTTGAAGCAATAATTTTCTTACTTCATTAGAGATCTGTTTTAAATCAAATTTTATTATCAGCAGCATCAACCATTTCTTAGCACAGCTTCTGGAATGAAAATAATATTTAGTAGAGAATAAGTTTTAATAATCCAATAACAATTCTTTATATGTAAGAATTCAGCGAGGTATAATATTTAATTGCAAATATGTACAATTTCGAAATGGAACACTTTCCGCAGTGGGTACAGTAAATAACATGACAAGACCCTAACACTGAGAGACTCTATGTTTAAAGTAAATATACATTAAGATTGAAAATTAAGAAGTTCAAACACTTAGAGTTTTCGGTGAGATGTTAAACAAAAAAGATTAATTTTCTCTGTAAATTTTGTAATGTAGAATTAGTATGTTTTCTGGGATATAGGACATGATTTAAATGAACATTTATTGCTATAACAGTATTGACTATAAACTTTTCCTTCATTATAGACACAAAATTATAGGCACAAAGTAAATGAAGAGCACATACTGGAAATACATTCAAAGGACCGGGCCATGCCTCGTGATATATTCTTATAATAAAACCAACGAGATGCACTAATGTGTAGAATTTATTTTTGGAATAGGACTCTACACATTTCGGACAGTGTCTCTGTCCATCATCAGGAGTCTAGTACTGTACATACAGCAAAAGGTTTACGTCATACAGGTTATGCTGTATGTACAGTACTAGACTCCTGATGATGGACAGAGACACTGTCCGAAATGTGTAGAGTCCTATTCCAAAAATAAATTCGACACATTAGTGCATCTCGTTGGTTTTATTATAAGAACTGGAAATGCAAATAGGGTCTGGGTATTTAAATTTCGGAGGGGTGGCTAGAAGTCGGGATACATGAAGAGGATTCGTGTGTCTGCTCTATCTTGGAGTAACTGATGAGACGATTGCACGTCACACTACCTACTCTTATAGTAGCCAGCACAATATCAATACTACAATTCCGACCTAATGCCGCCCTCTTTATATTAGTAAAAAATGTCGCCCAGTAAAATAAAGACCTTCTAAGGCCTTCTCTCTCTGCTGCATGATCACAAAAGTAGACAGTTTCCGCTCATTTCATCTTCTTCACCTCCAAACGCTTTACTTTTATTTTACTGTACCTCCGCTAGAAGGACGAGCGGGTACTACATAAAAAAGTCAGGACGGAGAACTTTTACCTGTTCCCCCTTACTAAATATAGTTTCTCTATACTCCCTCCTACTTTTTCTCTATGTGTCCTAGTCTACTTTTCCTGTCTCTTCTAGCTTGAAATAATTACAGAAGACATTACAAATCAATCATTTCTGTTCGCGAAAGATTATCGTTCGATGTTGTTTACATAAAGAGACAAAGACAAGTTATCAAAGTTTACTTCTGCGACGTCATAACGGCTCTGTGTGTGTGTGTATAAATAAGAAACAAAAATTTTAATCAAGACGAATATGGCCTGTCAGCTTCTTGTTCACCCGTCTTAACTCCCACGGAAAGAAGCGATACGTGCTACATAATAACCTTCAAGGACTTCAGAACTCTCCATGATGTTTAATTGAGAAATCCCTGCCAATTTGACAGGTGTCTGCCCCTGTCGATTTCATAAAGAGCTTTGTATATTACTGTTATTATTTATATACAAATTATTATGAACTCCGTTATCTGGTTTGATTTACGTCATTAAACAAAAGATTACACACACACACACACATAATATCCCTAGTTGTCAAATAGTCTTAAAATTGAATATAAACACATTAGAATGTAAAGTTAAAGTGGGGATACGAAGTAAGATGTCGGAAGTGAACTTTGCACATAGGTCTCTCCTAAACGTGAACAATTTGCTGCACTAACCACCGTTTCAGATATCAGCATCCTGCAATATGAAATTGTTAAATATTTCGACGTTTCAATTTTGTCTCACCGAATTCCAGTTTTGGTGATTTTCAGTTTCCCCTCACTGACATTATTGAGCCCGCTTTGTGGTGACAAAAATCGCATCCTTCAAAGGCATTTACCAAGAAATTAAAAAAAGGAAAATGACAATTAATTTATTTCGTCTGCATCAACAATAAATCACATTTCAGAAAAGGTGTGCGAATCGGGAACACTCGGGGAAATATTTGTGGTTAATGTAGAGAGTAATTCTCCACCATTGTGAAATGTTCGAATTCGCAGGTTTTGATTCTGGCGTCAATGTAACCACAGCACAGAACTACACCCTGCGGATTGTTATGGAGCCAGCCGCAGAGCATAACCCACACATCTATCACCATCATTTACATGCATTGTGTTGCACTGAAGTGTGTGCCCTGGTCTTCATCACGTGAAGTATGCGCTATAAGTCAGTTTCCATAACTCCAAGCCAGACGTAAAATCAAGTAAATAAATCTCTGTTGTAGATGGCTCTTGTACCCATATTCTCTCAGGATCGTAACTGAAATATCTTCGAGAAACAGGCCTATTATACTTAGTGCATTTTTAAGGAAGCGTTCACAAAGTATGTTAAGATAATACTGCATAATTTTTATCGTTGTACTGTGCATTTTGATATCTATAAAGTTCATACACCGACAAATGCGATCTTTATTAAACTTGATAAAGTTTTAAAATTTACATTAAAAATCACTTCAAATTACTCCTACATGTTTCGGTCTTTTAGCACGACCATCATCAAGGAACCGTCAACAGAACCTAGCTGAAGTTATATTAGATTAAAGTTCGGTAAAGAAAACCACGTCGTTATATGTTGTGTGGTGGTGTGGCAGCATGTCATAGTTATGGTGTGTGTACTGTTCGCTGTGTTGGGTGCGACTGGTCGCACTCAACACAGCGAACAGTTTAAAAAAAGAGTGCATTTGTTGGTGTATGAACTTTATACTACCGCGTACTTTATCTGAGGATAACCACAAAGCAAAACATAAAGAATTGTCATCCTCTGAGATGTAATTACGTCTCAAGATAGGCGACTTACATGTAATATGAAACTGTGGCGAGTTGGCGTAATCGTTGTTGCTGTGGCAGAGCAATAAACATTACAAATTCTGAGAGCATTTTTTAGCCTTAGTTAACCCGGCATTCAGAGAAAATGCACTGTATTATACCACCACCTGTGGCCTGCGCGGTTTTATTATATTCTTCCACATTATCTCACAAACGGCAAGATTTTCGGAAAAAATTTTTTAACATAAATCTTGTGCTCTCATTTCTTCTACAACTTTCTCCGAAAGGTTTCTTATTTCAAGAAACGTCCAGTGAGATGTTATCATAAATGTACATTATTCCTTTTTCATAAAGTACCCGTAATTTTTGTCTGATATTAATGAAACTTGAATTTTTTGACAGATTTTCGAAAAATCCTCAAATATCAAGTGTAATGAAAATCAATGTTCCATGCGGACAGACAAAAGGACTGATGGACGGACAGACGGAAGACCAGATGGAGGAGCAAACAGAAGGAGGATCAGACATGTGAAGAGGCTAATAGCCTTTTTCGCAATTTTTCGGACGCAACTGCAATTTTGCAGACCTGTTAGCTATTACAGATGCAGTACTGAACCCGCTGTGTACCAGATCAATCGTGTGAGAGACAAGGGACTAACTACCTGTGACTGACAGAGGTACCTGCTAGTACGATACATGTAGCCTACTCTTCTGAAGCCACTTTTGAAAATCTGTTATTTACTAAGAGTGTTAATAAAAATCCAACCAGATGCAACAGAACGCAGATATTTTTTTACTGCAAAGTCACTCTACACGTTTCGGGTGTCACAGCACCCGTCATCAGGAGTACTGAAAACTGTAACCGTAACCTACCGTACAGGTCGTAATATTGGTACAGCTACTTCCCTCCAACGTGGCCTGATCGGGAAGTTCGAGGGAAGTAGCTGTACCAATATTACGACCTGTACGGTAGGTTACGGTTACAGTTTTCAGTACTCCTGATGATGGGTGCTGTGACACCCGAAACGTGTAGAGTGACTGTGCAGTAAATAAATACCTGCATACTGTTGCATCTGGTTGGATTTTTATTAACATTGAATTACGATGCACGGAACCATGAGCTTAAAAGTTATTAGCAGGTATAAATGTTTCCTCAGTACGTATTTTAAATCCACTTTGTGTTAATCCAGAACCACGAACAGAAATCTTTTTCGAATTATTCGCAGTGAATAAACAAATAAATAAATAAACGAAAATTAAATTGATCTGAAAAATTATATGATGGTGTTCTGGCATAAGACATCATGTAGACTGGTAGGAGAGTCTTGTATGTCACAGTGACACACTTCATCCATGCAGAGACGATGAATGCATAAGGTATTTTCTGACCCTAACAGGAGACCAAGGTACGTGGTGGTGCACTTGGTCGCGCGTTCGATTCCCATTAATATCACCGAATTGCTTTGTTGACATAATCCTACCGGCCGCACTATGGCTCTGAATTCGACTTAGACTCTACATGAAACATTTCCTGGGGATAATGGTGGGCTGTGCATAGCGGTGAAAAACTTATCACTTTCTTGTGCTGATTGTCTCGAAATGCGGGAGCCACAACCTCTTGGAAGGCTCTAAGCCTGTATGTAAGTTGCTTTACCCTTTAATAGGAGATCATCTATTGAGGATATTTTAGGAGGTGACGGGAATATTGCGACCAAAGAAAGGGAAAAATATGAGCTGTACAAAAAATTGTACCTTTCACTCTTAGGGTAGATTTAGTGTGATCAAATAAAGAAACGCGAGGTAGTTGGTTCGTGTAACACCTATGATACACAATAATTATTCTGAAAACACGAATGGAAAAAGACCACACAAAATAATTATGCGTACAGTGTACAATAATAATAAAATTGATTTTGAAAACAAATTTTGACGATGCGGAATTTCACAAAACGAGGCTCAACGTCGCAGACATGTGAACTCAGTATATGACCTTCGGGTTCGGAACGTATCCTCTCGGGTTTGACGTTAGCAATGGTGCAGGATACGAGAAACGTTCCGGAGAAACACGCTAACGCCATCTTCAGGATTTAGAAACTGAGTGGACATTAACACTTGAGTGGTACGAATTTTCGCGCTCCGAAAAGCCAAGTATATGCTTTGCTATCCACGCGATTTTCATCCTCTCAATTTGGGCAACACAAGTAACGCTCCTTCAGACTCCACGAAAACAAAAAAATATGTTTATATGTGTGTGTATATATATATATATATATATATATATATATATATATTAACTGCAATTGTGTTGTTACCCGGTGGCAGTGGTTATTTTACATGTATACAAAACATGAAATTGGTTACTACTGAATTTAAGTCGGAAGGGTTACATTAGATCAATGTAGTGGCAACTTGGAAACTTGGGAACCATCTCAGCATTTGTTTATAGACATAGGGAAACCAAGAAAAACCCTGTGTCGAAGTGGCCGGTCGCGGGACCTTCCGAATACTGACTTCTAGCCAGCAGTCTGGCATCTAAAGTAAAAAAACAGCAATACACACTTAGCACAACAAATACACATAACATAACAACACACACACAAGACAACTACAACAATACACAATACACTATAAACAATATAAATATATATGTATATACCGATCACAGATATGCACTCACGCATTTACAGTCATAACGAGTCGGTAAGGAATCATAACTGAAGCAGAAAACTAATTTTAAACTCTTTACAAATTGTCGTATTGAATCTGTACAAAGTCAACTTAGATGACAGTGAATATATTGCAGCAAGGAGAAAAGGAAAAAGATACACGTCTATTTCAAATTGTGATGATGTAAGCAATCCTCTATCGGCAATACCTCTAAACCCTGCTTACGTAGACAACTTAAATCTTCTTACGTTTCCTCGACATATTTGGCCACGTCACGGAAGTCTTAAACCAAGACGCAGTAAAACACACAGAAGTTCCAGAAAAAGTGACGTCAATACTACATTTTCTTAACCACCTTACATATTTTCAGCTGAAAACTGATCTTTTGACTGCGAAAAAACCAACATGTTAAAACGGGGAACATTTTATCTGTCACAGAACTAAATGGCACCTAATAATATTTACAATTCGACAAAAGGCTCCTTCTGAATATTGGACACAATTACGTCACTCTTACATTCATAAAAATGTTCTTGTTGTTTAAATTACATGAATTGCGCTGTAATCCAACTCGGAAAATTAAAGTTTAAGTTGTACAGATTAATTTTTGTTCCAGATATCGAGTGTAAAAATTTCCAAAATTTTGTTAAATTGGTCTCGCGCGAGACTCTATCCACCATGATATACAGGTAGAACGGTTTGAGGCAGAGAGCTCAACGATAGAAAAGGTAAAGGATAGATTTGTACACTTTATTGTGCTATACAACAGATTTTAAACAATTCCTACAGTCTTTAGAAATGACAACTTCTTTTCTTACATAAAACAAATAATACAGAAAATTTTTAATCAAAACGAATATCTTGTATTGTAAAATAATACTTACCTTTCTAAAACACTGCAAAAAATTTCAAGATATTTGACTGCCTTCTGTTCTAATTAGTGGATGATAATGGCCCATAGAATTTGAAACACCTAAAAAATTATAAAGGCAAATCTTTTTTAATAGAAGACAATATTTTCCTTCAATTGTCTTGATTATTTAATTCCTACACAAGTAGAAAGGTCTGAAATGTGTCGTACTTTGGTGATTAGCCTCTTTCACAACTCGGACGCGAAGAAAGAAAATCGCAACATTATGACTTACAAAATTCATTGTACAACACAGTGCGAAGTTGATAGCAATTCAGAAATAATGTGGAGTGTGCAGCATCGATTGCTTCATGCTGTCAGAAGCCAGCACAATGACTCAATGAGAAACTTGTCTCACGGATACCTTGTCAACACAAAATCCCTCAGACTAACCTGGCGTCGCTGTGAGAAGCCAGTGCGTAGCAGCCTAAGGCATAGCAAGGTCATTGCCTTAGAGTGTCAACTTCACGACGATTACTTCCTCTAGGTGCCTTAAGACTATAAGAAAATGAAATAAAGTGAAATCCCAACTTGATGCAGCAAGGTAATTTTATTTATGTATTCTTAGCTCGACATGTTTCGGGTACATACGCCCTTCATTAGGAGCATTAGATGTTGAGTTGCATCGAGTCGTGTGTGCGGTGCGGATGGTGACGTGCACCATCCGCACCGCACACACGACCTACCCAGCGGCTCTGAATCCACAAACTCGGTGCAGAAAGTCGTATGCTGCAACTCAACATCTAATGCTCCTGATGATGGGCGTATGTACCCGAAACATGTCGAGCTAAGAATACATCAATAAAATTACATTGTTGCATCAAGTTGGCATTTCACTCTATTTCATGAGGAAGATGCACGGTCAAACAACCCCTTATAGGAAACTGGAATATTAAATGTATTAGTTTATTTTCTCTGCTATTTGATTTGAAATTTCCCAATTTTGAAAGTGTATTTTGTTATCTGTAAGACTGTCGGAAAAAAACTGTGAAACTAAGAGAATTGTTGGACGGAATTCTGTCATAAATACGTTTAACTGCTCTTAGAAATTCAAATATTTTCATGTACACTTTATTAGTACTTAAACTAGAAAACATTTCTCTCTTATTAATCACATTTAATTAAATTTACTCGTATTAATCGAGAGAGGAAGAGCGAGTATCTCCCTCTGTACAAAACATACAACACAGGGCTCCATAACGAAGCTCCTACAAAATATTAGATTGTTGCCTGACCACAAACCCATCACTCTTCAACGTACCTCATAAAACCAGCACACATTACACAATATATTCAAGCTATCAGACACTGATTTGATTCATTCATTAGACAGCATATCATCGGTAAACCAGATTCTTATCAATATGCCGTTGTTTATGTGGTGTTCAAAATTTACAGGCTATGTTTTTTAAAGAGGGACATGCAGACTGACGCTGTTACGAAATTCTAATTGTTATGCTTCCCCTTGCCACGCCAGGCTTCCACATCTCTGCTGCATTGTCGTATCATGGCTGATGGTACACATAAATTCAGACAGTCGATACGGCCGCAGTAAATCCTATGATTCCATCTGAATTACTCTAAGCCCTTTGTTATACATCGGTTTGGGTCTGATACACTCACCCCCTTGTTGCTATAGCAACTAGAAGGGCAACCGGACTTCAAAATTGAATGGATCAGTTTTAGGCGTGTTCACAAAATTACAAAAAGTGACTATTAGCTTCGTTATGTCTGTCTGTCTGTGTGTATGAAGAATCTCGGCTCCCACTAGACAAATTTTCGATAAATTTTAAATTTGAGGGGTTTTCGAAAATCTGTAGAGAAAATTGGAGTTTTGCGGTTTCAGGCTTCCACAACAAAGTATAAAAAACTGCGTTCTTCTGGGTTATTATATAGGTAGTAGTGGTAATTCCTCGTCGACATTTCGGAACAACCTACTGGTCCCATCTTCAGGGATCAAGGAGATTGGACCAATAGGTTGTCCCGAAATGTACGTAAGGAAGTACTACTACTCGCTGCGTAACAACCAGGAAGAACGCGGCTCTCAAATTGAAGTTTGATTCAAACCTGACAAGACAAACAGGCACTGTATATGAAGACCTAAGTACCTAATGATAACTAGCTGGAATTTTGTCTAAGAATGAGAAATGTTTTAGAGAAAATTTGCAGAGAAAATTTACATACACTTGCAATATTTAATAACTTCTTTTCGCAAATCGTACCGTTTTTGAGATAATGTGGAAAAATATGGTACAGCCGGTCATGCCACAGATGACAAGATGGCGCACGCGCATTGCGTAATGGGTACCTAAGGCTACAAACACACACCCAGAATACGTAACAAATATTTCTCTTCCACTGTAACAATGGTTACATGAACGCGCCTCAGTGTTACGTTATACGCACATTGCCTGGCTTCTTCGTATTTAAAGTCACAGCTATTAAGACGAACAGTACAATGAGAGTGAATAACTATTTGTTTCAGTCCCTGTTGAGACCATCGTCAGGCTACTGTATCGAACTTTTAAAAATAAGGGCCAGTGCGTAGAAAAAAATAAGCATTTCGTTCGTGAATTATTGCAGTTACAGAGTATATTGCAGTTACAGAGTATATTGCAGTTACAGAGTATATTGCAGTTACAGAGTATATTGCAGTTACAGAGTATATTGCAGTTACAGAGTATATTGCAGTTACAGA
>Ga0123354_10006955_pt1 | contig 16902 bp, 19 predicted proteins | sample TergutLab28metaG_2_FD_97872 | JGI IMG/M metagenome (GOLD analysis project Ga0123354, IMG submission 97872) | Labiotermes labralis P4 segment gut microbial communities from Petit-Saut dam, French Guiana - Lab288 P4 | ecosystem: Host-associated > Arthropoda: Insects > Digestive system > Gut ...
CCCTTTCAGCGCAATTAGCGGTTTCATACTTACCAATTCACCGAGTCGCGTCAACCTCATTGTCATTGTCCCCACCTCGCAATGACAATGAGGGGGCACCGAGATTGCCGCGTCAACCCGCCTTCGGCGGCTTTCCTCGCAATGACAGGTGGGGGCCTTCCTCGCAATGACAATCTACATCCTCCCCCAGAACCTGCCGGATAACATCAAAAGAAAAACCGGCGCGCGCCATGGACGCGATATCTTTTTTCTCCATCGCCTTTAAACATTTTTTACGCGCGAATGCACGGGCGGCTTCAAGCTCGGCTTGAGCAGAATCTTCAAACGCGCTGTCTTCCTGCGCAAGAGCTTTGGCGATCACGTCCGGCGCGATGCCTTTTTGTGTCAGTTTTTGCGCAATCCGCCGCGCGCTACCGCCCGCGCGGCGCAGATTACTTGTTTTCATGCTTGCATAAGCCTGATCGTTTAAAACCCCCAGACGACGGTGCTTTTCCAAAATCGTTTCAATATGCGCCACAAGAGAATCCTGCGCCGCGCGATCTGCGGCAAAAGCCTCATCCGCCAAAGCGGCGCGTTTTATTTTTTGCGTTAACACGCGGCGCAAAGAAGCCTCGGACGCCGCGTAGCGGCTAAGATAAAACAAAGCCGCCTGCTCAAGCCTTTCAACCGTGAGCCGACGATAACGACGCTTTTGAGGATAAGACGCAGGCATGTGGCCTTTACTGTTACGGGAACTTGTGGCCCGCGCCGCCAAGAACTTTTATCCTGACATATTTCCTTTTCGGATTTAGACCGGTGTAGTAGCCAGAAGGACAGCCATTACCTTCACAAGACCAAAACGACCCCCACCAGCCTTCAGCAATGACTTGTCTGGAGCCCGCATTCCTTAACCGTTGTTTCTCGTAATGCTGGCTACGAAGCTGCGTTGAGGAACTCACCACAACCCTCTCGCCATTGGGAAGCGTTTGAACAGCCGGCCCCGCAGCATAAGAGGCCGCAGCGCCACCCGCCAAAAGACATGCGCTCACAGCGCAGGCCCGAAACAGTTTTGATATGTTATTTTGCATGGTCATGGTTTTGAAACTCCCTGTTTATCGTGGGCCGCCCCAGCGGGTTCGTATTTCTCTTACACAAAAACCGTCTCTATTGAGTCTGTCACCGCGATCACACCATATGTGCCTGCCTTCACGGTAAGGCCTGTATATTTCTATCGTATCACGCGAACGTCCCCGCGTATAACTATTTCCATAGGGATCCGTATATGTCTCTTCATATGAACGATACTGATTTCCGTCTTTTACTCTTGTTTCTGTTATAATCCCGCCATCAGGAGTCATGCGCCCGCCGATCTCAATCTTATAGCGCTCCTTCGCCTCCGCAGGTGCAGAAAACGCAACAACAGCCGTGCTGGCCAAAAGAGCTACGGCGAGATTATGAAAAGCTTTTTTTATACCTATGATATTTTGCATGTTGACCCTCTTTTTTCTTTTACAGAAAAACCTGTTTTGCCTACTTATTTTACATAAAAACAGGCCCTAAATCCATGTGTCACTATAGTTTCATAAAAAACTATTGTGATTTAATGGCTTAGCGGGGGCCCCTGCCATGAGACCTGCCAGACGCCCCGCCCCTGTTACCTCCCTCAGCTGCGGGGAACGAAGGCCTATCCTGTCCTCTGTTAAAAGACTGGTCAGGCACGTTTCTGGGTGGCAGCACTTGGTGCTGAGGCAGCTCACCATGACCTCCTCCTCCCAACTGCAGTGGAGGCCTATTATGTTCGCCGCCATGCCCCTGCCTTCCGCCACCATGCTTGCTGCCCCAATCGTTATGATGATTCCTGCCCTTATCAATCACAACAATGCGGTCATACCCGTCACGGTGGTGATCATGATGGTGATGCCCACTACTACCCCAGCCCCACCAGCCCCAGCTGCTCCCATAATAAGGGTCTCCATAGTAGCCATCATGATAGGCGCAGGAAGCAAGACTCAAAGTCGCCGTAGCACAAGCCACGATGGCGCATTTGCGAAACAAGTTTTTCACGTCCATAAAAACCTCCCTTTTCTAGGGTAAAAAGCGCGTTTTACAGAAATAGGCTACACAAATAAGCCCCTTCAAGTCTATACTTTTTAATAAAAACCTGCTTACGCCAGCAAAAAGGCCCTGATTTCAGGAACTCCAAGCCCCTTATCCGCGCTGCTGACCAGCACATCCTGCCGCGCAGCGGGGCGCTTTCGGGCCAGAGCTTCCAAGGCCCCTTTCCGCGCCGAAAGCTCGGTTGCCGTTTTAACCTCATCCGCTTTTGTTAAAACAAGCTGATAGGAAACAGCCATGCTGTCGAGAAAATCCATCATCTCAAGATCATTTTTCATCGCGCCGTGGCGGGCGTCGATCAGCAGCATCACGCAGCGCAAAGAGGCGCGTTTTTTTAAGTACAGGCGAATAAGCCTGTTCCATTTTTTGATCTCATCCTTGGAAGCCTGCGCATAGCCGTAGCCGGGGAGATCCGCAAAAACCAGACTCTTGTTAATATCAAAAAAAACAATCTGGCGCGTGCGCCCGGGCGTGTTTGAAGCGCGAGCAAAGTTCCTGCGCCCGACAAGCGCATTAATCAAGGAAGATTTCCCGACATTCGAGCGCCCCCAGAAAGCAACTTCCGGTAAAGAGCTGTTGAACGCCTCAAGATCTTTTTGTGTCGCGGCGGCGAAAAGAAAATCACACGACCCCGCAAAAAAGCGCCTTGCGTTTTCGAGCGCGTCCATGGCGCTAAGACTTCACTGCGGCAGTTTTGGTTCCTATCACTTTGCGCGTGATGTACCATTGCTGCGCGATGCCGAAAACATTGCTGATCGTCCAGTAAAACACCAGCCCCACCGCCATATTGGCCAGCATAAAAGTGAAGATCACCGGCATCCACATAAGAACTTTCATCTGGGCGTTCTCTGTCGTAGGTTGAGGCGTCATCTTCTGCTGCACAAACATGCTGATGCCCATCAAAAGGGGCCAGATTCCGACATGCGGAATAAAGGCCCAGTCAATCAAACCGAACAATGTCAGGACAGAGGAAGGATCAGCCACGGACATGTCCTGCACCCATCCGAACAAGGGGGCCTGACGCATCTCGATCCCGACATAAAGGACTTTGTAAAGCGCAAAAAAGATCGGAATCTGAATCAAAATCGGCACGCATCCTGACATGGGGCTGACTTTTTCACGCTTGTAAAGCTCCATGGTCTCCATGCCGATTTTAGGACGGTCGCCCTTGTAGCGTTCTTGAATCTCCTTCATCTCAGGCTGCAGCGCCTTGAGTTTGGCCATGGAGCGATAGGATTTGATGGACAACGGCAAGGTCACGATTTTCAACATAATCGTGAACAAAATAATCGCAATGCCCATATTGCCGGTCAGCTCGTGCAGCATAATCAAAAGATAAAGGAACGGCTTGGTCAAAAAATAATACCAGCCGAAATCAATCGTCCGGTCGAACAAAGGCAACCCCAGCTGCTTTGCGTATTGGTCCAGAAGAGTCACACGCTTGGCGCCGGCAAAAAGATGCGTGGTGAAATCTATAGACGTTCCCGCCGCCAGAGAAACAGCCGCGCCGCGAAAATCCGTTTGATAAATACCATGACCCTTTGTGGACGACACTTGATCCGGCACAAAAGTAAAACTGGCTGTAAATCTCTCGGTCTGTGGCGGCATCAGAGTTACAAGCCAGTATTTGTCCGTAATCCCAAGCCACCCGCCTGTGCTTTCTATGGCGATTTTAGATTCATCGACAAGATTGGCGAATGTAAGTTCTTTAAGCGTGCCGTTAAGCGCTGCAATCGGGCCTTCATGAAGCACATAAGTTCCCGCTGTCGGAGGCCGCCCATAACGCGCAATAAGGCCGAAAGGATAAAGCGCAACATCTCCGTCCGTTTTGTTGGTCACGCGATCCGCGATCGTAAAAAGATAGTTTTCATCAACAGCAATAACGCGCTCGAAAATAAGACCTTCGCCATTGTCCCATGTCAGCCGCACCGGCTTGTCGATAGACAAAAGCCGGTCGTCACTTTTCCAAAGAGTCTGATCCGAAGGAACCTTGACGCCGCGCGCCGCAAGCCATCCGAAGGAAGCATAATAAGCCCCGTGCGTCTCCTCCGAACCTGCGGGCGAAAGCAGCACGATCTCAGGCGAATTGGGATCTACCGTTTCGCGGTAACGGCGCAGCTCCAGATCATCCAGACGCGCGCCGACAAGATTGATCGAGCCGCGCAGCGCAGGCGTATCAATCCTCACGCGCGGATGATCTTGAAGAACATCTTCCCGCTGGCGCAGAACTACAGGCGCAGGCGCCAGATTCTCCTCGACATGCGTTTCCTGCGCAAGGCGCGTGATAAGAGCCTGACGCTCCATTCTCTCGGCATGGGGTTTCTCATAAAGATAGTGAAACCCGACGAGAATCAGAACCGAGATAACCAAAAAGGCTATAAAATTGGTGTTGTTGTTCATAGCGGCTAGGGTATCTCACTTTTCGCGCAGCGGATCAATCCTTAACTTCCGGTTTGGGCACAGGATCATAGCCATGGCCGCCCCAAGGATGGCAGCGCCCAAGACGGCGCAAGGCAAGTACGCTGCCTTTAAAGGCGCCGTAAAGCTTAATCGCTTCATCGGCATAAGCCGAACAGCTCGGTTCAAACCGGCATTGGCGCCCCATAAAGGCGGAAAGGCTATGGCGATAAAGCCATATCAGGGCGCGAAGAAAAAAGGACATCTCTTAGTCCTCACCATCAAGCAAAGACAAACGCTTTAAAGCCCACAGCATATCGCGGCGCAAATCCTGATAGGGGCAGGTCAAAACAGAAGCGCGCGCAATCAGAACATAATGATGCCCTGTCTTGGCATGCGGCACAAGAACCTCGCGCGCCAACGCGCGCAACCGCCGCTTGGCGCGGTTGCGCAAAACAGCATGACCAACCCGCTTGCTGGCCGTAAAGCCAAGACCCTTTGAGGAACCGGGCGCTGCTTGCAGCACAAAACCTTGTGTGACCCACTTACGGTCAAAGGCCGCGACTTTAAGAAAATCGCGGCGTTTTTTAAGAACATGGGAATCGGGAAGTGTCGGCATTAGGCCGTCAGTTTTTTGCGCCCCTTGGCCCGACGGCGAGCCACGACCAGACGTCCGGCCTTTGTCGCCATACGCGCACGGTAGCCATGACGGCGCGCGCGAACCAGTTTGCTGGGTTGATATGTACGTTTCACAGCGATCTCTCCAAACCAAATACAAGCCGCCCTTATAAGGGCTTCTGGGGTGCCTGTCAAATAGAGAAAAGAATATTAACCATATCTATAGCCCTCCCCCCCTTGTCATTGCGAGGAAAGCCGCCACAGGCGGCTTGACGTGGCAATCTCGGCGATGTTGCAGGGATTGCCACGTCAGGCCTTACGGCCTCCTCGCAATGACAATGGGGGTCTAGGGGGGCCGGCCACTCCTAACTAAACAACGAACTCCGCATCAAAAAGGTAAACTCGGCCGCCATAAGTTCGGCGATTCTCTGGCGCATTTGGGGCTTGACCAGCAATTCCTCGTCCTGCTTGTTGGACAAAAAGCCGGTCTCAATCAGCAAGGAAGGCACATCCGGCGAGCGCAGCACAGCAAAGTTGGCCGAGCGCATCGGCTCATTCAAAAGCTGCCAGCGCCGCGCCATGGCCTTGATAAAGCTGACCTTAACCCGCTGCGCCGTGTTGCGCGTGCGCCGCGCCGTCAGATCAAACAAAATGGCCGCGACCTCTTTGTCATTGACATCCACCGGCAGGCCGCCGAACACATCGGCCTTGTTTTCCTTTTGCGCCAGAAGATTGGCGAAGTCATCCGAGGCCTTTTCCGAAAGCGTATAAGCCGAAAGCCCCTTGGCCGCCTTGTTGGGCGCGCTGTCGGCATGAACGGACAAAAACAGATCCGCCTTGGCCGCCCGCCCTTTTTTGACACGCTCGGCCAAAGGGATAAAAACATCTTCATCCCGCGTTAGCTGCGCCTTGACGCGCTTGCTCCGGCTGTTAATCACGCCCACCATGCGCCGCGCAATATCAAGCGTAATGTCCTTTTCCTTGGTGCCGGAAAGGCCGATCGCCCCAGGATCGCGCCCGCCATGCCCGGGATCAATCATCAAAATCTTGGGCTTTTCATCAGGGTCAGCCAAGGCCAAAGACGGCATAAAGCAGGAAAGCCCCAAAAAAGGCAAAGCCATCCCCATACCGCGCAGAAAATCGCGCCGTGCGGCGTTAAACAGCTTGTCTTCCTCTTCATCCATCAGCAGCATCCTCTTTATTTAAGTCGTCGCCTCAAAAAGTTAATTTTCTTTTAACGCCTTCAAAATAACGTCAAGCACGACGCTCTCATTTTACCGGAATCCTCTATGAATGTCACCTATCAAACAAAACTCATTATTGATAGTGAGGCTTTAAAACATAATTTTGCCGAAATAAAAAAAGCTGTAGGGGATTTTGTTGAAATAGCCCCTGTTGTCAAGGCCAATGGCTACGGATCAAGCGCCGAAATGATTGCCGACCTGTATGGCCATTGTCCCTATTTGGCTGTCGGCGATATTCATGAGGCGGACTCTCTCAGGAAGATTTTGCCTCAAGCCCCGATCCTTTTGCTCTACCAGCCCTTTTCTGCGCATGCGGATGCCGTTGCGGAAAATGATTATGTGGCCTCTGTCAGCCATATTGATTTTACCGAAAGCCTGAATGACGCGGCAAAAAGACACAACAAAAAGCTAAAAATACACATCGAGATTGACACGGGCATGGGAAGGCAGGGCGTTCTTGCAAAAGACTCCGTCCGGCTGGCTAAGGATATACACGCCCTCAGCCATCTGGAAATCGAAGGGCTATGGACGCACTACGCATGCGCGGACTCCCCTGCCCCTGAAGATCTGGCCTTCACCAGACAGCAAACAGATCTTTTTAAGGAGTGCATCTCCGGCATTGAAAATGCGGTCGGCGCGGTAAAATACAAACATGCCTGCGCAAGCGCCGCTATTTTTAATCCCCATGCGGAATTGTTCAACATGGTAAGGCCGGGCCTTATGCTATACGGCTATTATCCTTCTGCCACGCTGAAAGATCATATAACCTTAAAGCCCGCCCTTAAACTGGTCTCCGTCATCACCCAGATCAAAGATGTGGACGAAGGCTTTCCCGTAAGCTACAACCGCAGCTTCATCACAACAAGAAAAAGCAAACTGGCAACTGTGCCTGTCGGCTATCAACATGGGTTAAGCCGGACTCTGTCCAACAAAGGCTCCTTTGTTATCAACGGCCAGCTCGCCCCTATTCGTGGTTTCGTCTGTATGGATTACACGATTGTTGATATAACAGACATACAAGGCCCTGTCTCTGTCGGCGATGAAATCGCTATTTTTGACAATGTCAACATGACGGTTGAAAAAATGGCGTCTCTTTGCGATACGATCAATTACGAAATCATCTCAAAAATACACAACAAGGGAGTCATCTATGGAAACCCGCAAAGAACATGATTTTCTCGGCGAGCTTGATATTCCTGCAGAGGCTTACTACGGCGTGCAGACCATGCGGGCCGTGCAAAACTTTCGCATTTCCAACGGCAGCATTTCCCAGTTCCCCTCTTTCATTCGAGGACTTGCTGTCGTAAAAAAAGCCGCCGCCTTTGCGAATACGGAGCTTGGCGTGCTGGAGCCGAATATCTGCACAGCCATTTGCGCGGCCTGTGATGAGCTGCTTGAAGGAAAAATGTACGATCAGTTTCCTGTGGACACCATTCAGGGCGGCGCAGGCACTTCAATGAACATGAATGTCAACGAAGTCATCGCCAACCGCGCTTTGGAAATTATGGGACATAAGAAAGGCGAATATGAGTTTTGCCATCCCAACAACCACGTCAACTGCTCCCAGTCCACCAATGATGCTTACCCGACCGCTCTACGCATCGCTTTATATCACGAGCTGGGCGATCTGGCGCAGCACATGGCCTATCTACAGCAAGGCTTTGCCCAAAAGAGCCTCGAGTTTGCGGATATCGTCAAAATGGGCCGCACCCAGCTGCAGGATGCCGTGCCCATGACTCTGGGGCAGGAGTTTTCTGCTTATGCCGCCACCATCGGCGAAGACATTCAGCGCCTTGAAGAAGTCCGCAAGCTGGTGCTTGAAATCAATTTCGGAGCCACAGCCATCGGCACCGGCATCAACGCGCCACCTGACTATGCGCGTGTTGTGCGCAATCACCTGCGCCTTTTAAGCGGTCTGGATGTCGTAACTTCCGAAAATCTGATCGAGGCTACCTGGGACACCGGCTGCTATGTACAGATATCCAGCGTGCTCAAGCGCACCGCTATCAAGCTTTCCAAAATATGCAACGACCTGCGGCTGTTGTCGTCAGGCCCGCGCACCGGCATTAACGAGATCAACCTGCCGCCCCTGCAGCCCGGATCATCCATCATGCCGGGCAAGGTCAATCCGGTTATTCCCGAAGTGGTCAATCAAGTCTGCTTTGATATTATTGGCAAGGATGTGACTATCTCTTTAGCGGCGGAAGCGGGGCAGCTTGAGCTCAATGTCATGGAGCCCATTATCGCGCACACGCTTTTCCACGGCATTCAACGCCTCCAACGCGCCTGCGTCACCTTGCAGGATAAATGTATCTCCGGCATTACCGCCAACCGCGAGCGGTGTTATGAGCTGGTCGTCAACTCCATCGGCATCGTCACCAATCTGGTGCCGATCCTCGGCTTTGAAAAAGCCGCCGTGATCGCCCAAACAGCTCTGGCAACCGGCCGCTCCGTTGCCGATATAGCCTTGGAAGACAGATACCTGACCAAGGAACAGCTTGATAAACTCCTCAGCCCCGAAAGCATGATCCACCCAGCACGCGCGAAGTTGTAGCCCCCCTTATTGTCATTGCAAGGAAAGCCGGCGCAGGCGGCTTGACGCGGCAATCCCTGCAACATCGTCGAGGTTGCCACGTCAGGCCTTACGGCCCTCCTCGCAATGACAGGTTTTTTCTTGTTTCATAATCATTAACTATAAATAATGCTTTTCTTTCATTCCTTGTTATATTTAACTCTATCTTCCATGTCTTGAAGAGGTATGTAATGAGCGAAGATTCGATAGATTTTAAGCTAGTGAAAGCAGCCGGATGTTATGTCGAAAGGAAAAAAACGGGTAACGCAACGGATTTACTTCCGGATAATGAAATTGCTTCACTTATGGAACAACTCCTTAAAATAAGCTGCAAACATAATTTTACAACTGAGGATGGTGTTAATCGCATAAATGCCTTTGAGGTGCGAACAGAGCTTCTTGATGAAGATACAAAGCATCTTATCACCCCAGACTTCATCTTGGAAACCGTGCGGCGGGCTGAATCAACGGCACTCTTCATGCGTTCAAGTGCTGCGAGCAAGTGCATGGAAAAAATGGCACATCTTAATCTTGGCGCCATGGAAAAGGCCATTACGCGAACAAATAAGCGTGCCGTTACCTATGCCCTCAAAGCAAAGGTTGATAAGCGTTTGCGGTTGCGAGATGACCCGTTTACTGTACAGGACTATTTGATCAGGTTTTATTTTGCGGCGGCCCAAAAAGAGATCCTTGCTAAAAAAGACGCACTCTCTACAACAGAAATGGACAAAGACGCCTATGCAAGTTTCTGTTCCTCGGTTAACAGACGTTCAACACTCATGAAAGAGATATCTACGAACACAGCTCTGGCCGCCGTAAAAGGGAACACCACGGATGCTTTTAAGCATGCCGCTCAAAGTCTTTTCTATCTGACCAAAACGGGCAATAGCTTCATCCCGGATAGCCTTCCGGATAAACTTAAAGCTATTTGGAAAAGCGATGATACGCCCCCCGTCCAATGCGAGCGTGCCGTCCATCTTTATCGCAAGCTCACAGAACCCGACTACAGCCCCTAATTTCGCTTGAAAATCAAACACCCTAGACCACCAGGCCAAGCACTGATAGGTTTAGCTCTCCGCTTGTCATCCTCGGGGCTTGCGAAGCAAGAGCCCGGGGATCTGACGCTGGGATAACGTCAGATCCCCGGCTCAATCGCTGCGCGATTGCCCGAGGATGACAAGCGGAAGAAAAGTATCCGGAGATGACAAGGAGACATCATTATGATAAGGCCCGCTTTGGACGAGGCAAAAAAGCTTGCCGAGGGCTATACCGTCCTTCCTATCGCGCTTGAAATACTCTCGGATCAGAAAACGCCGATTGAGCTTCTTAGGATCATCAGGCAGAAAAGCGAATGCTGCTTTATTCTGGAAAGCGTAGGCGGCAATGACAACTGGGGACGCTATTCTTTTTTGGGATATGATCCCGCCATGACGCTTTACGCCACGGGCGAGTCCGTCACGGTCAAAAACGGCACGCTGAAAGCCGCGCCTCCCATCGACATGATAAGGGATATTATATCCCGCACCAAAAGCCCGCGTCTGCCTTGGCTGCCGCCTTTCACCGGCGGACTTGTCGGCTATTTTGCCTATGACGCCGTGCAGTATTTCATGACAGGCCTGAAACTCCGCGCAGAAAACAACGAAGGATTCCGCGACTTCCACCTGATGCTGATGGATAAAATTATCGCCTTCGATCACTTTAAACAGAAGATCTACATCATCAAGAACATCCCGACAGAAGATCTTGAAAGCAACTACCAAAAAGGCGTTGAAGAGCTGAGATCCATAGAAAAGCTTCTTTTCGATTCAACGCCCCCTGCCCAAGAAGAACCATCATCCTGCGGCGCGTTTGAACCTGCTTTCACAGAAAACGCATTCAAGGACGCAGTGGCCAAAGTCAAACACCACATTGTCGAAGGCGATATTTTTCAGGCCGTCATTTCCAACCGCTTTAAAGCACCTTTCAAAGGCAGCCTTATAAACACCTATAGGGTTTTGCGCACGCTCAATCCCTCGCCCTACATGGTCTATATGCGGCTCGACGATATGGAAATCGCTTGCTCTTCGCCGGAGACTCTTGTCGCTTTGCGGGATGGGGAAATAAGTTCCTTCCCTCTTGCCGGCACGCGCCCGCGCGGCAAAACAGAAGAAGAAGACGCCGCTTTGATTGAAAGCCTGCTGCAAGACGAAAAGGAGCTGGCCGAGCACGACATGCTTGTCGATCTCGCCCGCAACGACATAGGAAAAGTAAGCTCTTTCGGTTCCGTCAAAGTCCGCGAGCACCGGCAGATCAAACTCTTTTCCCATGTCAGTCATATAGCTTCGCGCGTGACGGGCGAGATACGCAAAGATCTTGACGCCATAGATGTGATTGCCGCCGCGCTGCCCGCAGGCACACTTTCCGGCGCGCCCAAAAAACGAGCTTGCGAGATTATCGATGCGGTCGAAGACACCAAGCGCGGCATATATGGCGGCGCGATAGGCTATATTGATTTTGCCGGCAATATGGATATGTGCATCGGCATTCGCATGGCTTTTCTGAAAGACGGATATGTCCATGTTCAGGCAGGCGCCGGAATCGTAGCCGCCAGCGTGCCGGAAAGCGAATATCAGGAAACGCAAAACAAAGCGCAGGCCGTTATGGAGGCCCTGAAAAGAAATGGGGAGGTCTAAGCCATGCTCCTGATACTCGACAATCACGACAGCTTTACTTACAACCTCTATCAAATCGCGGGCGCGTATAATCCTGACATCAAAGTGGCCTATAACGATCAGATCAGCGTTGCGGAAATTGAAGCCTTGCGGCCCGCGCATATCATGATTTCCCCGGGGCCCGGAAGGCCGAAAGACGCAGGAATCTGCGAAGAAGCCATCAGTTATTTTGCGGGAAAGATTCCCATCCTCGGAATCTGTCTTGGCCATCAGGCGCTTTGTGAAGTCTTCGGCGCGGAAATCACCTACGCCAAGAGTCTGATGCACGGAAAAACAAGCATGGTGCATATCGCCAACGGCAATCCGATTTTTCGTGGCTTGCCGCCGCTTATGCAAGCAGGACGTTATCATTCGCTTGCGGCTGACCGCAGCACGCTGCCGGACGAACTTCTCGTCATCGCTGAAACGGATGACAGCGAAGTGATGGGCGTCAAGCACCGCGACTTTAATCTTTTTGGTTTGCAATTCCACCCTGAATCCATTCTCACGCCGCAGGGCGGAAAAATTATAGAGAACTTTTTGCGGATCGGAGAACAAAGCCGTGATTGAACAAGCCATTTACAATATTCTGGCCGGACGCACGCTCAACCTTGAAACGACCAAGGAAGTGATGATGGAGATGATGGAAGGCAAAGCCACCGACTCCCAGATGGGCGCATTCCTCGCTTCCATGCGTCTGAAAGGCGAAACCATCGAAGAAATCACCGCCTGCGCTCAGGTGATGCGGGAAAAATGCGTCCGCCTTCATCCTGAAACGGATGTTCTGGACATCGTAGGCACCGGCGGGGATGAATTATATAGCTTCAATATTTCTACCGTCTCGGCCTTTGTTGTGGCGGCTGGCGGAATCCCTGTCGCCAAGCACGGCAACCGCAGCGTATCCAGCAAATGCGGCAGCGCCGATGTGCTTGAAGCTCTGGGCGCCAACATTATGCTGACGGCGCAGCAAAGCGAAAAGGTTCTGGCGCAAACCGGAATCTGTTTTATGCTGGCGCAGACCTATCACGCGGCCATGAAGCATGTGGCCCATGTGCGCCGTGAGCTTGGCGTGCGCACGATTTTCAATATCCTCGGCCCTCTGGCCAATCCGGCGGGCGCGAATATGCAGCTTTTAGGCGTCTATGACGAAAATCTTGTCGAACCGCTTGCGCGTGTACTCAGCAATCTTGGCGTCAAACGCGCTATGGTTGTGCATGGACATGACGGCCTTGATGAAATCACCTTGACCGGCACATCCACCATTTGCGAAGTCGCGGACGGCAATCTCAACAGCTATTTCATCACGCCCGAACAATTCGGACTTACACGCTGTAACCTTTCCGACCTGACCGGCGGCGGCCCCGCAGAAAATGCCGAGATTGCACGGCGCGTTCTTGCAGGCGAAAAAGGCCCAAAGCGGGACATTGTACTGTTAAACGCAGCCTGCTGCCTTTATATGGGAAAGAACAACATCACCATGCGTGCCTGCGTGGGGCTGGCGCAAGATCTGATCGACAGCGGAAAAGCGATGGAAAAACTAAACGACTTCATCCGCGCCACAAAAGAGGTTGCGGCATGAATATCCTTGAACAGATCATCACCTCAACGCGCTGGCGCGTTGAAAAGGACAAAAAAACAGGCCTACCGCCCCAAGCCCGCCGCCGTGCGGATTTTCTGTTTGAACAAAAGCTGCGCAGCCCCGATCTTGCCTTTATCTGTGAAGTCAAAAAAGCCTCGCCCTCCAAAGGCATTATAGCGGAAGATTTCCCCTATCTTGACATCGCGCGGGATTACGAAGAGGCCGGAGCCGCCGCAATATCCATCCTTACCGAACCGGATTTTTTCCAAGGCGCAGACCGTTATCTTACTTCCATAAGCGAAACTGCCTCCATTCCCCTGCTGCGCAAAGATTTCATCATTGATCCATTTCAGATTGAACAATCATCTTGCCTTGGCGCTGACGCTATTCTTTTGATTTGCGCAATCCTGACATCCGCGCAACTGACGGACTTTATCAAACAAGCTGACGATCTGGGCCTTTCCTGTCTTGTGGAAACGCATGACGAAGATGAAGTAAAACGCGCCCTTGCCGCCGGTGCACGCGTGATCGGCGTCAACAACAGAGATTTAAAAACCTTTGAAGTGGACATCAACAACAGCATAAAACTGAAAAAACTTGTCCCGCAAGAAATCATCTTTGTCGCCGAAAGCGGAATCCAAACGGCTGAGGATGTAAATCTCCTGCGGCAAAACGGTATCAACGCCGTGCTGATCGGCGAAAGCCTTATGCGCGCGCCTGACAAAAAAGCGGCCCTAACCGCCTTGCGAGGTGAACGTCATGGCTAAAGTCAAAATCTGCGGCCTAAGAAGTCTAAAGGACGTAAAAACCGCCGACTGCGAAATGCCGGACTTTGTCGGCTTCGTCTTTGCACAAAGCAGCCGTCAGATAGACAAAAAAACAGCCGCAAAGCTGAAAAGACATCTTAATCCCATGATTAAAACCGTAGGCGTCTTTGTCAATCAGGATATCGACTTCATCATATCCTTATATGCCGAAAAAATCCTTGATCTTATCCAGCTTCACGGCGATGAAGACAGTGCCTATATCGAAAAATTACGCGAGCGTTGCCGCTGTAAAATCATCAAAGCCGGACATCCGACATCGCCCATGCCGGAAAATGCGGATTATCTTTTGTTTGACAATAAGCGCGGCGGCAGCGGCCAGACTTTTGATTGGAATCTCCTAAAAGATTACAAGGGGCCGCCTTATTTTCTGGCCGGCGGCCTTAACGCTGAAAATGTGGCGCAGGCCATCCGCATGCTTTCCCCGTTTTGCGTTGATGTCAGCAGCGGCGTAGAAACAGACGGCCTTAAAGACATGAAAAAAGTCGAAGCCTTTGTGCGTATTGTAAGGGAGACCCGATAAATGGAAAACGGAAGATTTGGCATATTCGGCGGCCGCTACATCCCCGAAACATTGATGAGCGCCCTGCTTGAATTGGAAGAAGCCTACAACAACGCCAAAAACGATCCCGCCTTCCAAGCAGAATTAAACGACTTGCTTGCAAACTATGCCGGACGCCCATCCCTTCTTTATTATGCAAAAAGCCTTACAAAAGAAATCGGCGGCGCGAAAATCTACCTGAAGCGGGAAGATCTGAACCATACAGGATCCCACAAAATCAACAACGTCCTTGGCCAAGCGCTTCTTGCCAAACGCATGGGCAAAACCCGTATCATTGCGGAAACAGGCGCGGGACAGCATGGCGTCGCCGCCGCCACCGCCGCCGCCTTGCTGTGCATGGACTGCGAAGTCTTTATGGGGAAAGAGGATACCGAACGCCAATCTCTGAATGTCTATCGTATGCGTCTTTTGGGCGCAAAGGTTCACGAAGTAACCTCCGGCACCATGACTCTTAAAGACGCGGTCAACGAAACCATGCGCGAATGGACAAAGCGCGTGGAAGATACGCACTATGTTCTGGGCTCCGTGATGGGGCCGCACCCCTTTCCTACCATAGTGCGCGATTTTCAAACGATCATCGGCAAAGAAATCCGCGCGCAAATGATGAAAACAACTGGCCGCCTGCCGGACGCCATTGTCGCCTGCGTCGGCGGCGGATCCAACGCCATTGGCGCGTTTTACGATTTTATCAATGACAAAACCGTGCGCCTGATTGCTTGCGAAGCTGCCGGAAAAGGTATAGACACACAACAACACGCCGCCACCATGGCCCGCGGCTCTGTCGGCATTTTGCACGGCATGAAATCCCTTTTTTGCCAGGACGAGTTCGGCCAGATCATGCCCGTCTATTCCATCTCCGCAGGCCTAGATTATCCCGGGATCGGCCCGGAGCACGCCTCTTTGCACCAATCAGGCCGCGCGGAATATATCCCCATCACTGATGATGAAGCGGTGGACGCTTTCGAACTTCTCTCCCGCACCGAAGGCATTATCCCCGCGATTGAATCAGCCCACGCCGTAGCACACGCGATTAAACTGGCCAAAGAAATGGACAAGGAAAAAACAATTATCATATGCCTTTCGGGCCGCGGCGACAAAGACGTAGCCGCCATCGCCCGCTACAGAGGAGAAAGCGTCCGTGATTAAAATCAAAGAAGCCTTCCAAAACAAAAAAGCCTTCATCGCCTATCTGATGGCCGGCGATCCGGATCTGCAGGCTTGCGCAAACTACATCCTGACCGCGCAAGAAGCCGGAGCAGATTTGATTGAAATCGGAATCCCTTTCTCAGACCCCATTGCGGAAGGCGAGGTCATCCAAGCCGCCGCCGCCCGCGCCCTAAGCGCAGGCACAAGACTTGACGCCATTTTCGACATGGTCGAATCCATCAAAGACAAAATGCGGATTCCTATGGTTTTCATGACCTATCTGAATCCTGTCTTTGTCTATGGCTATGACCGCTTTTTCGCCCGTTGCGCAAAACTGGGCATAAGCGGAATCATCATCCCCGACATGCCCTTTGAAGAACAAGGCGAAGCCAAAGAACCGGCTGAAAAACACGGCATCGAAATCATCACCATGATCGCCCCCACTTCGGAAAAACGTATTGCGGACATAACGAAAAATGCGCAAGGCTTTGTTTACCTTGTTTCATCCATGGGCGTTACGGGCGTACGCAGCACAATTACAACTGACTTATCGTCCATAATAGAATCCATCAGAAAAACGGCTTCTATACCCATAGCCATAGGCTTTGGAATCTCAACGCCCGAGCAAGCCCAGCATTTTTCAAAGCAAGCCGACGGCATTATTGTCGGCAGCGCCATCGTCAAACTGATCGGCGAACATGGCCATCATGCAAAGCAATCCCTGTATGACTACATAAAAACAATGAAAAATGCCGTGATGATGGATATAATAGCTTGATATAAAAGCATAAAAAAGAAAGCATTGGCGCTATTTATACTTGATTTCGCCGAAGAAAAAATGATTATATACCAGCGGAATAACCGAAAACAGCCGGAACAAGGATTATAAGATGAGATTAGATGAAGCTTTTTTAAAGAAAAGAAGAATAGCTTACAAAAAAGAAGGCGACACGCTTGTTGTCACCGAAAACCTCAATCTTCAAGGCTACTACGATCTCACCTCGGTGGACAATCTCACAGCCAGCGGATCCATCGATCTTCGAGGCTGCCGCAATCTCACCTCGGTGGGCAATCTCACAGCCGGCGGATACATCGATCTTGAAAACTGCCGCAATCTCACCTCGATGGGAAATCTCACAGCCGGCGGATACATCGATCTTGAAAACTGCCGCAATC
>Ga0123354_10006959_pt1 | contig 16897 bp, 9 predicted proteins | sample TergutLab28metaG_2_FD_97872 | JGI IMG/M metagenome (GOLD analysis project Ga0123354, IMG submission 97872) | Labiotermes labralis P4 segment gut microbial communities from Petit-Saut dam, French Guiana - Lab288 P4 | ecosystem: Host-associated > Arthropoda: Insects > Digestive system > Gut ...
TAAAAAGGGGTGATGGTGGGTTTTTTTTTTAGGCACGATGGGGTTGTTCACCGGGGGGGGCAAGTTTCTTGTGGTGGGTTTTTTTTTCCTCTCCTCCCCCCCCCCCCCCCCACTGTTAAAGGGGTATAACAATTATTGTTCCCTTCTCTACATGTTGCATTCTTCCTTTGTTCCTTTTCCCCTCTCTCCCTTTCTTCCTTTCTATCTTCCATCTTTCCAGTCCTTGTTCCCTTTTGTCTGTCCATATTTGTCCTGATTTGGTCCTTTTACCATGTCCTCAATGTTCCTACAGGTTTGTTGCCTCTGATGTGTGGCAATCTCTAATGGGGTTAGCAAGCTGCTAGAGGATTGATTTTTTGCAGCCCTTCTTTTACTGTGGGAAGACACAGAATTATGTTTTAGAAGCACCAACAGGTTGGCATCTGGCAGTGTGATGTCTGGAGAAGTCAAAGAAAGAGGAATTTGGTTTGTCTGGAATCAAGCTGCAGTCTGGCCTTAATATTGTATAGATGAGAAAAATGATCCTGAATTTTCGCATTCATTGCAATTGTATGAACATTGAATCATCCATAGTCACAAGGAAACCACAAAGATTTTGACATGTAGCATAACACATATTGTGTGTGTGTGTATACACACACACACACACAAAATGATGGCTGCCATCTTTCACGCAATTTGTCTTGGGTGGTACTGCATGTATGTACCTATTACTGCATGTCATTAGCAATCTTTTATTCTTTCTTGAGCTAGGTGAAATTATTTTAAGTAGCCAGAGGGCTGTATTGTCCCTACCACTGTTCTGTTGTATCTCAACCATTTGTGTTTTCAGACCAAACACATCAACATACCACCTGAACCATCTACTGCTGTGCCTGCCATCCTTACGTCAAGCAGACCAGGTTATCAGACGGTATTGGACAGGTATTCACCGTGAGGGCAAGGTACCCATGAACAAATTGTTTGTTGAAATGCTGGAGGCTTACTTCCGATAGGAAAAACCAGTGGGCATTGGATGAGGCTCAGTGTGTTTGGACATCAGGTCTGTGTTGATCAGTATTATTGAGATGTGTGTGGATTTTGTGATGCTGATCCATCAAAGTGACAGGATATGCCAAAAGAATGTGGTGGTTTACAGATGTGAATAACACTCGGACAAATGTTGGAACATGCTACTTGTAATGACTTTTTTTTTTTTTTTAACTAAGTGAAAGTAAAAACTGCATGAGGTCAGTGAATGAATGTAGTATTTTTGTGCAAGAAAATTTGGTTTTAAAGAAATATACTTGGTCAAGAAGTGGCATGTTACAGTGATTTTCTGAATTTTAAAGTAAAATTTTTAATTTGAATGTGAAAATCAACTCATGTAATGGAAGTGTCATTTGGATTTTAACCCTTTCTGTTATATTTAGAATGACATAATAGTCTGCACAGGTTTCAAAATTATTCTAATCTTCCTCAGGCAGATTTAATTTTTAAAGCAAAAGTTATTAAATTCTCAGTGAGTTGCTTTTTTTACAGCCAGCAGTGGATGTATGGCACAAATTTTTTTTAACTTCCATCACTTTAAATTTAAATGTACTTCTTGTCATCCAAGAGTGCTGTGTAGGTATGTTTGGATGTTGCTTGTGTGTAGTGATTGCTAAATACAAGCGAACAAGACTTTTATAGAAGTTTCATCCAAATTTAAGTACGGATTTTTACTAACCTGTACGATAATATGATGAAATATTCTCGCCATTTTATGAAGATCTTACGCATCACACATCCTATGTGTACTTTTTTAAGGGTGTGGTATTTCTTTAAACATTCACCAGGATGAAGTGTGGGATTTTTAGCTCCCAGAGGTGTGAGTACAGTTTGTTATCTGGCCTAAGATGTCTTTCTGTCTTTGCAAAGTTTGGATCCATACTTGGACAATACCCAGTCTCAAATCTTGCAAAGCATGCTGTAATGGCCTCACTTTGTTGATTGGTTTGGGTTGCTCATCTTTACTGTTTGTGACTGTTTGTCGGGTGACATCCAACTCATTTTATGCTGCCATTTCTGAGACTGCTTCCAGTCACAGAAAGTAACATGTATTTTTGCTTTTACACATTTCTAATGTCAGTAAGACATGAATTTCATGTGAAATTAGAGTTTTAGAGTAGGGCTGTGAATAGTATGTTACTTTTCTGTCATTGTGTCATTCTCATTTGTAAACCTTTGTTTGGTATACCAAGTTGAGAAGTATGTTAGCAACATAACAGTGTAACCGTCATAACACCAATGTACAGATACTGAATATTTTCACTTTTAAATGTTTTCAGTGTATAGTTACTGGTAATGAGTTTTAAATTTGAATATTAGTTTATGCATGTTGGTACATGCATGTGCATATATATTTGTACACACATACACACACACACACACACAGATAGCATGTTCTTGATTCATCAAAGATATTGGCAAAATGTATGTAGGTTGACACTGACAAGGCACAGAAATGACCTGTTTTGTAGGGAGTATACAAGAACTATGATGTCACATTTTTATAACTGTGGTACCAGGGACTTGGCTGCAGGCTGATTGACCAGAGAATCATGATGCAACTCCGGGTTGGGTCAAGAGATTTTTCTCTACTCCATAGCATTCTGACTTGCTCTGGGGTTTACCCAGCTTCTTATTAAGTGGGTAATAAGGGCTTTTTTATTGGGAGCTAGAGTGGCTATTTCTTGAAGCTGACCACTCACTTTCACCTACTGCCAAGTTTAAGGATGAATGGAGCTGAACTTCCACGCCCATATGCCTTCATGATGGGCACCAGGACAGCTTTACTGTGCTTTTACTTTACAGTTTTGTAGCATTCATATGAAAATATTAATATAAATGAAGGCAAAACAATGATGACACAGCAAGGAAAACAAACTACAAATTGAATAGAAGTTTAACTTGGGGTCAAATCCCTGACTCTCCAGTTGATAACAGCCCTTCTTACCATTGCAAGGGAACCTGGAATGTTGAAGCCCCCTGATTTGGCTCCATTTTTCCAATATAGCACTGAACCATCATTTCGCTTACTGGCCGAAGCATTATTTAACATACAACTTTTTCTTTGCAATATATAATTTTAATTTCCACATTCATCAGTGTTACTCCATCAAGTGTCCTGTAAACTGAGGTGCATATACATTGTCTGTGATGGATCAGATGGCAGCATGCAGCCAGGGTTCATACCCAGTGAGATGAATGTTTTTGGTCAGCATGTTCACTGTGGTGTGGGGACCATGAAATTTCATTTGCTTGTTATTTTAAACTATTCACATTTGTTTATTTTCTTTATTTTATTCACATTTGGGAATGGGAAAGTACATCAGTATTTTGCAAGTCAGGTTGTAGCTGCCCTCTGTTTGGTTCTTTTCCACCAGATGCAGGGGTAGCACTAGAATAGCTGCTAGAAACAGGTACCCTAGGTGAACCAGTGCCACCCTATAACACAAGGGCCAATAATATTCAAATAAAATGCCATCAGGTGGCCATCAAAATTTTTATTATTACAAATTATGATTATTGCAGAGGGAAAACAATTTTAATTTTTTAAATTTTTCATAAAAAATAACCGTGGAAATTCCAACAGATGATCGCAGTGATAGTCCGTTAGTAGGTAACTTTACAGCTGACCATAACTCAGTCGACCATCATTTCATGTGCTCTACTTACTCCTGTACTTCCATCTTAAAGAGGAGTGTATTGTTTCTGGAAAGGTCGGTGGAACCGGTGATGGTGTCCTCTGTGACATAGGAATTCCTTGCTTTCAGAATGTTATATAGTTTTACAGTATACATGTGAATGTAATTTTATTTATGGTCATAAAAAAGTGCGGCCTTTCCTATGGCAATTTTCATGAAACATTGCCTTAGTGCATTTGCGGGATCATTGTATTCAAAACATATTCCAGCTATGTCCTTGTTAATCCAAGCACAGTGGAAAAAGCATACTGTATTGGGGAAGACTTTTATAACTCATACTTTACAGAAATGTGTATCAACTGATTGATTACTACAAGTAAGTACTGACGTGGCAAATTGCTAATGCAGTCTTATCCAGGACATCAGTTGATAGAACACTGTGTATGAACTGGTATCATGTAAGAACAGTGGTTAGTGCTGTGTCAACCACCTGTGTGCATGCTGACTGATGTAATTCTTCAGAAATCTCCCTGTAGTACTAAATTCAAATATCATTGCACATTAGTATATCCTGATACAGTCATCCCGTGAAGTTATACTGTAGGTGGTTCCAAGCCTGGTGACATTAGTTGAGGCACATTTTGCTGTAAATGCAATACTAAAATCAGGAGGTTTCCACTCAGTCTGTTTTGACAAAGAAAAAAAAGATGTGTTCATACTTATGAGAAAGTCACAAAAAGATATTATTGACAATTTAAGGAGGAGACACTTCCTCTTGAAGTGGGCAGATTATCTGGATTGTCATTTCTGATGTCTAGAAATACAGGTGGCAATGTGTGAGCACCTGAAGATGCCTTGAAGGAACCATGCACTGAAGCCTGGTGATACAAAGGCAACTTAATCTCTTTCAGAATCTCCTCTTAGCAAGCAGGAACTTTCATAAATGTCTAGTTGTTGCTGCTGGCTGCATATTCATGTCAGTGGTCTTAAACACCTTGATGCTTTCTTCAGTGAGTCCAAGCCCCTCATTGAACTTTGGAACCATCATGGTCCTGTTGTGAGGCTTAGGCTCAAGTTCCTCAGTTTCTTCAAGGGTGCTTTGCTTCCGAATTTCAACAAGATGGTTGAGCATGAGATTGAGATTGTGGAAGTTCAGCAGCTTGAAGACATCTTCAGCATCGTATGTACGTACAGATTTGCACACTTAGCCTAATATACTGGGTCTGGGGCATAAAATATTAAGTGGAGAATGGCATGAGTTGAGGGATGATTGTATTATGTAATCTTTTTGGGTGACTCAAGTCAACAAGTCCAAAGCAGAGTTGAATTTGTGATGGAGACTAAGTGCATATGTTTGTAGTATGTTTGATGTTATAAATACGAATGTCTGGCTCTACAGTAAGGGCAAACATATACTACAAAATTGTTACACATAAAAGATTGTGTTCTTCATTGAAGTGGCACTGGAGACTGGTTCTTCTCTGAGTACCTCATTTCTCTCATTCCATCATCAAGTCAATGATGCATATGCATATTCCGTCACTCCTTAACAGCAGGCCACGCTAGCAAGGGATTTGGTCTTGCACCACTTGTAAAGGACAAAAATAATTTAGACACAATAACAGAACAGGAGCTCATGTGGAATGTAAATAAAGGATATAAGTTAAATATCCTAATTTTGATTATATTCATACAATGAAACGTCTCATTTAAGAAAAGTTTTACCTCCTTGTAAGAAATATGAGGTACCAGTCAGCATTATTAATATTTTGTTTGTTTGTATGAGTGCTTTCATATTGCATTTTTCATTTTTTTTATACTTCTCTGTAACACGCATAATATAAATAACATGCAGAGACAATACCTGTTCTTAAGGTTATTGACATGTTATGAGTGTATAGGCATGGAAGGATCCACACACATTATCCATACGAATATTCTTAAAAAGTGGTTTAAGTGGGGTAGCTGTTACTGTTTGTAGAAGGAAATGTTATGGTTGTTGGGCCTAGAGGATATTTGACAACAGAATAAAATACTGCCTGTCAAATACACATCTCAGAATACTGGTCAAACAGATGAAACTACAATGTTCTGTTTAAAATAGTTTTAGAACATCACTTTGCTTTGTCTGTAAGTGTTGGAAGCAGTTTGTAAAACTGGATTCATTGTCCACGAAAGTGGACTCAGGGGGAAAAAGACTGAGTGCATGCAAATTGAGATGAATTGGCTCTCAGTGAAAATATTTCTTGCATACAGGATTCAATCATGATTGAAGGAGTTTATATGTTGTTAGAGCACCAAGTTATTGAGAGTGAGTTACTGATTTTAGGCTCTTACAGTAATGTAATGTTGCTCAGCCTGTTTTAGGGTGATGGTGCTGTGGGAACAGGGCTGTGTTGCCATTGTTTTGGAGGAACCTGCTGCCTCTCTCTTCCTGGTGAGTAAGCTGAGCTGGAAAATGTATGTGATATTAAGGATGGTAAACAGAGGCCAGGGCTGTAGCAGTCTGATGGGAACTGCTGGCCTGATTTGGACTGTTTTGTAGGTTCTCATGTCACTTGCACTTATTTGCTTCTTGTCTGGTTTGTTCCTTTGATAGAACATCTGTTTAAGTGTCAGCATTTTCCACTGACTTGTACAGTTTCCCAACCTCTTGTTTTTGCTCCAAGTATATCACACATTTTCCTGCTCAGTTGACTCTTCTGCCCTGAAAATGAAGCCAGCAACAAAGTCCTTTTCCACCCATACTTCCAGAGAATGTGTTTAATATGAGAGTGACATACATTTTATTACATATTTTGATTTTCAGCTTTGTTAATTCATAACATTAACCTAATCTCATGTTTACAGTGTGCTATAAATACACATACACATTTTCTTCAACCAAAATTGAATCCTGAGAGAATATCTAATGATTATTACAGCTGATCTCAATGGCCAAGACAACAGTTGGCAAAGAATGTAGAACTGTTGATTATATGGAGTGCTTTATTCATGTTTGGGCCTTCAGGTGGAAAATATTTGTTGAAATGTCATGTCATATAGCCTCATACTTTTTGAGCCTTTTACAGAATGCAGCACAAGCCTTAGGATTGCAGTTGAAAATTTGGCTCATGGAGAGTTTGTAATGTCAGAGAGTAGAAATGTTTACTTATGGTTATTCATGAATAAATCATTCTGTATTGTCATAAGGTGTTGGAAATGTTTTTGATCCATATTCCTAAGCAAGTCTCATTGAAGCAGTGCTTTCTAGATTATTATTCACAAATGAAACACACTTTGCTGAATCACTGCCAAGATGAGGCTTGGATAAGATATGGCAACAGGGAACTATCATTTGTTCATGGATGAACATCATCTCTTGTTGCAACCAACAAAAGATGTGGTTTATCTTTGGTGTTGTAATAGGATAGTAACAAAACTTGTTTCTGTTACTGGTGTATTGAATCATTGTTTTAGAAGAGCTAGAAGAATTTTTTTTAAAAAACTTCTATGACTTAAAAGACTGATTGAGGATGATGTTTCAAGATAGAGGGCTTGAATGCAGCAGAGATTGAAACATATACCTCTGTTGTTTCTATAAGAAATTTTAATTTCTGTTTTTAAGACTGTTTTAAGTTGTATATATTTATCTGAAGTTTTGTTTCTATATTGTAATAATTGAGATGTGATAGATTTTATTTGATTTGCAAGGTTAGGAATGCTGGTTGTATGCAGCTGTCAGTTTTGCAACTGTTTAAATGGATCATGTGTTAGTGGCTGCATGCTTTGTTCCAAATGTTCATGACAAAGGATGTCTGGATGTTGTGTTTGCATTGCCAAGAACTGAAATTATGCCTCCAGATAAAACCAGTTTAACCATAACTGCTTATGCCAATTCTTGATGTGACATTAATTAGAATGCAGTTTTGTCATGTCATTAAATAAGTAGCATTATACAGTGTAATTTAGTGCAACATTTCATAAGTGTGTTTGTTGCCTGTACTCTCAAAGACTTTGGATGTGTCACAAGCAGTAGATACAAAATGTTACCAATATTTGGTGCAGTCTTGGGATTTTTTTTTGGTCTGAATCCCCGAATAAACTCAGTACCTGACTGGTCTTTTGAGATGTCGCGTGATAAAAGCTTATTTGCCTAGGAACTTCCACATGCATGCATTGATTACTGAGAAAGTAACATGGCAAGTAACTTATGCTGCTGGCTGTTTCCTGTTTGAGAAATGTGATTGAGGATAAGGTTTTTATTACAACCTTGACTAAAATAACAATTTTTATTACAATTAACACCAAATGTTATATGCTTTTTCATAATTTATTGTCATTGTTGACTGAAATACATTCTAGTAGTGCTGGCAACTTATGTTTCTCAGTTTGTAACTCTAAAGCACTCTTGGTGCATAGATCTCTTTCCCAGTGTCTATAAAGCATAGTCACAGTTACTGACCATTGCCGGTGTCTGAATTTATTTTTAAATCCACATCACCTATTACGTCTGTAGCATCTGCATCACATATCAGTGTCTGGTGCCTGACTAAACACTTGCTTGTAGATGCAGGACCTGCTGCACACCACCTTGTGATAGGGAGCAAATGAATATTGATTTCTGTCATTATATGCTGCCTACCATCAGGATAGCAATGCTCTGTTACTATGAACATTTTTTCTCTTCATGCCGGATCAAAGCAACTTGACAAATGCAATGTGAATCGGAGCATATTAGGTCATTCCTGCACCTCAAGTGCATGTGTGTTAATCTCATTCTTTTAAACCAGGCACTTACTATTTTAAAATATTACTTTAATCTGAGTATAGCTATGAAAACTTTGCTGGGTTACTGCTGGTTTAAAGTAACATAACAGTTCTGAATACGTAACATATAGACAAATTACATTGGTGTTTGTGAGTTTCTTTGTAATTTAAGATTGCCTTTATCTAGTGGCAGTTTAACGGTGATTGTGAATATGAGATGACAGTCAGTGATCAGGTATCAAATTGGACCTGCTTATTTTAGGGTACCTGTTTATGCAAAGTGTCTAAATATAAGAAAATTCGCCATGACATCTGTTTACAATCCATATTTGAACTGTATGCTGAATCTGAAGTAACACCACAATGTTCAAAAAGAAACAAACTGTTCTGTGTCCCCTGCTTTGATCTTTACATTGGATGTGTCCAATTCATTTATGTTTGTAATGAGAAGGAAATGCTATAAGAAGTATAAACAGATTAAAATGAGATACAAAATTGTGAGAAAGAAGTAACCCAAAAGATGATGCACCTGTATAGGATTCACAGCTCCATGTTTGTTTTCTTTTGTCAGTTAAGTGCTTCTGTTAGTTAATATGTCTGCAAAGGCTTTGATTTTGAAACATATTTGCATCAGCAGGGTACCCTATTAAAACTGATATATAGAGGCCCATAAACTTGAGTTTGTAAAAGCAAATAATGCAGCTATTGATGAAGTTTTGCTTTTGTCTCATAAAATATTGCAGTGGTTTCAGCATTACAAGAGCTGTGGTCTATGTAGTTAGCGTAACTAACCCAGGATGCCTTGCTTTGCCATGTCCTATGTACTTTCCAGCTCTGACGCCAACAGGTGACATCTGAAAGAGAGCGTTTGTCATAATCACATATCAAAAGAGCAACCAGACATATTGGAAGCATCACACATGTTTTGCACAGCATATCACATGATACACTTTGAAGGTCATTTGAAAATCTTCACTGGTGATTTGAAGTGTAGCTTCGGTGTGATGGATGTCGCCTTAAGTATGTCCAGCAATTGTTATTTTACAGTGTAAGAGTTATTTATTGATGTAATAAAACTATTTTTATTAGCTTTATGCTTGGGATATTTTGTACTTACTGGGTCCTATTCTATTACGATTTTAAATGTGTTTCCACTGTGGCGACTATGATGCTCATTGTTTTGTGGGATGTAACACCGTCTAGTCTGGTAAATGTGTACTGACGTTTCAGAGGAATCTGCTGCTTTAATTGGGGTAGATGAACAAGCTATAAAATTTTCCATTGATGTAGGAGAGAGTAGGCAAGAAGTTGTGCTGTAGGAAAGAGTAAGAATGGTACAAATTAATGGCATCTTGTGTACTAAAAAAGGGCTGTAGAGTATCCTTGGAGGAATGAATGAATGGGAACTGGTGTAAGTGAATCTTGTGTCCCTTACAAGGGCTGAAGAGTGTTCAGGAGGAAACAAATGGGAATGGTGTAGTAGGGTGACATCTTGTGTCCCCAGAATGGCTGTAGATTAAATATCTTTGGAGGAGAGAAAACATGGGAACAGTGTAAGTCAAAATGGGAGATAGAAAAGGAGGAAAAAGATAAAATGTAAAGGGGAAGAACATAAGATATATATTTATATATATATATACATATATAAACAATAAAAACAGTAAGCAGTAACAGAGTACCATGGAAAATGGAGAACACAAATAGGGGAGTGGAAAGGCAGGAGAGAATATAAATGATAATGATAAAATGAAAGTAATATGCAAGGATGAAAATATATGAAAAAATATAAGAAAAATGGTATTGTCTGGGGTAAGGTTGTATGGAAGAAGTGCAGAAACAGCAAGGATATGGAGAGAGAGTAAAGGCAAAACACAATTAATTTTTATTTTGGTTTTATTTTTATTGATTATCTGTACATATCTTTACTTTATTCCCTTTCAATGTAACACTGATGTGGTACGATTGGGCAGCATGAAGTAAACCGTTTGTGCCATGGTGATATTCCATTTAAATCTGCAATTATCAATACGGTTGATCAACTGTAATGCAAGAGATTTAATTCGCATAGGATTTCCATGTCCTTTGTATCTAGCATGAGTGTGTAAGGATGTACATACTTATGTGGAAGGTGTGGAGATGGTATGGGAAGGCTGTCATTCTGTTATAAGTTGAGTGACATCAAGTAAGCAGTATTGTATGAGCAGCATGTAACTGCTTGGTTACTGACTCACTCTTTATCTTTCATCTGTAAAATTAAACTTTGTTTAATTGAATAAAATTGTTGATCCTACTTTTCTTTTGATCAGAAACTCCTTGGTCTCCTCAGTGTAATCAGCCTGTTATGTGACGATCTTTGGTCCTCATAAATTTTAACATTTGCTCTTTTACCTTCAGTGTTATGTTTATATATATATATATCATAAAAAGGTTGAGTAAATTAGGCAATTAATGTGGTTTAGCATAAGAGTCATGCCTGGAAACCAGTTTCACACAGCATGTTTAAATTCGTACCGTAAGCTTGGTGGCTAAAAATCTCTGAGGAGGGGCAACATCAGCGCTAATTTGTTGTAGGACCCAGAAACTGTGTCTGATAATCAGTATATCAGAATTATACTATCTTTTGTAAAATGGAAATAACTTTGTAGTGACAATGAACAGTGTTTTTGGTTTTATGAGAATAACTTAACAAAAGGTTTGTAGTGCAAAAGGTGAAATTCAGTATGGTGGGTGATCATGAAGGTGTATGCATTGTTTTGTATGTGGTGCTGAGTAATAACATGGTAGTGGTGTAAACCTTACATGATATCTTTTCAGTATTCAAGCAGCCATCTCCTTGAACATGACATACCTGTGACAAGGGTTTTTAAAAAATTTGTCTTGATACATTTTTTGTGTTGAAAAATGGTACAGGAATTGGCATAAGCAGTTAAAATGTAATATATGATATGTTATACAGCTCTTGGATCCTGTTAATGAATCTGTAACTTTTAACACAATGTAAGTGGTAAAGGCACAAGTGTAATTCCTTGTTTTTGATGTGGGAGTTCAAAGTGTAGAGCAATAACGAACTGTGTTGTGCAAGTGAGGATGTCTGCAGACATGCAGGTACTGTATCGGTATCCAATACAAATATGCCACATCTGTGATATATCAATTTTGTGAGGAAACAGTCTTCACTTTTCTAGATCATACCACCGATTCTGTAGTATTGCTAGGGTATTCCTGTTATTTACTGTGCTTATAGGTCCCTTAATAACCATAACATGTTGATCTGAAGTACATATCCTTAAGCAATGGCAGACTTATGTTTTCATTTAGTGTTATTGTTTCCTGCAAGCCAGTAAGCATCCAACATTGAGCATGCTTAGTTGCTTTACAGTTCTGTATAATTTCTCTCACACAAACGAAGACAGGAAATATTATGTCTGATATAAATACAGTACCTGATAGGGGTAACTGGAAAGATGTCACAGTTACATAGTGCATCTAGCTTAGGTATCTGGTGCATAATCGTGGTGAATTTTATACAAATCATTAGGTTCATACTTCTTTCAAATTTTTATTTAATGTTTTTGTTAATGGACATCATATCTGTGTTTCATTGCATAATTTTTTGAATATAGATCTGGTAAGCAGTGGAAGTGGATATGCGTGACTCATAATAATGTGTATGTACCCAGAGAAATGATACAATCTACATTTTACTGTTGCACATAAATTAATTAAAAGGTGTCAGAATTGTACCATAAATGTTATCTCAATATTTTAGAAGAGGTTTTAAGGTAAAAATGACTGCTATGTTTATTTTTGTACATCACCCTCACTTTTTGGCAGATTCAAGGTGTGTATGATGACCCATCATGTTCAAATCTGTTTCATGGTTCATTACTACTACTGAAATAGTTGCTGTGTCTGAGTATTTGTATGATACTATGTATAAATCTCTTTGTTATGACACTGAATGTTGAAGGAAGATGTGATGGGAGGAGTAAGTAATTTGTTGCAGTTGTGCTGGAAAATATTATAACTGGATTTCCAAATTCAGAACCTAAAATTTCCACATTTGAAAGCATTTTATAGTGAGGAATGGACATGCAGCGTTCTCAGTATTCGTCTAATCCTGGTCCAGTTTTCTCTGCTTTGCTGTGTCTACATTGCATCTAGAGTGCCACAGTATAAGTATCTGCAGACACTTTGCAGTGAGGTTTATCGTTCAAGCAGTGTGGTTGAGACATGTATTTTTTAAGTTATCACTTCTTATCACATGTTATGAATACAATGAATTTTGAAAACTGAACATGAAACAGGTTTGGAACATCTTATACGTGTTAAAAAATTATAGTGTTGTAGGACAGGAAACATATTGGGCTAAGCCAGTAGTCAACAGTTATTATTATTAACAATATTTCCATCTAGAAGCTACTATTAAAACATGTGTCAACAATTGCAGTTCATCTGTTTTATTCTAACAAGATATTTCCTCTCCTTTGTGAGCCATAGTATTGGAACCTATTGCCCTTGGGAGGTTGGGTTTGTAGTTGAGAATCTGGAAAGGTATTCATCCAACTCAATAGAACGAATCCAAGCACTGGGGAAAACATTATGTTCTGCAGTCCAGAAATTTACTAATTCTGTATGGAATAATAGAGAATTATTGAAAGGTATCGTCCCAATTTGACATTTGATTGAAGCATGAGGTGAAACATTACAGGGTATTGTGCCTGAACTTACTAATGCTGTTTAGAATAAGGAAAAATATTTAATCGGTAGTAGTTTTTTAATTATTCTCAATAAGATTGATAAAACGGACTGTACTAATAGTGAGGAAAATCAGTCTTAACAAGGGCACAGAGACATAGCTGGGTGGGGGGGGATGGACGCAAAACTGAATATTTTAAATAAAAACAAGTTGATTTTCTGCGCTAAACAAATGTTAAATTATTGGGCAAAATAAAAGGGATTTCGGTCACGGATTTTTTTTTAATTTTCTAATTTCTTTTAGGGGTAGCTGTTGTGATGACTCACCATGGGCGCCAAGAAACGTAGCTACGTCACTGCTACCGCATGCAAAATCTTATCCGACATTCTGCTTTCCAGGTTCACTGCATATGTAGATGAAATTATTGGGGATCATCGCTATGGTTCTGGGTTTAATAGCTCATACTTTCAATTCGTCAGATCCTGAAGAGAAAAGGGAATGTGGTGGGACGGTTCATCGTCTATTTATGCAGTGCCGGAAGGTCTTTGAATCAGTTATGATGTGAATTTCGCATTTTGTATGTGTTGTTGCGTTTGGTGTACCCGTGAAACTAGTTGGAGTTGGGTTTAGGTGGCGTGCAGGTGGACGCGACACGTGGCTTCGGAATGTCGGGCATCATTTAGCATGCGACGCTGCGTTACATCCACGGAGACCGGAATTCTAGAACGGCAGTACGTACGTGTCGCTGGTACGAAAGGCTTTTGCCATCTGTAGGAGCCTTTGCAGTGTGTTCTGTGTTGTTACTTTCCTTGCGATCAAACGATTCTGTCCGCTGTCAGTAGAGTAATGGTGTTCACCCTATTTTTTGTTTATGTTTAATTGAAGGGAATAAACGCAGTTATGCTGTATACCGGGTGTTAATAGTTCCGCAGTGAGCAAAACTTTTCCTGCGTACAGCGCAATCTGCGTAGAAATTACATATTTTAACGTCTGTCGGGCGTCAATTATAATTCCATTTCCGCTTCCGCTGCAAGAAGGTGAGAAAGGTAATAACTGAAAGAAAGCCATATGGTTCAGTTCGGTCATGTAAAATCGGTGATGTTTGTTTGTGGAGCGAGATTGGTTCGTAGGTAGTTTGGTTTATGTTTACACTGTTTCATCAACATTGGACAGAGGTAGTATTTGATTTCTGTGAAACTGTGGATGGTTCGTACAAGTTACATTAAGGAGTAACAAATTTCAGTATATATCCAGCATCGACAGTGGGTCCACTTGAACCGTTGGTAAGTACGCCGGCATGATAGCTCGTAATTCACGTTTGCTGCAGATGTTTCAAACTCGGTCAGCCCGAGAAACGTAGAGTTGGAGTACACTGCAAGTTGCTGAGTGCCATATACACTTGTTTTCAGTTCCTTCATGATACGAACATGATAATGTAGTTTCACTGGCCCGTCAAGGAAGTGGTACTATTCTGTATATCGGACGCATTCTGCCATTTGTATTTTTGTACTGTATCTGGTTATTGACGCTTTAACCCCAAACAGAAAAGGGGGAGGTGGGAATGCGTGAAGGGCAATTTACGCTTGTGAGTCGTAATTCGGTCGAGGTTCACCGAATGTCAAATTATAAAATTCCAGCTGCAGTTAGTATTTTGCGTGTGATCTATATGTATGTCTGGAGTTAACAGATTATTTTCGTAAGACGTTCTGTCTTTAGTTTTGATATTTGGTAGGTGTGACATCTTGAGACGAACTTGGGAAGTTGCCAACAAAATTCGGAAGTAACTTTCGATGACACTTTTTTTTGGGGGGGGGAGGTTTGTTTAAATGTTCGACATATCGGAAAAACGTACTGCTTCCATCTTCATGGTGATCGAATTGCTTCACGTGAATGCTGGAACAGTGCAGCCGAAGAACTCTGACTGCTCTGTAGGACAGTTTGAGGGTGACTGCAAAACTCAGCTACGGAAGGTGGTCAGAGAAGATAAGTTGATCGTTTAATTTTTGGCTGGTGGGTTTCTCAAACAGATGGCTAGGAATGAGTCACTTGTGCAGCGGAATGATAGACAAAACAAAACACACGACCTCTCCTTACCACCTGCATAACAAATCCGTCCGCCTTGCTAGGTTCTTCACCGGCTACAGCAAAAAGCTGATCCATGCAGAATGCTGTTGTACCGAATGTGGTGCCACCGATTTCAAAATGTAAACGAGTTACATTTTTTATTTGAGGTTTTCACAGAGTTGCTAATGAGTGCAGTCTTGTGGGATATGTCTTCATGTTGATTAGTAATTACGAACTTTCTGAAAGGATCTTTCCGCCTCTCTCTTCAGGGTAGTTGGTTCAGCCCACTTCACGGCATGTCGAGTCCTAATGCCTCGCTACGACTGTCGCCCAAGACCATCTTGGTCTATAAAATGAAGCCATATCTCTAAAGCAGCTTACTCTTCTGGGACTACCCTGAAAATGGAGGCGCAAAAATCCTCCAAAACGCCGATAACTGATTACCGATCAACACTACGTCATATTCCAGAAGATTAATTTTGAAGTATTAAACGATCTGTCTATATATATTACATGCAAGTAATATTGCCAATTTTCGGACAGTAACATACAGAATTACCGCATGAGATGAGAGAAGACAGATTAAATGTGTGTTGATAATTACTGCTGGAATTGCCCCTCCTTCTACGTTGCCAGCCCCAAAATTCGTTTAATTTTGCATCCTGTGAAGTGTATCTCTTTCCTCCGCCAGCGAAGAACAATGTTAATAAAAGGAGGAAAAAAGGGAAAGGGGTGGGGGCTAGTGAAACATACAGTGTTGTTTCCGTCAGCAAAATTAAGAATTCGCTGAAGCGAAGGGAATTTGTCAGATATTGAGAGAGACGCGGGTAAAAGGGAGAGCGCTAACTTTGAAGCAATGACGTTTCATTAAAATTAATTAATTTCCAGATGTTCCGTACTTTGTGTAGTGTTTCTGTCGTCAAAGACCATGCTTTGGGGAACTTACATTTATGTACGATTATGAAAGTCCGTTAAGTAATCGTCCGAACAAAATGTGTATGTCTGCGCTTGTGTCCATCAGCAACTTTCGACATACAAAACGTTTATTTATGAATTTGTTATAGGTATAATTAATGCCATAATGACATTCCTCCCTTTCCTTATAAGCCCTTTTTTTTTTTTTAGTTTTGGTGTTTCACTTTTACATGCCTTGCAGGCGGTCTTTACGAATTATAAATTAAAGTGTTATCTAAAGAGTACTTCAGTCCGTCCGGCTGTTATCCAGCATCAACGACTTATTCGTCTGTAGGATAGTCATGAAGTCCCGTATAGTTGCTTTATACAAAAGGTTCGGGACAAGCATGAGTTGCGCGAAAGTCAGCTCCGTGACAGTCATAGTGTACCTCAGGGCGTAAATGAATTAATAACTACTCCCAACGTGTCTTGAGCGATCTGGGTGCACCACGGTCAGAATATGCTGCCATAACACCGACTACGTCCATGTCAACGGACACGATAAAACCATTCTTGTAATTTTAGCCAAGTACTGTATAAATTTAATGTTTGCCATCCCGAAGTGTTTAACACACGTATAAATATAATGGACAACATTACTGAGTAATTTTTAATGTTTTTTAACGTTTTAACGCTTATATACATATTTTGTAATTAGCAACTATATATATATATATATATATAACAATATCCAACGTTCTATAACAACACATCTCAAATATATAAATTAACCTCCTTCATATGTACCGGTTAAAGTTTTAGA
>Ga0123354_10006965_pt1 | contig 16892 bp, 3 predicted proteins | sample TergutLab28metaG_2_FD_97872 | JGI IMG/M metagenome (GOLD analysis project Ga0123354, IMG submission 97872) | Labiotermes labralis P4 segment gut microbial communities from Petit-Saut dam, French Guiana - Lab288 P4 | ecosystem: Host-associated > Arthropoda: Insects > Digestive system > Gut ...
ACACACACACACACACACACACACACACCACATACACACCACACACACACACACACACACACAAACACACACACACACATACACACACACACATGCACGCGAGTCTTGGTTGTATCAGGCTAAATTAAGCACAGTTCTGTCTCTACCTTTTACCTGTATGTAATTTATTGTTAATGTATAAACATTGCATATTCTGTGTACAATTATATGTGATCTTATTATAAATGTTATCTTTTGTAATTCCTCAGGTGCTGACGCAGCTTTCACCTTGGGTAATCCTGTACAGCCTCCACAGACTGGGAATAAGCTTAATTCATCTGGAGAACTGGCTGTGAAGTTACCTCCACGTGTTTTTCCAAATTTTTCCAATGAGGATGAAGTACCAATTAGAAAAGGTGAAGAGTTACCACCTTCAGTCTTTCCAAAAGAGCCTGTCAGTACGAGTCACGAACAGCATGATGTTATGTTGCTTGTCAGTAAACGTACACAGAATGTAACATTTCCAGTCAATAAAGAAACATCTATAAAGCAAACTGCTTCAGAAGTGCAGGACTTACTAAAGAGTGATATGTACAACACTACTGTGTATGAAGATGGCACTGAAGGACCTGTAACAGACACATTGACAGTGACTGGTCCAAATGTCATGCACAATGGGAAAACTCATGAAGAAGATGTTACAGCCCCCAGTATGGAAAATGATGAAAATGTGACATCAAATTCAGTAATAAGTGTTCTGCCGACATCAGACACAAATGGAACAACATTTGATTTTCTAAATACCAGTACTGTTATTGGAATTAATATGTCGAATGTTGAAGATGTTGTACACAGTGGAAACACCACAGAAGTTAAAAGGAATGAAGGAAATGGTACCATTCATGTTGATACTGTAGATGCACACAGTGATGCTCCTGTAACTGAAGTAGACATTGCTGTGAAAGATGGTGAGAGAAACCATTCTGTTTCTGAAAAGGATGTACAAAGAAAAGAGGAAGTCAGTTCTGATACTAAAACAGTGATGAACGAAACATCCACAGCTGAATCAAACACAGTGGTCAAGGATGAAACAACAGCCAAGTCGGAATCACTGTCATCAACTGTCCAACAGCTATCCACCATAAAATTTACATCCACAATGCCGGTTCAACAGTCAACCATCACAACCTTACAGCCTATGCTGAAAGTTGAATCCACAACTTCAGTAAATATTTCAGAGAATTTGATTGATCATAAAACCGAAGATACACCAGTTGCTATGGCAACATCACAGAAAGATGCTGATAATTCACATGCATCATCAGGAAAATCATCACCATTTCTGCAGCCCACAGAATCAGCAGCTATACTTGCCGCTGTGTTTGTTGGAGTTGCACTGATAGGATATGTTGGACTTCTTATTTGGAGGAGAGTACTTGAGTAAGTATTGTAATGAGTAAATTATATTGAAAATGCATGTTTTGTGGTTGTTGTAGCAGTTTTGATTGCATATGACATACCGACTCGTAGATACCAGTCTCCAAGGCATCATATCACAGATGACTTGGATTCAGATTGAAAATATTTATCTAAACCCATTCATTTACTTCTCTCCTTGTACTCTTATGGTAGTTCAAAGAACGAGTTCACAGAAAGGCTTAAATAAGTTTTGTAATTTCTTTGCACAGTAAGTAAAGGTAAAGTTTTCTCTCTGTGTGGCATGCAGGCATATGTAGGAGCGGGAGAAACGTTCTTCTGATTCTTATTTTTGGTATTAAATGAGGATGAGTGGTTAGTTCACGCCCTGGTGAAACAACCCTGTGCACTCACGAACAGGAGAATGGGTGGTCCCCAGGGCTAGTATTGACACTTTTGAATGCACAAAAATCTCTTTGTCCCTACTAGAAATTGTATGAAAATTGTATGTCATCCTGCCTGTAGCCTGATCACTATATTGACGAGCTATCCAAGCTTCATGTTGGACAGTAAGGGAGGAAAAATTTAGAATTAAATGGTGCATGAAGTAGACCTTATGGGCATTGAGAATTTGGAGGATTAGTTGATTTTTCTGGCCTGATACATGACCTTCAGTTATACAAAATAAAGCATGACGATTGCTGTTTGCTGGAATATGACACTGTATAGTTTGGTATTTAGGTTGCAGCATCACAGAGGAATGTGCTAATTCCATTTCCTCTTCTCAAGACCTGTCTCCCAAACTGTGTGTTGTCATATCCCAGAATACAGTCTTCTTTACAGCCAGTGGCACAAGAACCTCAGATGTTACAAAACAAAGAACATTTTTCATCGTTGTCAATTGCTTTGGCTCTGTTTCAGGAAACGATATGGCAGTCGTGAGATGCTTGTGAATGAGGATGATTTCTATGACACAAATGATTTGAAGAATTTTGAGGTATGAAAGTTCATAGATGACGCGAACTGTGATTAGATTTTATTCAAAAGGCATTTCATCTATTCATGCACTAATAGTACTGGAGTGTGTGTTATCTGATAATTATAGAAAATGAAGGTACTGTTGATATTATTGAATTGTAAAAGGTACTGTTCCTGTGTATGGATGAAGGTACATGAGGAGTAACACAGTTCCATGTGTTCTTAAATTTGGTGCAAGACACAGGTGAATGATTAACTTTGCACTGTGGCCACTTTCCCCCTGGGAAAGATGTCTGAGTACCAATTGAATGGGAAGCTGGCTGGCTCTCACAGATGGTCTGGACTCTTAAGAATCAAATCACGATTTGTGTGTCATCCAGTCTGCTGCATCATCACTAGACCAACTGAGCTATCCCAGCTCCATTATTGAATAGTTAAGGTCAAGAAAGCATAGGATATCTTCTATGAAAGAATTTTGGCATAGGAACTTCTCACTAAGATAAAGTTTTATGAAATGAGGATCTTGATATTCTTTTTCTCTCATGATTAAGGTACCCAAACTAAAGATTTGTTGATAGCTGGAAGTGCATCTGGATAGAGGCAAATAAATGCATATGAAATTTATGATGTTGAACAGTCTGTGAATGTATCCATTGGAAAGATCAGGACTTAAATAATGAGATAATTGGCATTGTTGTTTTACCGGTCCCTCATATTCATATTTGTTTCATACTGATTCTGTAGTCGAGGTTCATGTTCATGTTCATGTCATTTATTTTTCCATAAAACTTATACAAGATATGGAAATAATCATATTAATAACAATAATGATGTCACTAAACATACCAAAAAAAAAACTGCAATGATATTCAGACGAATTAGACCATAATAATGGTTGCAGTTTAGTAATCTATAGGGCTTTTAAATTAATTTTTCTGCTGGAACAAGGATGCAGTGCATGCAGTTAAATGGCATCACAGATAGTTACAATGGCTGTGTTGGTAAAGGAGAACATATCTTTATTTTGTGATTCTTTCTGAGCCACATAGGATCAGTTGGGAGGACAGTTGTGTGTAATGAATTAGACTGGATATGGACTGAAGAAGTTGTGGTATTTTTTTTTAAGATACTATCTTAGAATTTACATGGAACTTGTGAAGAAAGGCACCAAAATATCAGTCAAGGTGGCCTGCCTCTGTATCTGGAGTCAAATGTGTGATTTTTTACTGATAAAACAAGACTGTGGAACATTTCACCATGGTATTTGGTGAGAAATCAGTGTGAGGTGGATTGATTGCACAGTTATGGCAAATGTAATGGGATTTCCTTTTGGCGGCACTGAAACTTTTTCCTGTGATAACAAACAGTATTGTGTTCCAAGCAAGACAAATAGTTATATGGTAATGAACTATGCATTTAATGGATCATATTTCTATGACCTCAATGTTGTGATTATTAGCCACGGTCCTCACTGCTTCAATAGGTTACATAACAGTCACCTTGGTCAGGGCATAAATATAAAGTGGGACCTGTTCACTCCGTGAAGGTGCACAGGGCCAGTAGAAGTATACTGGTAACTCCACTCATTCTTAACCATGGCAGTAGATGGCAGTGACTGATTAACTTCACATGCATTGGCTGCTTTATCCCCATGGAAAGAGGGTCCAGTACCCACTGAGTAGGATGCTGTATGGGCCCAGGACTGGTCTGGATGTTTTGGAGAAGGGAAACATCTTTGGCCATAGCCAGAAATAGCCCTTAGCAAAGTCACTTTACTGAGTATGCAATTCTGGCTGCTGCTTGGTTGGGATAGAGTTAATATAATTTACATACCATGAAATTTTAATTCTTATTGTTCTTTCTTTAGCTCTGACCTGGCAACAAGATGTTCCAGCAGCAGTAATACTAAAATTAAACTTTGGGAGAAGATTGGGACCAGAACAATGTGATGAAATCTTCAGAGGCAGTTACTGTGTTGTGTATGAAGCACCAGTAGAATAGTGTCAAGTTCTTATGTTTTGTTTTTATCTGTGATACAAGAAGAAAGTGAAAGTGAAGATCTTGCCAGATTATTTGCTCACTAAGGAGACAGCATGTGTAGAACAACTACTTTGTTTTTCTTTTACACTCTGCAAATCTTCCGAATACTTCTGTTATCAGGTGGTAGGTAGAAAATAGCAGAATAATATACTGTTGCTCAGACACAGAGCAATGCTGTTGAGCATGTTAGCTCAGTCCACAAGGTCAACATTCTCATAATTTACCACTCCAATAGGAGAACTTGCCCAGTTTTATAGGTGTGTGTTCAAACTGTTTTCCAGTAGTGGTGGAACACCCATGTTAAATGCATAAGCCTGGCTAACATGGAAAATATTAGCACTTCTTGTCTGCTACTGAGTTGTATTCTAAAAGGCAAATTATTCCCTCCATAGGATACATTTTATTATTGTGTAGTGGAGGTAGAGTGTCATATCTATACAATTTTGTATATATATGTTTGTAGTACACCAAGTTTATCACACACATATGTTATATTATTAGATTAGACTACGTTATATGAGAGGTGGGCAAAAAAGGCTGACAGATGCAGCTACTGAGAATTCCCTGAACTTAGAGAATCAAAATGTCATGGATCAATGAAATCTGAAAGACTTTGAAGAAATTTCCAGTGGTTCTGATCATGAATCAGTGGATTTTTTTTATATATGTGACATAGTCTGTTCCCTTTATGGTTCACATATTACTTTTGCCCATTCCTACACTAGGATGTTTTATTATAAGGTAAAGCTCACTCTCTAACAGGCCACAAAGGCCCAGAGGTGGATTACTCTGTCTTTAACCTTGGTGCTGGATGGGGTGGGTGGTCAACACCATATGTTATATCTAATATGATATAGTGACAGGATACTGCAAGTGTTGTCATTAGCAGCTTGCTCAGAATGTGATGTAATGTAGAATTGTAGCTACTGCCTGGTACTTTTAACTGTGATTTTGGTTGATTTCATGGCGGACAAGCAAGATGAAGACCATGGGTGGTATTATCTGGCCTACCAGATGGACAACTACCAGTGCGAAACACAGTTCATACTTTGTTCTGCTATGGGTGTAAGAACACTCAGTTGGACTGTTCTGCATATGCAGAAATCTGCAGCAGGTGCACTGCTTTGATAATGTATGCTTGTACTGAATCTGAAACTTTATAGGACTGGCAAGAACTTCACTGCATCCGCTGACGATGTTTTGTGAGGTGATGGATGATTTAATTGTTCTGCCTGATTGCTGAATCATTCACTCATTACCTGCCTACCCTCATCGCAGCCACGTGATACAGATCTCTTATACCACCATAGGTTCCAGCCCTTGATGATAGGTGAACTTGTGGTGGGTGTAAACGTAGGATGTTGTACATCCTTACTTTTGTGTATATGACACAAAGTAAACATGGATAGATATTATTTTAGCATTATGTATCATAAAACATTAAAATTTATAAAGCATTTGGTTGACCAATATTATTACATGGCAGTGAAGTGAAGTTCATAGTGACAGATGATACAAGTTTAATCACTAGGCATACTCTTTCTCTTTGCTTTTTTTGTTCACTGTAATTACTATACCATTTTTAATGTTTTGAATGTGGCTGCCTTGTGGTAGAAGGGGGGGGGGGGTTGGTTACTTAAAAAAAAAAAATTAAATTTTTTGTTCTCTTCAAGGTTTTCAAATTTGCATAAAGGGGAGCTTATTATGCAATTTTTTACTGGCTGTAGCGTGCAAATATGCACGCAGCTAGCATCTATGTATTTGTACAAGCCAATAGGTCAACATTTGTAAAGCATTTCATGAAATGATCCTTTCACCAAACATGACTCCTGCTTGATTACCAGCTCTACAGCTCTGAAACCATCTGAGTTTCAAATTCTTTGGCTGTTCATCAGCAATCCACAACACTCGAGTTAAATCCAATAAACTCCTCAGCCTGACAAACATTGTTTCAGAGAATGACTGTCATATTAATCAGGCTTGAACACCCAGCCTTCCCACATTATGCTCCTTTTCCAGGCTGGAGCCTGTTGATGGATGCGAGCCAGTCCAGTTACTGTGTCTGGTCTTGGTTCTCATTGGGCGAGTCCTTGATCTGTTTGAGCAAATTAGTCACGTGCTGTCAGATGTGACTTAACATAAAAATCATGTACCTATTGCATTTGTTGGGATGTAGCTTTATATCACTTCTTATATCATTTCATACATATACCTCGTTGCTTCATGTAGCATGCATATGATGTTGAATTTTATGTTACATCCCAAATCATAATATGCTCTGGCACAGCGGAATGTGTGGATGACTGAGATGTAGGCACCTCATATGATCCCTGCATCTGGTTTTGGGTGTCCTATCTGTCTGTTGCACATACACTTTGCTGCACTTGTGTGGACTGCAGTATATCTCAGATTGTTAAGGCCTAAACTGTCCTAGACTGGTCTGGATTTGTGAATATTTGCTTAAATGTATGCAATTTTAATATCTTCCACACCATTTGGTTTGCACAGTTCCTTGTTTACGAAATGGACACATTGTGGCCTTGGGACAATCTCTGTGCACCTGCCCAAAACAGACTTTGGGCAGTTTTGTCTTCAAAACCACAGGGTGTGAAATGTGCTGGATACTGACCCACAGTGCTTTGTGCTTGGAAAATGCAATTCATAATTGATGCGTGAGACCAACTGGAAGGGCAACCATGTACTTGCTCAGAAGATGTAATTCTTTTCGGGGTTGAAGATTGTGCCTAACAGGCTTTTCCTGACCACTGACAAATTGCAATGAAGTAAAGGAGAGGCTAAAACAAGGAACAGACAAAAGAAGTGTTATCGAAACAGTATAATAAGACATGATACAGTGTATTGAGATATCCACATTGGTCCAAGGACAGTTAAATCTGAAAAAGTTGTCACCTCATATACTATATGCCATACAAGTTGGGTAAGTTATATGTGGGGTGGTTGGAGAATAGAAACCAGATGTGAGGAACATATCGTGCTTGTACAGGTGGACCAGATGGAGAGTGTGCTGTGGTGGGGCACTGACATATTGTGACAGAGTACAGGAAACGCTTATGTCCATAAACAAGGAACTGATAAAACAAGTGTTTTGGATAGAATAAAATAAAACAGGACACATCCACACACTCAGACTGATCACAGGATTGTTAAATCCTAAAAGGCTTCCAACAGATATACTACATCCCATCCAAGTGCAGCAAGTTGTATGTTGGACAGACTGGTTGGGTTGTAGAAATTAGAAGCAAAGAGCATATCAAGTACTTACATCTAGGCCAGATGGAGAGTGTGCTGTGGTGGAACATATTTCAGACATGGGACATAGCATAAAATTCAACAGTACCTGAAGACTAGATAAAGTGATAAGCTTTAGGGAAGACATGGTGAAAGATGAAGATACATGTTATATCCCAACAACTTCTGCTGGGGTGGGGTAGCCTGTAAGACACAAGGCCAGGCACAGCACTCCTCAGATGCTACCCAGTTACCCTAGCAACTCACATCCAGCTATGAGCTCTGACCTTGTAAAGGCATATCATGTGGGAAGGCTGGGTGTTCAAATCATATCAGAACCATGATGGAGACAAGATTCAATATCTAAATGTTCATTTCCTTTAGCCACCTGATGCAGCTGTCATTCTGTGAAGATTTAATTAAATTTAACACCCTGAAAGCAATTAAATGAGAAGTGAAATGTCAACACATAAGAGTACAGAATGTAGGATTCCCTTTTGCTTTCAAAGAACAAGTTCATAATTCAACCGTAGAATTAATGCATCTGTAAGGGACCAATTCATATGTAGACAAGAAAGAAGACATGCTCTTCAGTCACAACCGCATTACCATTAGCCTTGTGGTTTCATCACCACAGGCTTTTTACCTGAACTCTCCATCTTAGTCTTGTTTGTATGATGATCCCAGGGTTTCGAAAACATCAGGAATCAAAGGGACTTTTACATGGGGTGATCATGTTTTTTAAGCTACAAACAGTAAACCCACAAGTAACTCAAAATAACCTAATGGTGCACCACTATACACCACATGTATACATTTCATGTACTTCTATTGTAATGATTTCATCGCCAAAAAAAAAAAACGTTTTGAAGACTTCAGTGATATTCATGAAATATTAAGAGCCACCTTATACAAGCCTACACATACAACATAGTGTGGAACATATATATGATGATGCCATTTGTAAGTAAAATAGCTGTTCATCATCATCAGTGACGTTATATAACATATGAATAATGTTGTTGTCGTCATCGTTGTTGTTATTATAATTATTATTGATTATCTTTATGGAGAATATTTACAATTATGTAACTGAAACAAACCATGTTTCTGTGGTATATAGTGTTTCAGCTATTCTATAGTTACAAATTATAGTATATGTAATATTATTGTCTGCATTGAATGTTTTTGTACTTTTATGTTAGTACTTTCCGCAGTATGTATGCAGTGCCCAACATGGCTGTCTTCTGTAGTTCCTTGATTTTGTGCTTTCCCGGTATAGTATTATTATTATTATTATTATTATTGAATTGACAAATTAGAATCTAACTGTAGTAAGGTGAGAACTACAAGCAGAACATAACGAATCTAAATAATGATATATTTAGTCAAAAACTGTAGTTTGTGTATATAGTATGAGTAAAATGCCCTAAGAAAGGAAATTTATGATTGTTATTTTTAAAAACATTAAGCTTTTGTTTTGGTGTGTGAGGGAAGTCTACCATAACTGTCAATACAGCATACCACAACAGTGTACCTTAGTGTAGACATATAAAGTGAGAATATTTGAAGTGGTTGCAGGGGAAATATGTGGGCCTTTGGTAGAAGAAATAACTGGAATGCTCATAAAATTTGTAATCATGACATTCATAATTTATATAGTTAACCAAATGTGATCAAATCAAAGAGAATTTTATGGATTGGGAAATGTAACATGCAAAGGATATGTGAGAAATTCACACAGCATTTTAGTCAGAAAACCTAAGGGAGAGACTGGATGCAGTACATGAGGACAGTACACATATTAAAAATCATCTTGATGAATTAGGATGGGACAGTATTGAATGGATTAATGTGGCTCAGGATACTGCAACAGAAAACAGTTGTGAATATGTTTAAGAGACTTCTGGTTCCATATAAGGTGTGGAATTTGACCACCTTGACAATTACTTGTATCAGCTTCTCATGCAGGACTTTGCTCCAAGGAGTTAATGTAACATGTCTCTGTTGTAACAGCTTGCTAGTGTCACTAGACTGATTAGCCAGTAGCAGTTTTAGCAGTGGTAGTTTTTCAAAATTCTAAATTATTAGTGTGCCATGTAGACAGTTTGCAGATTTTTCACTTTCTATGTTAAATCAAATTTGAAAAAAGAAGAAGAAAAAGGAAGAATAAAACAATGGAAATTTGAAGTAGAAGAAAGGGCAATTACTGTCATGTGGCAGTGGGATCTTTGATATTAAGAGTGGCATGCCTGTTACAACTGGGATAACTGGTCACCTTTGTGTAGCACCTTGATCAAGACAATTCACTTTTAAATCACATTAAATCAGTATTGATAATTATATTTTAAAATAATGAATTATATAAAAAATTCACAACAGGAATGTAAATAAAGTAGTGTTACAATGTACAGTTAATCCAGTTCCTGTAAGATGACACTTGGGTCATTTAGTACAGCAGACAGTTACTTACAGTAGCATATAAATGTTATAAATTGTGTGATGGTGAATATTTGTTATGAAGCATGTGTTCCTGACAGATATGAACATTACTTGTGTTTGAGGACAGTACTGTTTAAAGCAGGACTTTTTCTGGTAGAAAATGCTGAAGCTTTGTCCAGTTATTCCCCCCCCCCCCAAACAAAAAAGTTGATTAAGAAACTGTTTCTAGTTTTTTTTAGTAATATTGTGAAGTGATACATTATTACACATATTTAATGAGTAAAAGTATTTACAAGTAATCAGGTAGTTTACCTGGGAAATTTTAACACCAGTGTGTATTCAAGAAGCTTTTTCCCCAAGAAAATAAGCATCAGAGAATGCAGAAGTTAAGTGTGTATTCTTTACCAACAAAGAAGCTGTGTGTGCGTGTGTGTTTATACAAGTGACATTAAACCATTACTTGTGCCTCAGATTCTACCAAAGGACTCAAATAAAGAACTTGGGAGAAACAGTTTTTATTTGTATGCAGATCTTATTACGAAATTTATGTAAGATTACTTTAATTATTCGAAACAGTATTGGTGACCGAAAGAACTGAGCCGGTTACGACACTCACATCCCAGCGTTTGATTTTGCTTATGCATGTTCGACACCAGGTACATCATCATTAATTTTCATTGACTAGATTATCAGCAGCAACATCATCATGCACTCTCTGACACTACTGAGCTTTATAAATATGAGATAAATTTGAAATCTGTATTATATGATAAATTAAGGAGCAAACCTGACAGATTATTCGATCACATTATTCAGCTAAATGAAACTATCATGTACAGCATGTACTGTAATATAAAGTTACATTCATCTTAGGAATGCATCCAGTGTGATTGTGGAGGGATAGGTGTAGCTAAGCACAATTTAAAATGTAGGCCAGACTAGAAAACTGGCAATGACAAGGATGTGAGGTGGTTGCTTTACTTATCTCTGGCAAATGATATTAGATGGATACATATTTATCAACTGAAATATTGGAAAGTAAATTTAAAACACACAGGGGTGCTTAAAAAAAGAAAGGTCGCCTGTGCTTTCAGCATCTGAACATCATGTAATATGTTTTCTGCATACACGATGTGCAAAATGAATACATGAGATGAATGTTTCCATGTAATCATTCTAGTGTATCATCTCTGGTGGTAAAAGTTCTAAACTAAATATCTGTTTGTTACTAAAGGATTGTAATAAAGGTGTGTTATTAACCTGACATATATATGTGTATGGAATATTTTATGATGAACTGGCCAAACTATAGGGTCATGTTCTAGGGGTCATTTGGAGCAAAAAGACCATATAAACCGTAGGTGAGTTTGATAACTGTTAAGCGCAAATGTGATGTAGTAACACATACAAGATCAGTTATCTTTTAACCACTTTTATGACTAAATCATAAGCAATTGCTTTGTAATTGCATGCCTGCTGACAGCCATTGCTCCACTTATATGCCAGCAACAACTCCAATTATCCACTGCATCATTACAGTCTTGGTACTGTGCCACATCCTGATTTCACCCAACCTCATCGGAAGAAATGTGCTGTCTTTAAGTGAAGTTACAGGTCTGGCCATGCCATTGGTCCACTTCTTATCTGCCTAACTTGAATATTTTAATGCAAGTGCTCTGTAAAATTCTGTTTGTAGGTTTTGTGCTCTGTGGAGGTGTTATTGATACAAAACCGTCTTCATGTAAAATTCTCCATATGTGTCATTGTAGAACCAGTCCTCAGGGAAGTCCTGCAAGTACTTGTACATGTGAGGTTGCTCTACTGCATCCACATTGTCTTCCCTAAGCAGTGGGCCCATGTTATTGCATTCACTTGTGCAAAGGAACCAGTCTCCCTCAAACTGAGAGTACATTATAAATGTGTGTTAACATGGAACTCCATGACCTGGATTTTGTCAACAATACTCCATCCATTGCAGCAGCCCTATCATTCCCATTGCAAAAATCACTCAAATTACATGTAGGCATACCTTATTTGTAAACGTTTGAGACATTTTGAATACTTTGGTGCAACAAAACACTACCATAGCAACTGACACAAGCAGCCTGAGAAATTAATGTTTGCAGCAGTTACAGGAGTGCCAGCTTCCTATGCTAGCATTCGACTTGATCAAGGCTACAGCCCTCTTAACTCAGTAACAGTGCTGAATCAACCAGTGGTTTATAAGATGTATTGTTGTCCCATTGCCTTCTAGAACATGTTCCTGAAATTTGATGGAAGTGAAGTAAACTTCTGAAATATGTTTAACAAAGAACAAGACAATGGAAAATTCCAGTGTAATGTCTTCATTGTATTTGTAGTTTGATGGTGCTGGTGGTAACTCAGGCCATCCAGTGTCAGATGATGGGATGGGTGAATGAAGAACTGGAAAGCATGCAGAAGGCATCAAGTTGTGGTCTTATCCCAGCATCTCCATGGTGGGCCTGATGATAAGCCTGGAAAAACCTCAGTCAGGGTAGGTAGTGTCTCAACTGATATTCAAAACAGGCATCTCCCAAATACAAACTGAACAAAATGATGTAGCATAATGCTCTAAACCAGAATGTTTCCCAAAGGTTTTTGCTAATGGACCCCTCTCGGATTCAAAAAATAACTAGATTCTCACGTCCTTGTGCACGTATATATAGTATCTGGATGATAGATAACCAGAATTAAACTTTTGTTTCTCAGAACTGAGATAAGCACTCTTTTTGGACTTTCTGCTGCGTAGAATGGCAGTTTCTTACCACCGTTAATGGGACTACCTACTGGTCCCATATTTAAGGGGCTGCTTGACCCTTGAAGATGGGACTGTTATGTTGTCCCACAACATAGATAAGAAACATTCTGCTCTGCATAAAATCTGTAAGAGTGCAGATCTCATTTATACCATGGCGGAACACTGAAATCACGCATCTGGGAACCGATTTTAGATACCTACAACAAATACATACCAGTGGCACACACAATGCATTGCATGATTTGACCTTACTTAAAATGACTGTCACTTGCATTCTGTATACAGGACTTTCTTAACGAGATATTCCAACTTTCACAAAAATTAAAAATATCACCTGCTAAAGACATTCTGCAATTATTTTCAACAAAACATTATTTCTTTAATGTAAAACATTAATAAACTTCCAAGCAGACATTACAGAAATGCATCCACAGATCCCTTGGCATCCATGCATCACACTTTGGGAACCACTGTTCTGGAAGTTTGTTCAGGAGACGTCTGGTTTGAATCTTGGTGGGTCCTTGTCTATCCCATCTTAGATTTTACATGAATTTCCTTAGACCTACCATACACATGCTGGGGTATGACTTGAACCAACTTGCTTGGTAACTCAGTATCACATTCAGGTATTGTAACATTTTTGTGACACCTTGTGCCACGTATTAAAGTATATCGTTACAGGAAATACCAACAGAGTAGGCCTACACTGTTAACAGACATGTGTATTAGAGATCCCACATGTTTCAGCAAGCCACCATATCAGGGATCACATGCATTTTAAGGCAATTGTACAATAATCATTAGTATGGTATACGATACATATTCACGTACATGACCTGTGGTATAGTGTAGTCAGTACGGTGACTTGCTGTGGGCTGGATGTTTGGGGGATCAAGTCCCAATGGGATGAGATTTTCTGCCCCATCCTGACCAATGTTGAGGCGTTCCTAGCCTCCTGTACGATGGTACCGGGTCTTTTCCTGTAATAAAGCTGCTGAAACATGGTGCTCACCATCCACTTCCTTCTAGCACCAGATTGCGAAAGGGTAGGAGCTATAACTCCACCTACCCTCTGGGCCTGCACAGGCATGTCATGAGATGACCTTCACCGTACATGACCTATAGGTGTATAACAGGCATAGGCAGTTAAACAATGACTGTAACATTTGAATACTATATATATTTTATATCTTTCTCTATCCTTTGTATTTTGTCTATATTATTTTCTCATCTTAATGTAAATTGGTCTAAAAATCTCCCACCTTGTTTTCAGTTATTCCCCGATAATGGTGGCCCGCTGAACCACGTAGGATCTCTAATTAATAAATACATTTCTTAATATTGTACTCTGTTTGTATTTATTGTAATATTGCAACATTGCTTTGCATAGGAGTATGAATGAATTTTTCTTTAAGTTTCTTTTATTGTTTTTGAGTCATTGTATTTTTAACCTTTTCATACCATCTGTGACATTTTATGACCTTGAGACCCTAGTGTGAAATGTAAAAAGTAAAGTATGTCTACCTGGAATATACATAGTCGAGATGGCAGTGTAATGGTTTGGCCTTTCATTGTGCCCAAGGATGAAGCTCATTCTTATGACACATGCTTTTTCAACCCATTGCTATTACAGGCCCTAACTGTTCAGGTACAGACACTACAGTGGCCCAGTGGAACAGAAGGAGTCTATCCCCCACCAAGCAGGAAATTTTGACTTTATTCTGTACATAAGGATCTTTGGACTGATTCCTGCCATCATCTTAAAAGATCAGATGTTGAAAACAAAATACTGCATAATGTAATGAATGACCTTTAAAATGCTTAAGTTTTGTATAGTCAAATCTGATGGGAACATGTTCATGTGGATTTGAAAGGAGTTTGCTGTGGCCCACTCATCTGGAGAGATGTAAGGATACAGTGACAAGATTTGGTCAGGCAGCCAGTGACATGACAAAGTTCCCAACAAGGTGTCTCCTCGCTACATGCCTGTATTATTGCCACACCAACCTGCTCAATATAAAAGAAATGACAAGGATTGCAGGAATGGTAGGTAGGAAGGTAGGAAGCTGTAGGAGTGAGGTGAGACTGAATTATTTTGGTTGTGTTTCTAATGATGAGCCTGTTGTGACAGTCCTTGCTGACAGGGAAGTAGGGGCATTAGTGTCAAGACAATTGCCATGGGAAAACCAGTGTTTAGAGAAACACCTGCCTCGGTGCCACTTTGCCCACCAGAAGCCTCATGCGGACTACCTGGGCCTCCATGGTCATAAGCTGGCCATTAACTGCCTGAGAAATGGTACACTAGAAATGTAGAAATGCAGTAAAATGAGGTACACAAGTATTAATCACCAAACTGTATTTATTTTCAAAATAGTAACATAGAATTACACATTCCAGTAATTCCTTACATATATTCCCCCATCTAATTCACAGGTTAATGACCAAAGGTAATATTGTAAGAAGTACAGTATTATAAAGAAACAATAAAAATGCCTCTTTAAGCACCATTTCTATGAAGGCAGGTCTTTGGTGCGAGTATTGAGGGGCCAGTTTCATTGTCACGCCACTCTATCATAGTGCAATGGACCTTGTAAGGGCATTTTACACTAGAAGTGGTATGAGAATAATTATTACTTTCATATGCCTAGAGCAGTATGTAAATGTAGGCAAACGGAGATGATACGACCATTCTAGTATGACTGTAATAATTTAATGTAGCTGCAATGTTACACAAAATTTATAAGTAATAAAAGTATGTAATGCCACTTTTCATGTATCTAAATGTACATTCTATCAACAATCCATATACTAAAAAGTTATACCTAGCAGATCTGCTAACACAAGTGCCAACACACATGCTGTTCTAAAGGAAAATAAGTCTGAAATTACAGAGGCCAAGGAAAACAAAAGCCAATCAATCTGGAACTTCTCCATTATATACGATTCTTGAAGTGATGAACCACATTACAAATACTCATGATAAGTTTAGACATACATTTGGGAAAGAAAGAAAGAAAAAAAAAGTTTAAAGCTTCTAGGCAAATGATTCAAAAAAAGTTCTCTTTTAGCCAAATTAAAAGGAAAAGTAATGGGTTTTTACAATCACCAATTAATCTACACAAATTGGACTATGAACTGTAAACCATAACCACAGCATGCTGGTAAGATCTGGCAGTATGCTTTTATCTTCTCTAATTCTTTTTGCGCTGGATACAGAGTGGTCCTACATTATCGCCATTTTCTTCATTGTGTGCGTTATGAGAACCATCACAGTATGGGAACTGGAATTCAAGTGTTGTTGTAACTATACATGTTAATTGAAATGCCAATATGTGAGGTACTAACTACATTTACAAAGGCAATAAAAATTACATACATTCAGGAAATACTTGTGATAATGTAGATCATATGTTACCTTCAAAAACCTATAACAATTGCATTTATTCTTTTCTACAGATGCAGAAGCCTGCATCTTTGTTGGAAGAAAGAATAAGGAATGAAGTTTGCTGTTAAGTTCTAGAAAGGATATATGGATAACGTAATGGAGAAATTCACAGTCTGTTCATTGTTATTACTGTTTTTCTCTTAGTGTTGATAGAACAGGTAACAAAAAGAGTTCTAACTACAAAAGGATTTTAAACAATAAAATTGGAAATTAAAAAGAATAAAAATTTGAATGTCTAATGCAGGTAATATACGGGTACAGCGAAGGTTGTATTGTCAAAATCTGTAACACTTCCCTGTTGAAATGTGTACAAAAGTTTAAATAATAATCTGTTATATTTTAGGAATTTTTATAAGCACTCTGTGGATAGATTTTGTGGTTTTTAGGTTAGGTGTACCTCATCTGATGATCAGTTGGATATTCTGGGTTTATATGCTGGTTTTGGTGTTTATGTGCTTTTTTAACATTTATAATGTCGTTTTACAGGAGGGACGAGGTAACGGGGAATGGAGGAGATCGCATAACGAGGAGCTAAATGATCTGTACTCCTCACCCAATATTGTG
>Ga0123354_10006969_pt1 | contig 16889 bp, 9 predicted proteins | sample TergutLab28metaG_2_FD_97872 | JGI IMG/M metagenome (GOLD analysis project Ga0123354, IMG submission 97872) | Labiotermes labralis P4 segment gut microbial communities from Petit-Saut dam, French Guiana - Lab288 P4 | ecosystem: Host-associated > Arthropoda: Insects > Digestive system > Gut ...
GCGCGCTGCTCGTTGGACCACACCATCTTTACGACTGCGGAGTGTTGTAACGAGAACTTCCCAACTACCTGCACCTTTCGAGCCCAACCCCACCCTTCTACGGCCTCCCCTCCCTTCACAATGCCCTACTGAAAGTAGGGAGGGTATTTTGCCCCACTCTGTATAACTCATCTCTAATAATTTTAAGCTGTACAGTATATAGTAGTGTTGTGTACTGGAAATGTATTTTAATACAAACTGCTGTTTAGCAACAACAAGAGGGAAAATTAACATGCATGATAAGAAGCTGTTTTGTATTAGATAGATTCATAACAATATGACAATTTCTATATCCTTAAGGTTTTGTAACCTAATTTGGAACTATGGAATGTGAAAATAAACAGATAAACAAACAAACATACAATAAAAGAGAAAATATGTGCTGAGAACAGAAAGGTAAACTTTCCATTGTCTTAAAGAGCTGCCTACATAAATCCATTTTTTTAATTAGTCATAATTAATTTTTTTTTATTCTGGATATTTTAATACTATTAGGGTGTTACCTCCCAAAAATTATGCCATAGGATATGATCAAATGTGCATAAGAAAAATATAGCATTCTAAAAGCTTTCCTTGACCACATTGATTTTACGGCTCCTATTGCATAACATGCAGAGTTCAGTCTGGAAATTGATTGTTCAGTGTGGCTAATCAAGTTAGGGTGTCACCAATCACTAAACCCAGAAACTTTGTATATGGAACATTAGCAATAGTTGTAGTAAAGTAGTTAATATCTAACATATTGTCAGTGCAAATTTTAGTTCTAAATTCTAAATAATACATTTTGTTAAAGCTGAGTGATAGAAATTGGCTTTAAACCATGAGAATATATCAGAGAGTGTTTTTTTTAATGCTGTTTGAAGTCCTCCTTGATTAGAGTTTGTTACTATAATGCTGGTATCATCTCCAAAGAGCACAACTTTAGCACCTTTATCGGTTGTTTTGGGTAAATAATTAATATAAATAAGAAAAAATAATGGCCCTAAAATTGGACCCAGAGGAACCCTATTTGTAACTTTTTTTCGATCCAGAAGAAACAACTTCATATACATTAATTTTATCAGTGAATACTTTTTGGTATCTTCCTCTGAGAGAAGATTGTATCGAATTTAGAAATTTCTCACACCTTCCATGAAACTCTAGTTTATCTACTAGAATTCCATGGTTAACACAGTCAAACACCATCTTCAGGTCACAGAATATTCCTCCTACTGAAAGTCTGTTATTCATAGGTTTTAATATTTCATTAATTACATTATAAGATGCAGCCTCAGTGTAACTATTGATTCTAAATCTGTATTGTTTCTTGACCAGTATGTTATTACTGCATATATGTTTATATATTCTTAAATATATTACTTTTCGAAAATCTTAGAAAAGGACATTAAAAGAAGGATTGGCCTATAATTTGTGGTGAGAAGTTTGTCTCCTTTCTTATAGACAGGTTTGATTATAGCATATTTTAGTCTTTTGGGGAATACAAAGGGATTTGTTACAAATAAAGGTTAAGAGAGAAGTGATGAAAGGGGCACTTAATTTTAGAATTTTTATGGGGATTTCATCATACCCACATGAGGTTTTAGTCTTTATGGGGTTTTGATAATCTTATCAATTTCATAAGTTGTGGCCTAGTTCCAATTAATAATTAGGAATGTGCTATTAAAGTTGTTAATCAAGTAATTGGAAGGATTCACATTTTCGCTAGGATCGTTGTTACCTTTTTTGATGTTTCCGATAACAGTTTCAGCAACAGTAAAGAAATAACCATTAAAAGTGCTGGCATTTTCCTGTTGATTATTCATGACAGTGTTATTAATTTTTGAGGATTCAGTATCATTTTGACAGTTGTTATTTCCTATTTTTTAAAAATAGTTTTCCATGTAGTTTTTATTTTATTCTTGGATTTAGATATTAATTCTTGATAATACTTTTTTGCTGTCTTTGTAATATTTGTTAATATCTTGCAGTATCTTTTGTATTGTAGTTTGAGATATGTCGTGCTAGTTCTGTTGGCGTCTGCTAGCAGATGCCAACAGAACTAGCATGACAAATACCTATTGCGTGTATACGGTGTTGAGATACTGCTGATGATGGACAGTGGAACTGTCCGAAATATATAGAGTACTTTATAAAATAAATTTGAGAAATAGTGCATCTCGTTGGCTTTTATTATAAGAATATGAGAATTGCTCCATGGAGTTAGGAAGTTAGTTTGTTAGATGTAAAACAAATAGGCCTAATTTGAAAGTCATAAAAGTTAAATGTGTCTATTTCATACTCTACAAATTAGTATGTCAATTTTCATACATGAAGGCATATCGATATAATTTGTATTTCATGAGCAGGAGACTGATTGGTAATGTGTTGATGCAGATGTCTTATGAACCGCTGTGGACGATTTGTGTTGTGTATCTTAGACCTATCAAATTATATGCAATATTCTTTCACATTATGCACCCATATTTCAGCAGTGTACAGAAGTTGACAGATATGAACAATGCCATTGTTCATTTTGACAAGTTGATGATGCATACATGTGCCTTCAGTTTGTGTCTTGTGAGTAGGCTATTGTAATGTGTGTCCGTAAATGTCTGAGGAACTGAAAGTCATCATGCTGTGTGAGAGAGAGTGAATTGATGCATTGTTATGTTGAAAATTATTAAACTTGAATGTTATAAATCTCATGAAAACAGGTCTGAAATATGTTACAGTTGTACTGTATTGTAGAACGTCAGAGTTGTTTGCTCTAGTGTTGGTGCGGCTGACACTACATTTTTATGTCATAAGGTACATCATAAATTAGCTACATGTTAATACAAGATACCTGGCTGTTTATGCATTCATGATCTTTCAAGACTGTGGCAGTGTGCCACTGCATGGATGCTAAAAATTATATTTTCATGTATTTTCGGCCATGTGAAAGATGCAACAGTATGTGTTGTTAGCTACAGATTTTTTTAGGTACACAAATGATGGTAATGTGCAATCTTTTATTTCAGTTGGGCCCATCACCTGAACTCATCAGAATGGTAAGTGGCTGGCTGATTGCATTTACATCTTTCAGAACTTTGAATTGAATTTTTATGCCGAAGCAATCTTGTAATACAAAGAATAGTGTGTGTGTGTGGTGTGTGAGTGAGTGTGTGTGTGTGTGTGGTGTGTGAGTGTGTGTGTGTGTGTGGTGTGTGAGTGAGTGAATGTGTGTGTGTGGGGCATGTGAGTGAGTGTGTGGTGTGTGTGTGTTTGTATTTGTGTTTGTCCCAAAGTTTTGAACCGGGTGGCAATTGGTCTTAGAAGGGGGAATAGATTTTACGCTAATTTAGGTCCTTTTATTACCCAGGCCTTTCCAACAATATACTGTTTTAAACATTTGGTTCTTTATTGACACTCACATGCCAGCTGTGCAAACTTCTGAGATAAGGGAGTTATGTTGATTCAATGAAATGTAGTATCTGGAAAGTTGTGTGTATTGATAACACTTTGTGCAGTGTACAGCTGTTGTTTTTAGGTCAGTTTTTGAACTTTGCTTTTGTGGGATATATGAACCTGTACCAGCTGCCTTCATGTGACACTTCACGGTGTATGTAGCCAGTGTAATAAATTTGTGTTTGTGTGTGTACCAAGACAAACCTCCACAAGCAGGTCAAGTCTCTCGACCAGCATGTTTGATCCCATTTGGAAAGACACCCAGTTTTAAGTCATGCTCAATAACAGTAGTTGTTTGTGCTTTGTTGTAACCTAGAGGCATAGACTGTGGGCCCATAAACTCATGCGCTACACATGATTTGTTAATAAATGGCAATGCTTTAATTTCTAACATCAGAACATTAAGTATATTTGTCTTTGGCGTTCAGGTGACTGGTGCATAATGATAAATTCTTATAATAAAACCAACTAGATGTACTAATTTCTCAGATTTTTTAATGGAATAAAACTCTACATGTTTCGGACAGTTCCTCTGTCCATTGTCAGGAGTTTTTCACTGTACACACAGCAGTGGTACATGTCAGTGTTTCTCAACCGCCGGGCTGTGGCCTGGTACCGGGCCCTGACATCAATTATACCACGCTGCAAGAGGTTCTCCTGGAATTTGTCATTTTAGTTTTCTAAGAATTTTTCATGAATAAATATTTTATGGTGGAAATATTCTGAGGAGAATAATATTTGTGAATGTGTCGAAAAGCTCAGACCCAGATGTTGGCCTGAGGAAACTACAGTATGCTGCAAGATTTAATTAGCCCAGTGATTGATAACTAATTAAAATGTAATTTTATGTTTGTCAACATGCCACACCATGTACATAAGTGTACTAATACTCTTTATGCCATAATTAATTATTAATACTTATGTTTGTTTAATGTATGAACTTAAAAAAAAAATTGGAAAAGTATTTATGAGCAAATATGTTGGGACGGGGCTCTCGTCTTATGAAAAAAGAATTTACCGGGCTGCGGTCTCACAAAGATTGAGAAACATTGTTATATGTGATACATTTTGGCTTTGTGTGCAGTGAAAAACTGATGATGGACAGAGGAAGTGTCCGAAACATGTAGAGTTGTATTCCATAAATAAATTTGAGAAATTAGTGCATCCAGTTTGTTTTATTATGAGAATATATTTGTTTTTGTGTGCTGTACTTAAAATAAATTCAAAATGTATTGGACAAGTTTTTGTTAATGACTGGTAATTCCAGATATTCTGCTGTTTTACACTCATTGTTCTTGGGCATGGTATTTATTGTTTTGTTCGTGAAATGAAGGATATGTGAACTTATTATTGTACATCTTCCATGAAAATGATAAACATAGAGAAAGTTTTTAACCAACAAATTGCACATATTAGGAACAGAAAACACTCCTACATGTTGTGTTTGTTGTCTGTACAGTGCCTTATATGTAGATGGGTTCACCCTGAAGGTGGCTATAGACAATAGCTGAAACATGTCATATGTTTTCTGTTCTTACTGTGTGCTGTTGGTTGCTTATAAACTTCTGTGTGGAAAGATAGGTCTTCTGACGACGCTCCAGTGTTACTGTCAAACAGTTCGATAACATCTTCTCTGGTTCCTCACTGATAACATTTGCCCTAGTATCTGCTATCTACTCTATCATATGTACTTGCCTTGAAATTGTGATATCATTACAATGTCCTCAGATGTGTGCGGTGTTTGGTTCTTCCATTGCTTGTTACTGTCTAGCCAGCCATCTTGGAATCACATGTAAACACTTGGTTGCACACTTGTGTTATACACAATTAGAAGATGCAGAATTGAAAAACATTCCGCATAGTGACATATCTGAGGGAACCGGCACTGGGGTAAATAGGTTGGAGCTGTTTCTTTGCTCTATTAATTTTATGGTTTAGTAGTGGTTTACAGGAGTGTATAGACAGCGAATGTAATATTTGAACATTTTCGTTAACATTTACTAATGAGAATTTAGATTCTTGTGACACACAGCAGACTCTTGGCACCAACCCCAAAATTGTTTGCTCTGCTCCACTTGTCTTTCTTGGGTCAAGTTCTGGGAGAGAGGCCAAATGTTACTCAAAATAACTTCCTTTTGTCTGGGCATCACCAGTTGCTTACACACCATTATCTGCCACAGACTGTTTGTTCATCTTATCTTTATGTATGTTGCGGTAACTGCGTGTGTTAGACAGCCTCTAGTTCTACATGTGTTGAAAATAGTGTCGGTGTTTTACAGTGCTGCTGCATTGTAATAGTCACTTCATATTTCTGTCCTGAAAGATAAATATATTGTTGCTTTCTCCTGGGGGTGCACAAAGTTTCCAAAAATCTAAGAGCCACCTCAAAATTTTGGTGTCAGAAGGGAGACATTAAGCATGTTCCACAGTGGGGACCCACAAACATTAGGTGCCCCTTCACAAAATTTAGTCACCCAGCTGACCTGGTGCCTGGGATTTATGCACCCCCTTTTGTATACTGTTGTCAAGCCTTTCAGGATTATGGTATATCTTAGGGTTCATTTTGATGTTTCTTGTTGTGAAATGGTTTGCATTGTTAGACAATGTTGCTGTGCTTTTCACAGGTAAATAGGTGTGCTGTATAAAATGTATACAGAAAGAATATTTGGTATTGAATGCAAATTGTCAGTGCCTGATGTCTAGGTTTGAACTTAGGTATGTAAGAGAAACACATGAATATCTCATGTGATCACTGTAGCGTCAAGTGTAGCAAAATTATTGCCTCATATTTATATAAGATAGGAATGTGTAGTCTTCCCATGTTATTGGTACTGATGAGTTCAGAAAGGTCATTTAAATTTCATTACCAATTTTTCTCGTAACATGTATACAGGTTTAAAGAAATAGTAATGAGAAACTCTTTAGTATTCAGTACTTTTGTCTACAAAAATTGTCTGTTCCTGTGTATGTTTACTATCTAACTAACTCCATGGCATATGGTCCTAGAACCGCTACTACTTCCTCATCCAATCAAGAAATTTCCTTTATTTTGTGGAACCCAAAGTTTCAGCATGGTGTTTGCAAGAGCCCACCACTTCTCCCCATGCTGAGCCTGATGTATTAAGGCTGTGCCATCTCACAGTTTCTTGAAGATCCATCTTAATATTATCTTTCCATCTGTACCCAGGTATTCTAAGTGATGTGTGTCCTCCAGGTTTCGCCACCAATATCCGGCATACATTTCTGTTCTACCCATACATGCCACATGCCCAAACCATCTCATCTTCTTTGACTTGATTGTCCCCATAATATTTGATGAGGAGAGCAGATCTTGAAGCTAATCACTTTGGAAATTTATCCAGTCAGCTGTTACTTTCTCCATCTTTGACCCAAATAACTTCCACAACACCTTCTTATTACACACCCTCAGCCTTTGTTCATCTCTAAATGTGCAACACCAGGTTTCACACCCATGTGAAGCAACATTCAAAGTTATTACTGTGCTACTGGCATATGTTATATGTCCTTTCCTCATCATCACTGTCTGCATTTAGTCAAGTGGAAGTTGTTCATGTTTCTTCCATCATAGTTCAGTCACCTGAAAAGAATCGACGATGCCTGGCAAGTCATCAGGTAATCGTGGCCGACAGCACCATCATCACCATCAGCATCACCAGAGTCGACGACGAAAATCACGTAGGATGGAATCTGGCACATCAGGTGACCCTGCTGGGGATGCAGAAGGAGCAGATGCGTTTGCTGACTTTGATGGGGAAACCCATCAGCTTCTGGAAATGAGTGCATTGCAACCGAAAGTGGCCGCACGGGTACTGCATGAAGAAACCGAAAATGTGTGGAGTATAACCATTCAGGTGTTCATACCCTTCTTGGTGGCGGGCTTGGGGATGGTTGGTGCTGGTCTGGTGCTGGATGTCGTTCAGGTAATTGTATTTATGTTTGTCAAATGTAAAAGTAATGCAGAGACATTTGAAATGTAAAATACAAGAATCTGGTTAAAGTGGGGACATGTTTTATTATTTCACGTAAATAAATACAAATTCTGTCTGTGACAATAAGTGTGGCTGATGGTTTGAAACAATCAAAAATTGAGTATAAAATTTTTAACATTGACATTGAGCATTTGTTTTAGTTCATGATGGAATGAGTGTGAGTTGTTCAGAATGTATATTTTTTATATATGTTCCAAAAAGCTGCCCCAATCATATTAATGCTGCCTTTTTCTTGCTGTAATACATTTATGTAGTGAATCCTTACAGGTATATACAGTATATGTGTGTGTATATATATATATACACCTCCAGTCATCAAGAAGGATTGTGCTCTTTGGAACTGGTGAGCTAGTAGTGTTTGGTGTTCTCGAATTCCTGTCCCATGTTTGGATACAACTTAAAAGTATTGTTACACCTATAAAAACCCATGGTTTATTTATGCACTAACTTGTTTCAGAGCTGACATGTGTGTTGTCACATCGGACAAGTATATGTCCGTTTGGCACTGTCAGCAGTGAAACCTGTTCCAATTTATATGTAAATGTTAAAGCAATTAATTGACAATACAAAGCTTACTGACAGGAAAAAAAAAAAATGGATATTTTCTAGGATTAGGAACCTGGGTGTGCTTGATGTGCACCACAAAAGCTGACTCTGAATGTGTCTCACAGCCATTTGAGCCTGGTTAAAATCATGAAATGTTGAGCAGTAAAAGTAAAAGTTACTGTATAGACAATCATTTGTGTAATTTTGTCAAAGACAGCTTGTATTTGTTAGACTAGTATGGTGTAATGACATACAGTGGTGAACTTGGTGCTTACAGCATTGGGAAGTGTTCCGTGTCGTGTCTGAAGTGTTCATATTAGTACCTGCTTTATTAGGCCTAAAGGGCAATCTGGAAATGACGCTTGCATCTCGACTGTCCACTCAAGCCAACTTAGGTCACATGGACAAACCGAAAGAGCAGTGGAGTCTGATCATTGGTAACCTGGCACTCATTCAGGTTAGTCTTTTTTCCCTCTTTACTGAAGTTTACCCAGACCTGCAGCAAAACAAAAATATTCTGGCATGCTGATATTTCAAACTAATTAACCTTATAAAGGCCCAAGTTTGCATGTACAAACACATGTAGGAAAAGCCTTTAGAAATTGATCTTATATATTTAGGCAACAAGGAGAGTACTGCATTCAAAAGACTTGCTGCATATTCTCTTTTATTTTCCACAAAATGCCATTGTTCCATAATATAATTTTTTCTGTTGAAATAATATTCACATTTTTCATAAACCATGCACTAAAATTTAAATACCCACCTTGGTAGGATACAGTTGTATGTATGAAGCTGTTACACAAGTTTACTTCAATTTTGAAGGTTAATTTCATTGTATGTAAGTTTGTTCCCATATCACAAGAAAGTTTTGTGTTTTTAAATTAGATCCTGGCATGATGGAGTCTGTATCATGGTACTGTTTGTGAATTGGCAAGCTGGTGAGATGAATAATACATACCTGCAGAAAGGTGCAATATGCTGTGGCATCTCTTCACATGTGCCATTTTAATGGTGTTTTTGTTGAATGTAGTGAGTGATATGTTTTGTTTTCTGCTACACTGTATTGTGAATATGAGTAAGGGCTATTGCAGTTTGTGTAACAGACTGCAATATGCAGGATTCAGGTCTTCTGTGGCACGACACTATATCACTGTGTCACTGGGTTAGTGATTCCCAATGTTTTGAAGAATCATAGTGCCTTCATGTGTAGGGTAAAGGAATCCAAGTAGACTGCCTGATCATTGAAGATGAAGGCACTGTGATCCTTCAAAAGTCTGCAACACAGTGTTACATCTCAGAAGGTCTGTGTACATGCAAAATAAAAATGTTTTAATTGGATAGAAAACTTTTCCTTTATTACAGAATTATCCAATACAAGTTGGGCTGTCATTAACTGTCATCAACCACCCCCCACCCCCAAAGCCATGTGTTGATATAGTAACAAGTAACTTGATGTAGGCCTCAATTTGTACCATATGCCAGACTTTCTTGGGAAAACCAAACACAAGGATGAGCTGGGTGGGGCATATACGACGTAATGGGAGAATAAGAATGCCTACAAATTTTTTTCTTATAGATGTAAAAAGAAGAGACAATTCAGAAGGCTTAGGTGTAAATGGGAGGGTGGTATTGAACTGAATCTGAAGTTTTTTAGTGAATGGACAGTATTAAATTGGCTCAGAGCAGGGCACACTGGCAGGCCCCTGTGAATGTGGTAATGAACTTCAAGTTTTATTATGGGCATAGAATTTGTTGGCTAGATGAGTGACTGTTAATTTCTCAAAACAGTACTGTGCTGCATGTCGTTAGCTATACAGTAATGCTTCACCAACTGCAGGGTTCTGACGGCCAAGACTTTTTTGGGAAATTGGGGACTGGGGTGACAGTGGTTGCTTTTAAGACGGATGACAATTTAATTAGTGCATGTCTTTACCAAACACTAAAAATACTGCTGTGATAATATGTGAAAAATTAAAGTATGTATTAAATACAAAAAGAAAATATTGCAAGATTTACCACAGCTTATCTGGTTACCAGCAGACTGGTTTCAGTTGCTGTCGCTGTCATGGATCAGCAAATGTGTGCCGCTCAGTACAGATGGTACCAGCTTTCCCTCTGCATACACATTGAAAACTGCAGCTACATGTGTACCTTTTTGCAATGTCCACTCACAGGTCATTTAACAGTGCTGTATAAACAGGACTGTACTTCATATTTCATCTGAAGCTAATGCCACACTTGCCTGGAGTTACCGGTGAAATTCTCGTAGCAGCTGTCTTACAATGGTTGGCACTTCAGCTGGTGAATCTCCCAAGTATAAGTAGCAATGCTGCAACATGTGCTGTCTAGTTTGACCATAATGTGCTGCATGCAAGTGGGCTGAAAGTTCCTTAAAAATGAGATGTTTGGAGCCACAAAATGATGTGAGGACATGTAACATGTTAACTGGCATGTCTTGAATTTCCATTTTTGGGTTATAGTACTGTGGTCTTTTTTCCATAACCCAAAAGTGGAATGGGACTCAACTGCCATGACTTCTTGTAGACTCCGATTACTTACACATGCTGTGATGGTGGTATTGTTGGATGCGGTGGAAGTATTTATTGCTGTGTTTTGAATGGCTTTCGAAGGAAGGGTAAACCATTAATTTATTGTAATGTGCCATCGTTACACAACATATAAAACAGTTGTAATTTTACAACTGGTTAAGCTCGGCTACATGTTGCAGCCGTTACCCGGCCATCATCGGCTCACACGCTACACAACAACGGCACTTGACCAGCCACTCCACTACAACAACAGCAACAACTGTGAGTCTTCCTAAGCCATCATAAATTATGAAACGTGCGTTCCACCATGACGTTTAGGACAAATGCACACACTAGATAAAAAGTGAAACCTAACAGTACAGTTAATTAACTATACAGAACCTGAAGTACACAGTACTGTACATAATATAGTTGCAAAACTTCGTAAAAATCCAAGATTAAGTGCTGACAATAAGTGTTGTGTAAAGCCTACAATTGTGAGTATGCTGTAATATAATTTAAAAAAACCAGCTTACAATGGCCATGGAATCAAAAAACTATTAGTAACTTAACCAATTTTAACCGATACTAACGTGAACGATCGCCCCCACGCATGTCCTATACATCTACACAACCCAAGTGTCGCTACATACAGCGGCACGATGTACATCCGCCGCTGCAAGTGAACTTAAAATCACATATAATTTTATAAGCAATTTTAGATTCAATAGTTTTTAAACCATTAATATAGACTCTATAAGCTTAAAGTTTAATGTAAACAATGGGACCCCATTGGTAAAGCTAATGAATGTACCTTAATTAACAATATTTCTCTGTTGGCCTGATGATGGCCGGGTAATGGCCGTAACATGTAGCCAAGCTTAACCAGTTGTAAAATTGCAACTGTTTTATATGTTGTGTAACGACGGCACATTACAATAAGTTGGTTATACGTACACAACGAGATGGCATCATTCAAAGGTAAACCATTAGCTGATCCATCCAGACACAATTGTACCTGAAAGAATGAATGTGCTTTAGTTATTTTGGGTGTTTCAAAAATATGTTCATGTTATCTTTTTTGTAAAAAAAATTCATTTACAAGATGTATGGTTTTATGGCATGAAATTGAGTCATGTGTGAGCTCATTTTCATTGCACCAAGTGTAAAAATAAATTCTTATAATAAAACCAACTAGATGCACTAATTTCTCAAATTTATTTTTCAAATAAAACTCTACATGTTTCGGACAGTTCCTCTGTCCATCATCAGGAGTTTTGCACTTTACACACAGCATTGGTATATGTCATACAGGTCTGCTCACAAGCTGTGTGTTCAGTGAAAAACTCCTGATGATGGACATAGGAACTGTCTGAAACATGTAGAGTTTTATTCCAAAAATAAATGTGAGAAATTAGTGCATCTAGTTGGTTTTATTATAAGAATATATCACGATGCATGGAAATCTGAACATCAAATGTAAAAATAAACTCTGTGTGTTATGCATAAGCTGTACTTTTGATATGTTGTGTACAGTGCCAAGCCATCGTGGTAGGTTTCCTTGCATCATTGGCAGCCATGATAATGGGCTGGGTTCCTGAAGGCAAATTTGATGTTGCTCATGGCCTGCTGCTGTGTGCCAGTAGTCTCGTGACTGCATCGGTCGCAAGCTTTGTGCTGGGTGAGCAATTGAAACGCATTATCTTGTCTTTACAAATAACTGTTGGGTGAAGATAAAAGTGTTTTAAGATGGGACACCATGTTATTGGGGCAAGTAGTTGACTGCTTGACCCTGAAGATGAAATTACAATCCTTCGAACTGTTGGGAACTACTTACCCAGTGACACAGTGTCACATACCAGAGGACGTGAATTTTTAAGAAAAACCTGTCATATAGTTAAGTGGTTCTTCAGTCATATGTTACAAATCAGGAAACTCTGTAAGTGCAATAAGTTTCCAGACAGTTTGAAGTGTCCAGTAGATCTGTATTTTTATAATATGCATTGAGTTTTTAGGTGGCATCATATTTGCTGTTTTGTAATGATGTCAGAGTTGTTAAAACCCTTTAAAAATTTTTCTTGTACAAGTGGAATTGTGAAGAAGTTAAATGCAGTGACAGCTGGTTTATCCAACACTTCGAGGACTAAGGGGTTGGTGGATACCACACTTGTTTTACATTAGAACATTATACCAAATGAGTATCTTGATGTCCTTTGTGACCTCATGGACAAACATGACCACTTAACACATGATATCCTGTCCTGTTTTTCTGTGCCACACTTTCTATTCCTTCTTCATTGCTATGTATGTAACATGGTATGTTTATAATGTAAAATGACAAGACACCAACACACAAATTTTGTTGTGTGTACTGTTCCCACACATAACTGTACCCCATAAATGGTCTTTCTTCATCAAACTTTGCTTTGTGAACTCTTGGAATTTGTGCTGGGTGCTGGCAGTAGATGGGGTAGTGAAATGTAATGGGTCTCTGTTGGTTTCTGGGTAGTAGAGTTTTCCACATTATCCAGTGCTAGAGAAACCAGCTTTGACTATGTTAATATAGACAGGACTCGGATACTAAAAGTATGGGACATGGAAGATAAAACATCAGTTTTTGTTCTGCAGGCTTCAGGAAGTGAAAATTGTTTCAGCTTCCTATTGTACTTCAATAACTTGTGGAACATTGTGGACTTTAATGATTCTTGGAGGTGCCTTTGCACAAGTTGGAACTTTGATATCTTACATTTGAAATTTTTTTTTTTCATTTGCTTCCTGGCACCAGTAGATTTTTTTGTGATGTTCATTTGTAATAGCTTCTGTTGAACAGTCACCTGTTTTGTCCAAGCGTATATTAGCAGGTGACCTCATTTCCCCACATCCTGAAACTAAAACATTCCAGACTTATTTTACCTGAAGTCAGTGTAGACATCAAAATATTTTAGAGGGGAAAGTGGATTAGAGAGCAACACCTCAAAGACTGTATTGCAGAGTGAATGCATTCACTCATTCATACTAATTTTTTATGTCCTTTCCCATGCCAGGTCTTGTGATGGTTGTGGTGATTGTGTCATCGCGGCACTGCAATGTAAACCCTGATAATGTGGCCACACCAATTGCAGCCAGCTTGGGAGACCTCACCACTTTGGCATTGTTGTCATGGATTGCCTCTTTATTATTTGAAGCAATACGTATGTTAATTTCGTGTGTGCTGTTTACATGCATTCCTCTGCCATTGACCCTGTATAATCTTAGTTATGGACAGTGTCATTAAATATTGCATTTTTTGTCTCCAATTGTCACAGAAATGATTTCCGAATGTGTTCTCTAGAACCCACTTTTTGTTTGAGGTGTGTTAACCCTCTTATGGGTGTTTGGATCACATGCTGTTGTGCACTGATTTTCCTTCTAAATTTGCACTGTGGGTTCTTGTTTCCACCAGTTTTAAAAACTGTTAATGAAGGCATTTTGGAAATGAAAGATGAGAAACACAAAAAATTCTGCGTTGATATTAAACAACTGCTACAAGCTAGCTGAATGATACGTAAAGTCTGCCTTCCTTCCACGTGCACATAATGCAAATGCCAGGGAGAACTGAAATTTGTGATGGGCAGGATACGCTATTGCCACATATGTCCTACCCCTGTCACTTGTAATGAGTCATACCCATGTGGGCTTAGGATTCCTACAGGTGATTTTATTTGATGCTGGATTTTGTTTCCTGTGTGTTAAAATTATATATGCATGAGCTGTATTTGTTTCAAGTAATTGTTTGTTGTCTGTATTTCCCTAAAAAATTATGTACAATGTTTTAATTATGTGCTGTAGCTACTTGCAGAGGAGACAGTCAAGCAGGATGATAACTTTTCTTTGAAACTAGGAGTCAGTTCTAAAATGTAGGATCCACACTGTTTTTACTTCTGTGGATATTGCAGTGGCTGACAAACTTAGACCTCCACTGTCACTGTTACTGGACTTTTCCAAAAGTATGCTGACACGTGAAACCATCTCCACCCTCAAGGCCTGCTCCCTTTATAATTTGCTCTGTCTTCCGTGCCAGTGATTGCAAAGATGCGTAGCATTCCTTCCACTCATTTTCGTATTACGCAAAACTGATTTTAGCAGGTACGTTATTTCTCAGTGGCACTGAGTGAGCTGTTTGGTAAAGAAGTGATTGTTGAATGGGCATTTTCAGACCCCCCAAAAACATAATGATTGTCAACACCTGCCTCTGTAATTCTAGGCATAGCAACGAATTATCTGTGTGCCACAGTGAGCTGGTGTCTGGGATTGTGGAGCCTTGCAGTAAAGAACCAAAGTTGACATACTCTTGGTTCCAAAGAGACCTAACAACTTGCCTTCTGGACTGTTGTCATTTGGGATGTGTGCATGTAGTGTGGCACAACGGTACTGACACTTTGGAGGAACCTGCTATGTCTGTTTTCAGGTTAGATGTGGTTCCACCAGTGCTAGGTACCTGTGTACCACACTACAGTGTCACATCCTAAATTACAGTAATCTGGATACTGATATGAGAAATTCAAATCTCAGATTGTCTTCCACTGAATTAGAAATGGTGCCTGTTTAGTACAAAATAATGTTGGAAAAAAGTTTAGAATTTGTCTGATGTGCCATGTTCAAGAGCAAAGTTTATGCTTATATATATTTATTTATATTTATTTCTGTCTCTAGATGAACGTCAGTGGCTTGCTCCTGTTATCATTGGAACTTGTATAATACTGACACCAGTCTGGGGGTGGGTTGCTGCCAGGAACAAGTACACGAAGGAGGTGTTGAACACGGGGTGGACACCTGTTGTATCCGCGATGTTAATCAGCAGGTTAGTGGACACCTCTTGTATCTGTGATGTTTATCAGCAGGTTAGTGGACACCTGTCGTATCTGTGATATTGATCAGCAGGTTAATGTTGCTCCACTACAGTTACATGTAAATGAAAGCAAGCAGCCCTCTGTACCAACTTCACACTTCCAATTTTTTTTATTTTAATCTTGGATTAATGGGCAAACATAACATGACTGCACAATTTGTTCAAACTTAGTGTCTTGGAGCCTTGATCTCTTTTCAACATCACTTGTAAGAAAGAACAGCCTCCTACTCCACTGGGTAAATTGGAAGGAGATACTTTGATCGCTGGATATTTACTTCTCAATACTAAGGGGCAAAAAGATGTCCAATCTTCTGGGATGTGACTTTGTGTTATTTGGTTGAATAGTTTGGACATATTGAAGGCACTGTGATCCTTCAAAATGTTGGGAACTGCTTGCCCAATAACACAGCATCACACCCCAGAAGGGTGCAATGTTCAGCAACACTGAAATGAGAATATCAAATTTCACAAGTATACAAAGATTGAGTGTGACTACAGGTTTGGCTTTGGTCTAAGAAGGACCAATTTCACATTAATCAGAATGAGTAAACATTGTTTTGTTGTGATGGTAACATTAATTTATAAGGTATGCTTCTATGCCACATAATCTTTATGATCCAACTATACAGAGCTGTCACAATGGCATGTGACTCACTGATATAATCTTCTTATTCTTTCTGTTTTTTTCTTTTTTACTTTGTCCATGATCTAATTTTCAGTGAAGCACTGTGTTTCAGAACAGCATTACTCCATCTTCAGACAAGCAATACACCTAATGCGGTGGACCCCTTAGATGGGGCTATTCACAGGCAATGGGGAGAATCCCAAAATAAAGAAGATTGTATCAGTGATACCGTTATAAATTTGCAGTATAAGAAGTTTCCATTATTTCAGTTCAGCTAGATATTAATGTAATGTTATTGCACAGTGTCCTTATACTTAAACAATTACCTGTTTTACAGCATAGGGGGCCTTATATTAGACTTCACAGTGTCAAACTTCAAGGGCATAGCAGTGTTCCAACCTGTGATCAATGGAGTTGGGGGGAATCTTGTGGCAGTTCAGGCCAGTCGTATCTCTACCTCATTGCACCGAGATTCCTGCCTTGGCAAGCTGCCACATTATGCTTCATCTGTGTGTCTAAATCCTTTCAGTGTCTTCTGCACTCAGGGTAAGATGGAATCTCCAGAGCTTGATCTAATGCATTGGTCTTCATACCATAATATCTGTGGAACTGTTGTGAATACGTCCAAATTTTTGTGGAACCTCAGTAAAGTTATCTGTGTACATTATGGGTGCAGAAATACAATAATAATAATAATAGAATCCATCATTCCTTCTAGGAACATAGGTTGTCTATGAGTCCTTTCCACTTCTGTCTATCGGCTGCTAAGAACCTTAGTTCATTCCAGCTTCTACCCGCTTCCTTAATTATCGATCTTCTCCAGC
>Ga0123354_10006970_pt1 | contig 16889 bp, 13 predicted proteins | sample TergutLab28metaG_2_FD_97872 | JGI IMG/M metagenome (GOLD analysis project Ga0123354, IMG submission 97872) | Labiotermes labralis P4 segment gut microbial communities from Petit-Saut dam, French Guiana - Lab288 P4 | ecosystem: Host-associated > Arthropoda: Insects > Digestive system > Gut ...
CTACACTTACTTTACCAGATGCTTTGTCCACTTTGGGATCCCATAGTGTTTACATGTGGATTACTTATTTGCTAGAGCTTTTAGAAAAGTTAATATCTACAGAGTTATTGTTATTTGTAGGCTCCACCCAACATCACCGCGCAAACACTCCAAACTGTAATGTGACAAAGGCATCCCACAGTTGAACGTCCAGTGGACACCAGCGCACTATATAGGAAGGAGTTTTATGCTGTAGTGGTTTAATGCTTAAACACAGCCTACAAATAACAATAACTCTGTAGATATTAACTTTTCTAAAAGCTCTAGCAAATAAGTAATCCACATGTAAACACTATTGGATCCCAAAGTGGACAAAGCATCTGGTAAAGTAAGAGTAGGGGCCTGAAGATGACTAACATCTAGTCGAAACATGTAGCCGTACTATAGAATAAATAGATTGTGCTGACGTACGTTTGTGTAATACTTATTGATTTTCAAGCACATCGTGATGCCTTCATTCACAATAATAGTCTCTGTAAGTGAAGGTCCGGTGTGCACAGTGTTGCCCGAAACATGTAGAGGATTATAATAATAAACGTTTTATATAACGTAATTGGGCATCAAGTTGGTCATTTACCCAGAATATACAGACTGTATTGTACAAAAATTAACACAAATGACAGTTTGGCGGCTGCGTGAAATGGCAAGATGTGACGAATGTTGAATACGTTTAATGGGATATGCCAAGCGTAATTTCAGGCTTCGCCGCGTATGAATAAGATCTTCGCTCTTCAGGGATGTTACGCGACGTTGATACGTAGTGAGTTACCGACATTTCGGGACAACCTGTCGGTCCCATCTTCAAGGGTCAAGCAATCCAAGACGATACGCTACTTTTTTGTTTTTGCAGAAAATTGTGTTGAGGAGGAACTGACATCCACAAGACCTGGCCCCATCAGAATTCCAAATTGCACCGTGACAATAACGATTGGTTATTTCCTTCTTACATAGGCGTTGCCTGCACCGTTCGTGATTCTAATCACCATGAAAGGATCGCGTTACCTCGTGAGTTATATTTAATTCTTTCATCAGGCATTAATTCCGTGCCACTGCCTTATTACATAAATGTGATGCACTGCTGGAAATAGTTTCCACAGAGGCGTGGTATGGACCAGTCGTTGTTTATTCGTTCAGTACCTGGAAAAAAGATGTTGTTATTCCACTTCCTTCTCCATGTGAAGACAGTTTTAATAGTCTTATGCCTTAATGTGTATGTGCGCGCATCTCTACCTACTAAGGACCTTTAAATTAATGGATTTCCATTAAACTTGGCATGTTTTTGATGCCAGCAGAAGACCCACCTAAATCTGCACTTTCTGTTTTCATACCGTGAGTAGCCGATGCAAACTTCTGAGATGGGAGCGACTAGAACCACTCATTGTAGGGCGCAGAATTGTTGTGAAATAAAGTACTTTCGACACCGAAGCAACTTTTCTTATTTAACCCTTTAAACGCAGAGTTAAATCCCATCTGCCGTTTGCTAGTATTATTAGGAGCTCGCCATATTCTCCACGTTAGCTGGATAAGGGTTAATTTGTTGTAGAATGTAAAATAACAACATAGAGGCCGTAGCGAATTCTCTAGTTATCTTTGTAATATCGGTAACGGTTGGGCCTCAGTAGTAGGAGCTTTGCTATTCATGTGTACGTACAGTCTTGGCGACGCAGAGACATTTTCAAGGTGAGTTTTATCCCAAAATTTTAAATAACGTGTAGGGTGTTTGTACGGCGCTTTAAAATTATGACTCTGCGAAGATGGATGTAAGAGAGAGCAGGCCTAGACAGTTCAGCGCTTTCGCCGCGGATACGTAGCGTCGTACAGTGAAAACAAGCCAGGCAATGAACGCATGACGTAAATTGCGGCGCGTTCGCGTCATGTTTGTACCTCCTTGGCTGGCCTAAAAGCCCGATACCATGTCACTCGAAGAGCGCGCATTTATGGCGGTGTAATGTCGCGGGTAAGTATAAAGCGTACTGAGGTCTTCAGTTGAAGTGCACGAAATGTTTGCCCGATTTTAACCAAATGTTGATTTTCTCGACAGATTTTCATAAAATTCCGCAATATGAAATTTCAGGAAAATCATTTCCGTTGAAGCCGCCCTAATATTTGTATATGTGGACAGACGGATGGCTATGACTAAGCTAATAGGCGCTTTTCGTGACTATGGGAACGTGCCTTAAAACCTGTATTAAATGGCATTATGCGCAGAAACATGCTGTAAAACTGAGGTGTGCAATTACTATTTTTTCATGCTAGCTACCTTCTGGAACAGTTCACTCATGTGTTTCTCCTGCTTGTAGAAAGAACTTGTAAAACACAGAACTTCATTTTTAACGCGTTTAGACCGGTGATGTAATCGAACAATGATCGTCTTTGTGTCCTCATAATGTAGAATTTTTGTGAGTCGATTCAAACATACATTTTTAGTGCCTGTGGTCAAAACGAGGATATTTGTTATCACTAGAGGTCATTTTACCAGATGTACTGATGGCTGGTTTATTCATTCTTCCCAGGTGAAATATTGGACACTATGTTCAGATAGCCGGTTCCAGTGGCCGCGCGGTCTAAGGCGTAGGTCTGCGGCCGCTCGCATGCTGAGACTGTGGGTTCGAATCCCACCGGGGCACGGACGTTTGTCTGTTGTGAGTGTTGTGTGTGTTGTCAGGTAGAGCCTCTGGGACGAGCTGATCACTCGTCGAGAGGAGTCCTACCGACTGTGGTGCGTCGTTGTGTGTGATCTAGAAACCTCGTGTATGAGGAGGCCCTGGCCCACTGGGGGCTGTCGCGCCAAAAAATAAATAAATAAAAAATAAAATGAAAATGTTCAGATAGGTCATGCGCTTTTCATACATCATCTGCAGTTCAAACAGTGACGTTAAATAACCTAAGAATCAGTCAAGAAACATATCTCTGTAACTTTCGGTTTAGCCGTGTCATATTTATAAACCGTAGCCTGCTTAGTCATCATGGTGAGAGACATAAGTAAGTGCGGGTATTGTGACAGTGAGAGACGCAAACACAACTGCCCAGGGCAGGGTTAGAACTGGAGATCCAGGGCAAGTTCTGTGTCCTCAAAGACTGCTTAGCCGCAGAAGGTGAATGTACAAACAGCTCAGAGAACCTGCTGTTAACACGAACAAGCAAGTCTTTTGACGGCTGCCTGCCGGCCGGCCCTTGACACAGATATCACGCGGAAGGAAAAGTTTGCTATTGAACTAACCAAGGTGTTTGTGCTCATCACCTTACAGCCATAGCTTGTTTTCTTGGAAGTTAATATCGCTGAATATGTATTGCATCGGTAAGTGTGCCTATAGTATTGCGAAATACAAGTCACAAAAAAAAGCGCCGAATTACACTGATAATCATCGGTATTGTGTCGCAGAGCACGTTTCAGGTTGGGAGTTTATTGTCGTTTAGTGCAGTCACGTCTCCTAGTGCAGCGGTTCAGAAGGAAAAATCTGTGTTGGCTTCATTTAGAAGCTAGAAACATGGTCGGCCTGCTCATAACTTAAAACATGTAAATTTTGCACGTAAAAGAAAGTATATAAAGAATAGCGGAACAAGCTTAAAGCAGTTAGCGAGGCAAATGCAAACAATATTAAACACGTGACATACCACGTGGAAACGCAATTTTGAGGGAAAAGAGTTGAAACGTGCTGCACAGACCCCACAACACCTATGGAAATATGGTTCACAGAAAATGTGAAAAAAAAAAAAGTCTTAAGACTAAACAGGTTAACGATGTAAGCAAGCAACAAGATGCAACAATTTTCGTATATTGATCTTCTTATTGATATATTTGAATCTGCTCTACATGTTTCGGGCGACAAACTCGCCCATCTTCAGGAGCACTTTTGGCTGTATATACAGCTTTTGGTACAATGCACCGATATTGCTGCCAACCGGTGACAAGACAACCTAGTTCCATCTCAACCTTGTCACCGGTCTGTAGCTATATCGGTGCGTTGTACCAAAGCTGTGTATACAGTCAAAAGTGCTCCTGAAGATGGGCGAGTTTGTCGCCCGAAACATATAGAGGAGATTCAGATATATCAATAGAAAGATCAATAAACGAAAATTGTTGCATCCTGTTGGTTGCTTACATCGTTGTTCCAATGATGCATGGTCTCACAAACGTCAAAAACTAAACACGTTGTCAAGAAAATCGTACTAGTTCGACCGAAAGTCTGGTGGCCGAACATAACTTCTGCTGTAGCAGGCACAAAGGCATACTGCGTACTTGATATTTGTAGAAAGTCATAACTTGTTCTGACTGCATGCTAGAAATGCATTTGGGTGTACTTTATTTTTAGTATGTATCTGATACATGCGGACAGACATATCTTATGCTGACGTTAAACCTGAAACACGTGTAGGCGTACAGTTTACTCGCTCAGTTACTTGGAACACGAGGATAGGAATGCCTCGTACTTATTGCGTAAAACAGTATGGACCGACAGCCGGATCTTTACTGCGTACTTGCAACAGTGCGGTTCGAAACCTGCTACGTTACGTCGTGTATGAGATGCCTCGATTATCTGTCTCCGTGGAAACCCTCCGATACGCTGTACCCCATGGTCATATCGTATGTACTGTGTGATGAACTACCTGTACGTGGGCTGGAAATGGCTGCTATGTGCTGTTAAGAGGGTGAAAGAAGTATCTGACAATTGAAGTACCCGTATTTTCCGGACTGGTTCTGTGCGTTTTGGCAATTTCGTTTATTCGGGATACAGATCTGTTGTTGCGAAGCTATTTACCTGTGTACTACGACATATTCGTATTTGTCATATGCAGAAAAATATTATAACTTGTGGATGGTAATGAGAGTCTTACACGTGATGTCATTAGCAGCATATTTACAAGTAACTGAAAAAGGCGAAGTTGAAGTTAAGCTTCATACTGTGAAGACGGCCGGGAGAGTGGAAGTATAACTCCACGCGTTCTTAATTTCGGCACTAGAGAGAGGTCAGTAGTCGGTTTCATGCCCCGGCCGATTTACACGCTGGTTTAGAGACCCAGGTACCCTGCGGATAAGGAGGTCGAATGGGCCCCAAAACGAGTCTGTACACTGTGGCAGGGGGATAAACTTCTTGTTCCTGTTGGAAATCGAACCCAGATTCCGCGGTTGTTTAGCTCATAGCGTGTTTGAGGCAATAAAGAAATATTCTATTCGAATTTTACTCCCGATGTCACAGGATCCGTGGAAAAGTTTCAGTCGTGAAAGATACAGCTTTAACCTGCAAACCGTGCGTTTTGTCAGCTCTTAGCAAGTAAGGCATAAAACGAAGGTAATGAGTAAGAACTACTCACACCATTTAGACCCCTCGACGTATTCCCCCAGTGTCCAGTGCGATGTCGTACCTGGCATACGGAGAAGCACTTGGCTTCCCAAGGTTTGGTGCCATACCAAGCTCTGATAAACATGGCCTCAGCCTCGGTTTTCGAAGGCCTGCCCAGAGTTAAGTGGCAAGTGTTAGTCATGAGGAAACAGTGGCTGTTGTTACCGTTCTTGCGCAAGAACACCTACTCAACTGAAGGAAATAAAATCTTGAAAAGTGACACGTGTAATATATATGACGAGTCAAGGCTTCTCATGAATTATTTTTATTATTCCGTCTTCCTTGACATTTGTTCCTTGAACGTCTGAATTATTAGTATTCTCATCCAGACTTAAGGGAACGACCCAGATTGGAGTCGTGCGGCCGCCCACATAATGCGAAAAATCTGTGTTAGATACTTTTCTTTGTTATGAACTGGGCAAGTGCGTGGAGCGGTGTGGAGGTCTTGTGGAAAGCGGAAACTTCGAAAACCGATGAGAAAGATAAGAGGGTAACATTTACCACGAAGATGGACGCAGCACGTCCGTCCGAAACGTTGATACTGTACGTATCTGCCCAATAACATGGCATTACATTCCAAAAGACATCACTCCTAACATTAAGAGGTTTGTAAAGCTTGAAGGTGGATGGTACTGATGAAAGTCGTGTGGCTGGTATCAGAGGTGTTGCACGTTCAAGTATCTACTGACCGTGTAAATTAAGTGCCAGGGTGAGTTGGAGGTCGGAGGGTCCAGTCAGGTTAGTGTCGCAGCAAAAACCAAAAGCTGCTGACGTAAACTGGAGATGCTTAGTCAGCAGCTCCGTGAGATCATGCGATGTTTCATTTGTGTTCTTAGCATCACTTTATTAGCGGCGTATATGCAGGTTACATAGCACACACAAGGAAGCCGATTGTAAACAGTTGTACGAGAAGTGATGCGTTGGCCTGTTTTAAGGTAGTGCGCCAACGCCTGTTTTAAGAGCTGATGAAAGCCACGAAAACTTCGGGGACCAAATGCAAGATTCGAACGCAAGATCCCCTAAATGCCAAGGAGTACTCACTGCCACGCCGGGATGCTGCTGTCACGTGATATGTAGGTTTTATTAATAACGGAAAGAGTGCCTGACAAAATAATAAGCGAAAGCATGCTGCACGAACACACTCTAATAAGTGCAAGAACGAACGTGGAGAGCGCGTTTGAGTCTCTGTTGGTGACGCACTTCTGAACATAATTTTGTCAGTGTGGTACCTGTTTTGAGATCCTTATTAAGCTATCATTAATCCGCTTAATCCCGTCAACATTCCAACAGACAGGTCAGGTTTCTAGACCCAGTCCCTCGATATCGTGAAACTGTGATTCGCAGGACGTCGGGTTCCCTCCAGTCTTAACTCGCCCATCAGCACTGCCATCACCTCGCAGCCTTCAGTCATCAAAGTACCCGCCTCACGTAGATTTACGTAATTTCCTTCAGTGAGTGAAGACGAGTTGTACTGGTATTCGACTTGTGCAGTGACGTCAAAGTGTTTACATGAGTCACTGAATTTCCACGTAAGAATGACACATCCATCCGCAGGTCGAATCTTTAGCGACGCCTAGGAACGTGTGTGATTTTTATCTCTTCGTAAGCTTAGAAAATAATTTTGCAGACAAAACATCATATGTAGTTAAATAATTTATGTCTTGTGGGATTACTAAGCGGACGTTAAACTGATGTAAGTTCAGGCCTTACTGGGCATGTTTTTAAATTCGACAGGCAGCTGCAGGTGTGTGCTGTAAAATGAAATGTTCCCGTGTATTATATACATCGGTTTAACAGGTGAACGCATTCATATTTATAGAGTTTGTAAACTGCTTAACATTATTGCGATATTTCGCAGTGCTTGCCTTTTAGAGGCCATGAATGCCTACTTTGATGCTATAGAAGACGACTCTTTAAACTGGAGATCTGAGGTTCTTAGGGCGGTAGGTACTGAAGTTACTGTCTTAAAAGATGTAGCAGGAATGTAACGCTGTGGAATATGATAGGTAGGTGCCAGAAATGTGACGCTGTTTACTATGGCAAAGAGTTGTCAGTAACAGGACGCCTTGTAATGTGTCGGGTGGCTACCGATTTACCTTGCTGTGCGGCATTATATCGCACGAGACCATATCTTAACTCAGTTTTAATATGTTGGTGTACAAATCTGGTCGTCAGCTTTGATTTCGAAAGAATAAGACATACCTGCTCAGAAATATACGTAGTTACTTCTTTCTTTCTTCGTGTGGTGCATCAGCGCAAATCAGGTCTTGGCCGCGTCATTGTTGATTTTTCTAGACCACACCCATTAGACACACACCCGGTAGGACTCTGGAGGAGTGATGAGGCTGTCGCGGAGGCCGCTGCATACACAAAACACAACAAACACAAGAGACGAACAGCCATGCCCTCAGCGGGATTCGAGCCCACGATCCAAGCAGTCTGGCGGCAGCAGACGTACGCCTTAGACCGTACGGCCACCGGCATCGGCACGTATTTATTGCGTATTTATGTGTAATACCTTGCTGTATTTGTGAACGTGCATTACGCAAATTCCTAACTTGGATTATCGCTCCGACATGCTATTCTGACCGCAAGGGCCTGAACATCTTTGTGTTTTGTTTAAGTAACGAGATAGGCAATGTATTTATAACGTTAACATTATGGCGCGTTCGCGTAATGTTTATACCACCTCGGCCATCCTAACTGCGTGATACCATTTCTGTTTTGAAGAAAGCGCTTTTATGGCAATTTAATATCGCCGGCAACAATGCAACGTACTTAGGTCTTTATGTAACGTTCTCGATATTTTTGCCCGATTTTAACCATTTTTGGATTTTCATGACAAATTTTCCTGATCGTCCCTAGTATCGGATTTCACGGCAATCCAGCCAGTGGGATCCGCGCTTATAAATGCGGACGGACATGAAACGAACAGGCTGGCTGTCTTCGCGACTGTGCGATAGCGCCCAAAGAGAGGTGCAGAACTGTTATTTAAGGTGATAGCAGTCAGTTTTTAGGGGCGTTCGCAAAATTGCGAAAAGTGACTATTAGCTTCGTCATGTCTGTCCGTCTATCCGTCCGTCCGCATGGATCAACTCGGCTCCCACTTCACGGATTTTCATGAAGTTTGATATTTGAGAATTTTTCGAAAATCTGTCGAGAAAACTCAAGTGTCATTAAAATCGGACAAGAATAAAGAAGTATGAAGATCAATATACATGTTTGATTATATCTCGCTCAATTATCCTTAAGACAAAAGTTGTAGAGAAAATCGAAACACAATTTTTGTGTTCAGTAAATGTAGTTTCGAAAATCGTGCCGTTTGTGAGATAATGTGGAAAAATATAGGGGAGCGGGGCAGGTCACAGATGACAATATGGCGCATGCGCATTGCATGCTGGACAGCTAAGGCTACAAATACACACACTCAGGTTGTGTAATGCCCATTGCTTTTCCACTGCAACAATGGATGCACGAACGCACCTCAGTGTTATGTTATACGTACATTGCATGTCTTGTTGCGGAAGACCGTTGCGGTCTCGCAGGACAAAACACAATGACCCACGGAGTTTAAATGGAATCACACCAATTACTGCTGTGAATATATAAGGCAGTTTGTCTTCGTATATATCACACGGCAGTCAGAAATATATTTCGGGATTTAAATTGGTTTCGTTGCAGTTCGCGACTGTCAGGAGTGGTAGAACGAACGAACGCACACAGTAACCCGTTTACTCTTCGTGGTTATTTACACCCCTCCAGTAGAAGTTATAAAAAGTTCCTGAAGGTTTCATTTCAATGGAACGTTCTATATATTATCTGATACGGAAGAATACCAGACAGCAGAGCGCTACACAGAAGTTGTACTGAATGGGTGGAATGTTCTGGGTTTGTGTATTCCACATGACTCCTTAACCATATGCATTCTAATTATGCACGTTATGAATCTACGGTTCTAGCCCCCTCTCGTGTTCTGGATTTCGGCATTAGATGCAGAATGGTCAGATTCAGACTGCGGACACTTTGCCTATAGGGTAATAGCTGCCGTTTGACCAACGGTCAGGTGCTCTCCAGAGCCAGTATGGACATTGTAATGGTAAAAAAGATACGTCATAACGACCCCGCCGGTGGTCAAGCCACATGGGTTATATTAAAGCCGACTCGGTGGTGATGGTTTGTCCATAATTACCGTTCTTTTTCACTAACATCAAAATCACACGAATTTGCTCAAGGAAAAAGTAAATTGGAAGTTTAGAATATTGGCCGAAGATACATTGTGGAGCTCCGACTTTGACACACTGATCTGCTGTTGTCAGAGCAGTTAAAGCAAGGAGTTGTGATGGCCTGGGCACGCAGCTGAGGTCGGGTAATACATTTCAGTATCCAGGATTTGGTTCTTCCCGAAAGTAACCGTTTTGAAGGGCGACGATAAGATGGGTAATGTTGTTCCAATTAATCTTGTAGAAATGGGTTGTAGGGAAGGAAATTCGATGGAACTGTGATTTTGTGATTGGTGGTCGATAACAGGCTTTGAGGGAAGCGTTTTTTGGATCTTCCAGGCTGTTATACTGTAGTTGTGGTTAAATGATACGTTGCCCCTCCCCAAATTGTAAGCCCCATGTTTTAAAATTGGACGTCTGGCCATCCCATTCTAAGTAGTTACGGCAGGAACTGGCTCGTGATGACCACAGACGTGTTCATAGAAACAGTTGTGGCAGGTCATCAGACCACGTCCCATTGTGGTTACTATGGGTGAGTTGCATCACAGACGTGTTGAAATTGGGTCATTCCGCCTCTACGATGCAAAGTAAGCGTAATGGTGTACACATTCCGACCAAAATGGAATTCATCGAACAGTTTTTAGTATTGGCCTCGTTTATAGAAATTGATGCAAATCCGTTAAGCAGTTTGAGGGATGAGACTGTAGGACGCACAGGGGAATAGCTTAACGGATATTCCCGGTCCGTTATGCGTTGGAGGGGGGGGGGGCGGCAACCCATTGTACGTGTATCAGTGCAAAGCAAGTAGCAATGAACTCACAGTGTTGTGTTTTATGCTTTTATACATGCACCAAGTGCTGTAACATTCAAAAATCTGCTGCATTTTGCGTATAGTGTGCATTTATATATGCCAAATGAACAGCGGCTATGTTCCCATCATTAACTGGTTGGACGTTTTAATGAAAACTTCGTGTATTATGTGAGCTTGGAACTGAGTTTTTGTGTAACACTTGCGTGTAAGTCCTTATGAGATTTGTGGTAGCCAAAATAACACCGGGGAGGGTTTTTCTCCGAGTATTTCGTTTTTCTGCCATAATCATAGTACCACAGTGCCCTATACCAATCTTCATCCTAGTATAGTATGTATCTTTAATCTGTGTGCCAAGCGTAAGAAAATGCAAGAGAAGGCTTGGCAAGGCCAGTGTGCGGAGTATTGCGTCATCGCATTAGCGCTAGAATGTGACACATGCCATTTCCCTTGCGTCGAGCACAGACAAGTTCTGTAACTTTCAGCTGAGACATCACCGTTGTGCTGTATAGAGTCACAAAATATGTAGGTAGAATATAGTCAAACACAACTTGTTTAATGTTTTTATTACTAAGATGTTCTTGCATAGCCTCTCTCAACATGTTTCGGCCCTTCCACGAGCCATCTTCAGGTTGATCACTTTTTTTTTTGCAAGGCAAACCATGCAATTATCAATGCTATGTTATTGTTAAAAAATTGATCCCACAATGGGATCAATTTTTAATTCAATTTTATATAAGTTACACGAGATCTCGTCGATAACAATAACATAGAATTGCTAATTGTATGGTCTGCCTTGCAAGAAAAAAGTGAGCAACCTGAAGATGGCTCGTGGAAGGGCCGAAACATGTCGTTGAGAGAGGCTATGCAAGAACATCGTAGTAATAAAAGCATTAAACAAGTTGTGTTTGACTATATTCTACCTATATTTTGTGAGAAGTTCTGTGTGTGTTCGAATAGTTTTCTGTAGAAAATTGTATCCTTTGGCTTGCCCGAAGTATGCGTCGTGGAAAATACGTCGCCGTCAGGTTTGTAACAAATATCCTGCGTCAACAGTGCCGTGGAGAAGAACAGCATACAGAATAGTGGGAAGAAACACGATCCTTTGGTTCTTTGCTTGACAGAACGGAAATACGAAAGCGTTATGTTTTGAACCGAAGTGGGATGTTTTCAAAATCCTTAGTTTACGGAAACAGAACTTCTGAAACAACGCCCAGATGAAATTACAACATTATAGGTGTTACCTGTAGACTTGGAAGCAAGGATCTAGTATAGCAGGTGGTTTCAAGGATCGGTAGCCATTTAATTTCTGGGGCCAGAACTTGTGTTTTTCTGCGATGAAGGCATGGTTTACTTTTAAGTGGGAATGTCAGTCGCCAGAATAACATAGTGGTGTCTGAAAACCCCACGCGGTTTATGATTTTCCTTTGCATATCCGTAAAATCGGTGTCTGGTGTAGAGCGTACACACGATCACCCTTTGTAACCTTGTTGTCCTGACGCTCAGTATGGTAGGACAACTTCTTACCGGGAAAGGGGTGTGGTTCACCGTATCACATAGAAGTGTATTTATTTTATTTTTACTTATGTTTTATTTATTCGTTGTATTCTTGATACAAGAAAATGGAGTGCCATATCCAGATAACTAGATCATTTTCTAAGAAAGTGACACAGTCACACCTCTCTATTCCCACTTACACCACACTCTACGCGACTGCTTCGCACTGGTTTGCTAGCTTCCGTTATCAGCTCCCAACCATTTCGCTGTTTAAATCTCCCCCCTCCTACGTATAACCAGCGGTTCTGAATATGCGTTGACAGATTAGAACCAAAACGTACGGCTATGAACCGTCCGTAACTGACGCCAGAAAACCTAAGAAACAAATATATCAAAATGTTCGGCTGCAAGCAAGGTCATACGACCCTGTTTTCCGAACGGAAAAAATAGGCTACCTCTGCGTTCGGTGATTTCAGATATCATTCGTCAACGAATTGACAGGGGAAGCAAACCATAGCAGTTGCTTCACGCAGGATGTCGTCACAGACCACACAGCAGACTTCTTAGCATTCGGCAAATGGGTAACATTTGGCAGTGTGAGGCTTCCTACAGCAGATGCAGACTGGCATCCGTACGATTATTGTTTCCGGGGGACACCGGAAATAGTTTCTGTGAACAATCTGCATTCTCTGCAGCGACTGAACACGGTATTAGAAGAGAACTTGCGAATATTTTCAGACAACAGCCGTATCGAGAAGTGTTGCGAGCGGGTGCGAGGTATGCTTACAGACTCGATGCCAGCACTAGGAGACTCTAAGGCGCGCGGATAAAACGAATGTGCTAAACGTACGCAATCTGCGCAGAAGCAGCAGCATCGAAGAGTCTCTCATAGTTATAGCGGCTTTATTGTAATGGTCGGTCTTCTATTTGTTGATCATTTTGTATCGAAACAGGAATTTTTTGTGTCATATTTATAATAAGGTTGGTAGGCTGAGGGTGTTTGAAAATATGGTGTTGAGGAGAATATTTGGGCCTAAGAGGGACGAGGTGACGGGGGAGTGGAGAAAATAACGTTGATGAACCTTCGGGTTCCATAAATTACGGGGAATTTCTTGACTAGCGGAGAACCGGTTGGCTTCTCAAGAAGGACTCTGCTCCATGGAGTAAGAAACTAGTTTTTATCCATTTTCCATATAATTTCAATGACAGAACTGTCGTTTATGTACAGGTTAATGGTTAAGAATCTTATTTAGTACACCATTTGCCTTCAGCGTTACTTTCTTATACTAAGGTATCCTTCTGTGTTGTACTGAAGTGAAATTTGCATGAGTGTGGAGATTTTTTTTTTTTTACATATGGCACCGCTTAAAACGTATGTGGTAAGCCATGAAGCATTAATTTTCGTTCTACAAGTTTTTGCCTTACGTGCAGTGTTTGAGGAACGAATTACGCCCTTAAACCGGGGAATTACTGTCAGTAACCGTAAGGGGTGTCTGGCTGAAGCTGCTTTGTTTATAGTTTAAACGAGGAATTATACGGGACGTTATTTTATTGGACGACAAGCATCACTCGTCGCTTGGATTGTCTGGCCTGAGGACAGGGAGCGCATTTGTCACCGCTGTTCACGTTTGCCACGAGTCGGGATTTAAACTTTGAAGTTCATTGTAGTGCAGTTGCTTTTACGTTTTTACTGCCCATATTTTAAGGACGTGCTGGAAGTACAGTCCGACCCGACCCGGTTATAACGACATCGGTTTTTACGGCACCTCGCTTATAGAGTCAGTCTCTGATACCCATTAATTCGTCACAGTTAACTGTAACCTTATACTCCTCCGTTATAACGACTCAAAATATCCCTTTAGTGACGTTATAACCGAATTCGGATGTATTTTCATTCGTCTTATAGACACACGCCACATCTGACACACGTTGCTCATGGCACGTCTACGTTTTATAAGTTTAGCGAGCCAACACGAAGTGACTAGTGACAGTTGTCAGATAAAATAATGTTCCCATAGGACTTAAGTTCAACATCGTTAATACCAAACTCCGTCTTTGTACATGAACGTGGATCAGTTCCATTATTCTCCCATCATCACTTAATCACTTACAAATTTTCAAGATACATCTCGATCACCTGCTATTTCCGTTTCACTCATCCTTTAACACTTAAAATTCTGTATGCATTGTTGACGCCTCCATCCATACTACGTGTCCATTCCATCCTAACATGCGCATTTTAACGTCGTACAAATACTGAGCTTATCGTTAAGTCAGGGTTCTGATTTTATGCCCCTTTAGGTCTAGGTATTTCCCCAAGCTCACTGCTTTAGAACGCACTTCACAGCTATACAAAGGGAGATAAAATGTTTGCTTCATAACATAGCATGTCTCAAGTGCTATGTGTTTCGCAAATGTTCCCTACGGCGACAATTTTGAGCTGAATATTAACAAAACTTATTGTTCTCCGAATTCCATTAGGCCTACGAAACTCCGTTCTTTGTTATTGGTTGTACGTTCAGCGGACTAAATTTTGTGAACGTCTGTGAGTGCGTACCTTTCGTCTTACGAGCATATTGGCGTCTTTGCCTTGCAAATGCAAGGAGAAACAAGGGATCCGGTGACGTAACGCGTAGGAAGCTATCGCGTTATGACGTCATCACTTTCTGGCAGCTGTTGTGTCCGGTTTCTTGTCGTGATGAGGTCGGAAACCTTTTCCAAGGATTCCGTTTAAGTACATGCATGATTATGAGACAACAGGGAGTTCGTCCATTTGTTTGTGCAAGTGTCGTGAATTGTTTTTTCTTCGTATTTCGTTAAATGTTCGCTATAATACGGTAAATTCAGTTTTATCTTCATGTAAAGTTGGGCAGATAAGGATCAAAATTGAATTTAGCCTGAAGGGTATAGCCACATACTATAAAGGAAAACGCAGAAGATTTGATAGTGGCTAGTAAGGTGACTGGACTAGAAGTAAAGGCTGATAAAACTAAGTACATGGTCATGTCTCCAGATCAGAATGCAGGACAAAATCACAATATGAAGATTGATAATAGATCCTTTGAACTGGCGGAAGAGTTCAGATATTTGGGAGCAACCTTAACAAATCAAAATTGTATTCAGGAGTAAATTAAGAGCAGATTGAAGTCAGGGAATGCTTGCCATCATTCGGTGCAGAATCTTTTGTCTTCCAGTTTGCTATCCAAAAATTTAAAGAGTAAGATATACAGAACTATAATTTTGCCTGTTGTTTTGTATGTGTGTGAAACTTGGTCCCTCATATTTAGGGAGGAACGTACACCGAGGGTGTTTGAGAATAGGGTGCTGAGGAGAATATTTGGGCCTAGGAGGGACGAGGTAGCAAGGGAGTGGAGAAAACTACATAATGAGGAGCTTAATGATCTGTACTCCTCACCCAATATTGTTGGGGTGATAAAATCGAGAATGAGATGGGCAGGGCATGTAACACGTATGGGTGAGAGGAGAGGCGTATACAGGGTTTTGGGTGGGAAACTTGAGAGAAAGAGACCACCTGGGAGACCCAGGTGCAGAAGAGAGCAAGATATTAAGATGGATCTTAATGAAGTGGGGTGTGGGGTATAGACTGGATCGAGCTGGCTCAGGATAGGATAGGTGGCGGGCACTTGTGAATGCGGTAATGAACCTTCGGATTCCATGAAATGTGGGGAATTTCTTGTTTGGCTGAAAACCGGTTAGCTTCTCAAGAAGGACTCTGCTCCATGGAGTACGGAGTAAGTATGGTGAGTAATTCTGTGTATGAAATAACCGAACACACGACGGATAGACAAGCACCTCGGTGTGTTTTGTGCTATGCTGTTTAGGCGCAGAACGTATGCTTAACGTAGAACCGTTGGACTCGGCGTATAGGCGTGCACGTATGGTTTGTCCTATATTTATTTATTGTGTGTGTGTGTGTAGTTTATGTGTGTAGATAGCTGTGTGTATTATGTATGTATATAATTCGTGGAACAGCGAAACCTGCATTCCAGCGGTGCCAGTTCAAATCGTGTTTGGATTATCAGCCATCCTGCCTCGCGAGGCTACCCATGGTTGTCATTGTCGTATGGTGAAAGTCGCGACATCATTCCGAATATCAGATGATGATTTTCCTATCCTCTCATCTGATACTGTATAATCCTTGGAAGTGAAACGGCGTCATCAATTTGACACGGTTCTGTATATGAGACAGTGACATCAACACCTGCTGTGTTCGTTATTTTGTTCAGTGGTGAAGGCTGCACAAGCCAGTCACGTAGCGTGTTTGTGAGGTGGCAGCATTATGAGCACCGCAGGTGTTCGTATCATGTCGTCAGCATTTTCAGTATTTTGGTAAAAGTACTCCAGCAGTAGGCGACCGGGATAGCGCAGTCGGTATAGCGACTCTCTGCTGACTGGACGGTCGGGGGAGTGAATCCCGGTGGGGTGACATTTTTCGTGCCGTTGAGACCCACCCAGCTTCCTGCACCGGGTCTTTCTCGGGAGTAAAGCTGTCGGAGCGTGGTGCTGACCATTCATCTTCTGCTTTCGGATTGCGAGTGGCTAGCAACTATGCTTCGACCTTCCCTCTGTGCGTGCATAGGCTTGTAATAATGGTGTGACCTTTGCCTCTATTCGAGTAGTATCGGCTCAGAAACATGAAAGGCTCGAAAAGCGATTGTTAGCAAACAAATGAGGCCTTCGAAGTGACACAGGCGTCAGAAGTGTGACTTGGTTTACCGTCTGCTGTTTGTTGAAACAGCGTCGGCTGCAGTCTTCAAGGGAACGGAGACTGAATGGTGTCTTAGCAGTGACAAAGACTGCATGTGCTTGAAAACAAAACTACCACAGGATTTGGACTATAACATGTAGTTGCCTCTGTCCATGTCATGAGTGTATGGGGGGGGGGGGGGGGACGGGAAAAACTCCCGTCTTTTTTAACCTGGGCGCAAAGAATGGGGGGAGCTGTCCCTCTCCCCCCCCGTA